>Ga0157372_10006597_pt1 | contig 12351 bp, 15 predicted proteins | sample C55metaG_FD_115307 | JGI IMG/M metagenome (GOLD analysis project Ga0157372, IMG submission 115307) | Corn rhizosphere microbial communities from Kellogg Biological Station, Michigan, USA - C5-5 metaG | ecosystem: Host-associated > Plants > Roots > Rhizosphere > Soil | place: USA: Michigan... | reverse complement strand
TTAAATTTTTACTTTTCCAACAAGCCTTCCCGGTACATGTATTTCTCCAGGCTATCCTCTTTTGTCATTAAATAGGTGCTGAATCCCATTTCACGGGCTGTTTTTAAATGCTGCGGACTGTCATCGATATACAAAGTTTCTTCAGGCAACAGATTGCTGTCCTTTAAAACAAATTCGAAAACTTCAGGATCAGGTTTCCTTAGTCGTATTAAATGAGAATAATAAACCTTCTCGAAAAAAACATCGTTCGATTCAATATGATATTCTCTTTTTAAATAGTTGTTAATGTAATCTAAGTGGATTTCGTTGATATTGCTTAATAGGAAGGTGCGATATTGTTGCTTTGCTTTCAGCAGGATTTCATGGTTTACAGGGGGAACTCCGATCAGTAAGGTATTCCAGGCCTTGTCTATCTGATCGTCTGTTAGATCTGGCCTTTCGGTGATCCTTCTTATTCCATCACGAAATTCAGCTGATGAAATATTTCCTTTTTCAAATTCATTGAAAATAGGATCGTGACCGGAATGAGCAAAGAAGCGTTCTACATTTTTTATTCCCAGCTCTGTGAAAGAATGCTGCGTTTTCTCAAAATCTATATTGAAAATAACATTGCCATAGTCAAAAATAATATTCCTGATATTCTCCATGCTGCAAAGTAAACAGCTTTCTGAGAGAATTAACAGAATGAAATATTATTTAGGATTATAAACAATGGCTAGACCAGCAGTCCCGGATTGATAAGTTGGGCCCACATGCAGATTTTTGGGTTTGAACCCAATTTGGCGGGTAATAAAATTTTTGACTTTTGGATAAACGAAATAAGTGAGATCAGTAGATAAAATACCAATTCCGGCACCTGCAATTACGTCGCTAAACCAATGATTGTTATGATAAATGCGAAGAGCTCCTGTGGCTGCGGCTACAGTATAAGCAGCAATTCCGTAGATCGGGGAGGCGTCTTTATATTCAAGTCGCATAAACTCAGCAGCAGAAAATGCAGTTGCAGTATGACCGCTTGGAAATGATCTGCGATTTGATCCATCAGGACGTAGTTTACCAATCGACTTTTTCATTTTAACAACCGTTTGGCTCATTATCGTATTTGAAACCGCATATAAAGCAAGTCTGTCTATAAACTTGTTTTCACCTTTTAGTCCTACTGCATTTAAAGCGAAAACAGAATAAACAGGTACGTATTGCAAAACATCTTCAATTTTACGATTGATGTTTCGGTTAGGCTGTGCTAATACCTCACTTCTTATTTTTAAGTCAAAACTTTTTAAGGCAGAATTGGTGCTGGCCAATACACCGTACCCGAACATGGCAGCAGGCAATAAATATTGTCCGTTTTTCTTTAAGAAATTACTATGGGGTACCCCGTTAAAAGATGAAATGGTATTTGTTTCAGAAATAACCGAAGATTGTAGTGGTTTTTCTGTTAAAGCAGAGTCTATAATGCTGTTCGTAGTTTGCGCTTTAGACAAAAAGGTTGCTAAAAGTACTAAGGTACTGCAAAGTAAATGTTTCATCATCTGGTAACGGGCCTTACCAAAAGTGAAAGCTTACTGGTAAGAAATTGAAAAATGTAAATTCTAAACTCGTTATTTCAATTGCTTGAAATTTAAATGCTTATACTGTAGAAGTACTTTTTAGGTTATGCGAATTTGAAAATATATTTATAAAAATTTGAACTAATTTTGAGCACTTAAATAAATGGGTTTCAAAAAGTCGGGCAGGAACGAATATTCTCACCTGACTTAATTTTGTCGTTGGGCATTTTTAGCTATTCAAAAGAATCTCCTCTTTAGTTCAAGATGACAATCATGACTTTTTGAATATCCTTTTCATATTTTTAGATGAGCCTTTTTACGATAGAAATCGATCATGATAGTAAAGTGTCAAAAGTAGAGCAGGTAGCTCAGGCACTAATTTTTAATATAGAAAAAGGTGTTTTAAAAAAAGGAGACCGGCTTCCCTCAATCTCAGTATTTAGTAAGAAATTTAAAGTATCCAGGGATACCGTAGAAAAGGCTTACCGAGTATTAAAAGATAAGGGTTTTTTAGAAGCAATACCCGGAAGAGGGAATTATATTGCCGGGAAAAAAGATAAGAAGCTTAGAATACTTTTGCTGTTTAATAAGCTAAGTTCGTATAAGAAGAACGTTTATTATGCGCTGGTAGATGGTCTTGGTAATAAAGCAAAAATTGACCTGCAGATCTATCATTACGATAGCGAACAGTTTAAGGAGATACTTGACAGCAGCCTGGGTAAATATCATTATTACGTGGTAATGCCCTATTTTGTAAAGAAAAATAAGGAGATCGATGCTGCTCCATTCTTAAATCTTATTCCACCGGATGAACTGATCCTTTTAGATAAAAATATTCCTAAACTGGGGAATAAGCACAGTGCTATTTATCAGGATTTTCGCGAGGATATTTATGATGCGCTTAAGGGCGATGCGGAGAATCTGAAGAAATATGATAGCATAACAGTGGTATTTCCTCCGGATAAGAATTATCAAAAAGATATTTCAAAGGGGATAAAGCAATTCTGTACAGATTATCAGAAAGAGTTTAATCAAATAGTAAATCTTTCTAAAACCAAACTGCAGAATAAGCAGCTTTATATTACACTTTCTGAAGAAGACCTCGCTGATCTGATCAATAAAATAAAGAAGACATCGCTGGTAATAGGAGAGGATATTGGTATTATTTCATTTAATGATACTATTCTAAAAGACCTGCTTAATATAACGGTGGTAACTACCGATTTCGAAAAGATGGGAAGTGCAGCCGCAGAACTTATCCTTAAAAAACAAAAACTGCAGCTACATAATCCGTTTTACCTGATTAAAAGAGGTTCTTTGTAATGGTTTTTGAAAAAGCTAGATAAGTATTGGTTTATCGTTTATTACTACCATCAACTATAATCCATTTACTATTTGTCTATGATTTATCATTTGCTAAATCTTTCTTCAACATTATTAAATACGGGCTGTTATTTTGGTTTACCTGAAAGTTATGGCAACATTTAATCCAACTTTTTTATTGGGAGGAAAACTGGAAATTAACCGGATGGGGTTCGGTGCAATGCGTATTACCGGGCCGGGAATTTGGGGGCCTCCATCGAACAGAGATGAATCTGTAAGGGTGCTGCAAAGAGCGGTAGAACTAGGGGTAAACTTCATTGATACGGCTGACAGTTATGGCCCTAACATTTCTGAAGAGCTAATAGCTGAAGCATTGTATCCTTATCCCGAAGGCTTATTAATTGCTACAAAGGGAGGTTTAACCAGAACAGGACCTAATCAGTGGCCTATTAACGCTCATCCTGATCATTTGAGGCGTGCTTTGGAAGGAAGTTTAGAGCGTCTTAAACTTGATCATATAGATCTTTATCAGCTTCACCGGATTGACCCAACTGTGCCTTTTGAACATTCACTAGAGTTTTTACAGAATGCGCGGGAGCAGGGACTTATTAAGCATATTGGTTTGTCTGAAGTGGGGATAAATGATATAAAGAAAGCCCGTCAGTATGTTGATATAGTTTCTGTGCAGAATATGTACAGTGTAGATAACCGCAAATGGGAAGACGAACTGCAGTATTGCAAGGAAAGTAATATTGCCTTTATCCCCTGGTACCCTTTAGGTGGCGGAAATACTCCTGCTGTAGATATATTAAATCATTTATCAGGGAAGTATGGCGCCAGTGTTCATCAATTGGCTTTAAGTTGGTTGCTGCATCATGCTCCCAATATTTTATTAATACCAGGAACATCGAAAGTAGACCATCTGGAAGAGAATCTGGCAGCGGCATCTATTCAATTAGATGAGGAAGACGTTATTTCCTTAAGTACTGTATCCACCATTTAAATAATTATATGAGTTTAGAAAATGCATTTTTTAATGATAATAAAGAACAGGGTAGATTTGAGTTGCATATAGATAGTAAGACTGCTTTTATTGATTATAGTAATGAAGGCGAGAAAGTGATTTTAATACACACGGAAGTTCCTGAAGAGCTGGAAGGAAACGGTGTTGCCGCCGCATTGGTAGAACGCACTTTTGAGTACCTCGAAGAAAACGGTAAAAAGATTGTCCCGTCATGCTCTTATGTACGGGTTTATTTAAGAAAGCATAAGGATTGGGAGAGGTTGGTTGCGTAGTGGGCGCAGCGTTTTAACCAATAGGAGTTAGTCATTAAAAGTTTTATTTAATGCAGTGAGTCAGAAAATTTACACTTCTGACTCACTATTTTCCCCGAACCAGTTATCAATAGTGTGATAAAATGAGGATATAGCGGCTTCCCTGTTCTTGCTATTCTTTTTAATTATGAGGGAACTGTAAAATCCATATTTTGCATAGCCGCGCCTACTATCATGTTTTTCAAAAGAAGAATCTCCAGCTTCATGAAACCATCTTCCAAAAGTTATTTTCCTTTCCCTGGCATTGCCGTCTGAGTTTATACATATATATAATACAGCATCATCAGACTTTTTAGTAAAGAAGTGATGGATTATAGCTACAACTGTATGTTTTATAAGTTCGTCTTTTCTACTAATGCTAAAGCTATTGTTTTGCTTGCAGGTTACGCCTATCGAATACGACTTGAAATCATCGTTAGTAGCTGGATTCTCTAGATAAAAATCAGTAAAATAAACAAGATAATCTAAATCAAAAATTGTGGAGAAACGGTACCCTTCCGCTGTTTCGATCCAATTATAATGGCTTAACAAAAGGAATTCCCAAAGATGATAAAGGTTGGTCTTCTTGAAATGCTTTAGCAATTCTTTCCTTGTCTTCCATTAATTGGCGGAAGGGATTCTTTTTAGAACGCTTGCTATTGCTCTGTGGTTTATGTGATTTTTCAGTTTTCACAGCCTGAATGTTTTACAATAATTATAAGATAAGTTTAAGTTGCTACTTTATTAAGCAAATATAACGCATTTTACTATTTCTTGTTGTAATTCTCTGATACAAACTACACTCTCCACTTTTCAGTCAATTAATAATTTATCCTTAATAGTAGGATAAGCAATTTTAAACCAAACCGTAAACTCTTCGGGAGATGTTATCAGAAGCTCATCAATTTCTTCCAGGCTACACCATTTGTATTCTGCAACCTCTTCGGAATTTACTTCAAAACGTCCATTAAAGGTACCCGTAAATAGGTGGTCAAATTCATGTTCCTGCAGGCCATTATTAAAGGAAGTGCGGTAAGTAAAAGCCCCGATTTCTTCAAGTTTGCAGGTGAAGCCCATTTCTTCCTGTAAACGGCGACTTGCTGCATCTAAAGTTGTTTCGCCAGGGGCTGGATGGCTGCAACAAGTATTGGTCCATAGACCTGGAGAGTGATATTTATGTAATGCCCTTTTTTGAAGAAGCATCAATCCCTGGTCGTTAAAAATAAAAACGGAAAAAGCACGGTGAAGTAAGCCTTTCCGGTGAGCTTCCATTTTTTCCATTCGCCCTATTTCATTATCCAGCTCGTCGACCAGTATTACTTCATTTATATTCATTAGTGACAATCAAAATCAGGATCAAAATTAAAAATATAAACAGGACTCGTTTGATCAATGACGAACAGTTTTTGAGTTTTAAAAAGTCCTGACATTTCTTATAACTACAATAGCTCTTAAATCATATTTAACTGGTTTCTAACCCCGGCTTTAAATACAATAACCAGTTTAATATGATTAGGTATTCTTATTCGCTGCTGTAATATGGTATTTGCATGTGCCCTTTTTACTTTTTTAAATAAAGCAAGATAATAGCGGTAAGCAACATAAACACCAAAGCGGGCGCTTAAAGGCAATCTCTTAATTCCCTCGTAAGCCATAGCAAAATCGTTTTCTATGTCCTCTTCAATAGCCTGTTTTTGGAGTTCGTTAAACGAATCTTTTCTAAATCCCGGAAAGTAAGCTCTGTTTAGTTCCTCTACATCTGCCTGTAAGTCTCTTAAAAAATTTATTTTCTGAAAGGCAGCTCCCAATGCTTTTGCATACTCTTTTAACTCTTCAAAAAGTTTACGATCACCATCACAAAAAACATAAAGGCACATTAACCCTACCACTTCAGCAGAGCCGTAGATGTACTCTTCAAATTCACTTTTGCTTAGGTAGTTTTGCTTTTTCAGATCCTTTTCCATGCTCTTGAAAAATGCATCGATCAGATCAATTCCAATGTTGTAGCGCTTTACTGTTTGCTGGAAACTCTGAAGAACAGGGTTAAGACTTATGCCATTTTCAATAGCAGCAAATGTATCTCTTCTGAACTCAGCCAGCAGTTTTTCTTTATCGTGATCATGAAATGTGTCTACAATTTCGTCTGCAAGCCGTACCATGCCATAAATAGCATAAATAGGCTTTTGTAGGTCAACCCTTAACAATTTAATGGCAGAGAAAAAAGAAGTGCTATATTCACTTGTTACAGCTTTGCTGCAATTGAAAGATACAAAGTCATATAAAGCTGCATTATTCATATAGATAATTTACACTAGTTATAAACCCTTTGGAACTGTTTTAGTTTCAGATTAAACAAATTTAGTGTATTTTAGTTCTAATTTTAGTATATTAATGTCTTAATATTTTATTTTTTATGCCCTATTCTCTTCTAAAGGATATTATTACATACGCAGAAACTTTCGACAAGGATTTTGGTGGGGAGAAAAATGTAAAGAACTTTTCACAGTGGCTCTACTTTAAGTTAAATCCGGAAGGGGAGAATGAGTTTGAGGAGCCAGACTGGGAGGGAAAAGCAGAGGGAAGAAGTGCTGAAAGTGTAATTAACACCTCGTTGGTTCATTTATTCAGATACGCTAAGATTTACAGTAAAATCGCTATTTCGGATTCGCCATTTACCACAATAGATGATGTGATCTTTTTACTGAATTTGTTGCATCGCGGAAGCATGACAAAGAAAAATCTCATCAACTTAAATATTCATGAAAAATCAACCGGGATACTTATAATAAATCGCCTGCTTTCAAAAGGTTTTATTGCTGAAGATGTGCATGAAACAGACAAAAGAAGCAGGACTGTTAGTATTACCAACGAAGGCAAGGTGGCGCTGGAAAGCAATATGAATAAAATAAGGCTGGCAAGTAAAACAGTTGCAGGAAATTTATCTCCCAAAGAAAAACTGCAGCTGGTAGCCCTGCTTCAAAAACTTGAACTTTATCATGAGGAAAAAATAAAAGGCATGGAGAATATTGGTTTTGATGATTGAAAGTGCATCAATGATTTCCTTTTTCAAATTTTATCTTACTATTTTTCCCTCATGAAAATAAGTTATTCTCTGGAATTAAAGCCATCAACAGCTCAGATAATAGAAGTTTACCGAAGTTCAGGAATTAACAGGCCTGTAGATGATACAGAAAGAATTGCTTTAATGTATGATCAATCTGATTTGATTGTAACTGCCTGGGATAATGAACTTTTAATAGGAGTGGCCCGTTCCTTAACAGATTTTTGTTACTGTTGCTATTTGTCTGATCTGGCAGTACGTAAGGAATACCAAAGCAAGGGAATTGGGAAAAGATTAATTCAGCTTACCAAAGAGAAAATTGGAGATCAATGTATGTTACTTCTGTTGTCGGCTCCATCAGCAATGGAATATTATCCAAAAGTTGGTTTTGAGAAGGTAGAGAACGGTTTTATAATTAAAAGAAGCAGCTAAAAGCATTTAAAATGACCCTTGTTTTTTAGTGTATTAGAGATATTCCTGTACAGCTTGTTCAGCAATTCTGCTAAGCCAGAAAGCTGCATTTGTAATTGCATCTTTTTCATCGGGAGCCACGTCAATAATAGACTGAATCGTTTTGATCCCAAGAGTGCTAACTTGTTGCTCTGATAATTCAGTTTTTCCGGCTAAAGCAATAAGAGGCTTATTATGTTTTTTGCAGAGGTGTGCAATGCCGGAAATCACTTTTCCGTGTAAGCTTTGTTTATCCAGCTTACCCTCGCCTGTTACAATCAGATCAGAATTTTGAATATAGGTTTCCGCATTGCTGTAATCAAGTATCAATTCAATTCCCGATCTTAATTTGGCTCCTAAGAACGCTATGCATCCGGCTCCTAAGCCTCCTGCTGCTCCTGCACCGGCAGTATTTCTTACATCTCGGGCAAGTTGAGTTTTAATAATCTGTGAAAAATGCTCTAAACCTTCGTCCAGCATTTTTACCATTGCTGCATCAGCTCCTTTTTGTGGCGAGTAAACAAACGCTGCCCCTTGTTCCCCTGTTAAAACATTATCAACATCACAGGCAACCTCTATTTCTGTTTCTCCAAAATCAACAACTCCGGTAGTATCAATTTTTATAATCTTCTGCAGGTTTTCTCCGATAGGTATTATGTCTTGTCCCTTGCTATCTGAAAATTTGAATCCTAAAGCTGCGGCCATTCCAATACCAGCATCGTTTGTTGCGCTTCCGCCAATTCCCAGAATTATTTTTCGTGCTTTTTGTTCAATTGCATCCCTGATTAACTGACCTGTTCCATAAGTGGTTGTTTTAGATGGGTTATATTCTTCCTTTTTCAGCAGCATCAAACCAGATGCTTTTGCCATTTCAATAAAAGCTACATTATCCTCGGAGATTAAATAACTCGCTTTAATGGGTCTGAAAAGTGGATCCGCTACTTTTACCGAACGCTCTGAGCATTTTGCATATCCTGATATTACAGAAATAAGTCCGTCTCCTCCATCTGTCATAGGCAGGCAAGTAAGGCTTATATCTGCTTTAATGGATAAAATTCCTTCAGCCATAGCTTTACAAGCTTCTTCTGCTGTTAGTGAATGTTTAAACTTATCAGGAGCAATCAGGATTTTCATAATTATAAAGAAGTATTAGAGATAAAAGTTGGAAAATTCGCTATTTTAATTTGTTTTTGGTTTTAAGTCCAATAAAAATGCATCTATTCGTAAGTTTTATACGTTTTAACATGTATAAATACTAAAATGATTGTATTTTACATTCGAATTTCAAGATTGTATTGATGCAGGAGAAAGAAATAAAGCCTGAATTATATGTGATTGGAGCAGGACCGGGTGATCCTGAGCTGATTACGTTAAAAGCATATAAAGTTTTACAAAGAACCAAGGTTATTCTTTATGATAATCTTGCTAATAAAGAATTGTTAGATCTTGCTCCTGTAGATTGTGAACTGGTTTATGTAGGCAAGCACCCTTACGGCGAATACACCCCTCAGGAACGTATCCACGAACTTATTAAAGAAAAAGCTTTAGAAAAAGGACTGGTTGTGCGACTCAAAGGTGGAGATCCTTTCATTTTCGGTCGTGGATTTGAGGAAATGCAATTTGCCCGACAGCACGGAATCGATGCATTCTATATCCCCGGAATTACCAGTATGCAGGCATCCGGATTTGAAGATATTCCATTAACGCACCGAACCGTTAGTGAAGGAATTTGGGTAGTTACAGGAACCAAAAAAGACGGTTCTTTATCCAACGATTTACGTCTGGCAATGCAAAGTAATTCAACCGTGGTGATTTATATGGGGATGAAAAAGATTGCTGAGATTGCTGCAACTTATATAAGTGAAGGAATGGGAGAAACGCCGGCGGCTATTATTCAGCATGCTACATTAAGTAAGCAAAAATCGGCTACGGGTAAAGTAAAAGATTTGCAACGGATGGCTGAAGAGAACGGCTTAACGCATCCGGCTATAATTATTATAGGTGAAGTGGCCGGACTTAAAACAAATTCACATTAATTGTATTATGTAGCTATGAAAGAGTTTTAATTTTAAAATTATCTTAAATACGCTATTTGTGAATTCTTGTTAATGAGCTCTCTGACAACCTTTAAAAAACTAACCTCTGATCTGATCAGAAAGTGGGGAGCATTTTGTGATAAAACCTTGTATTTAAGGATATAAAGACGTACATGAATTACAGGCCTTTTAAAATTGTTGCTATTTATCTTCTTTCGGCTCTTGGCTGGATTATTATAACCGATCAGCTAATGAATATATTTGCCGATGGAATGCCAAAAGACAGTTTGATTTTCTGGCAGAGTGTAAAAGGTATTCTATTTGTGGTATTTACGGCAATTGTACTTTATATTCTAGTTAAAAGAAATCAGGAACACCTTTCTACTTCCGAAAAACAGTATAAAGAACTGTTTACCAGTAATCCCAATCCAATGTGGATTTATAATCTGGATACCTATCGTTTTGTTGAAATTAACCCGGCTACAATTGATAAATACGGATATACACGGGAAGAGTTCCTCGCTATGACTGTTCTGGATATACGGCCTCCGGAAGACCGCCAAAAAGTAATTGAATTTATTGATAAGATTAAAAAACGGTTGGATACTTCGGGTTACTGGCGCCATAGAAAGAAATCGGGAGAGGAGTTCGTCGCTTCTATAAAAGCCTTTCAGGTTAACTTCAATGGGCAAAAATGTGCCATGGTTTTAGCCCTGGACATTACAGAACGTATTAATCAGCAGAAACAGCTGGAAGAATCATACAAGAAAGAAATTGAACTTAACGAAGCGCTTGCAACTCATATCGAGCTGATCAAAAAGTCGAATGAAGAAAAGAGGACCATGGGCGAGATCATTGAAAAGATCAACAATTTTGTGATCATTATGGAAATTGACGGAGCTGTTAGATGGGCTAATAAAGCGTTTCTGCAGTTTACGCAATTTGGTATATCAGAAGTGATAGGAAAGGCTGCCCGGAATATATTGTTAAGTGATGAAAATAATGAAGAAACAATTCATGCATTTTTAAACGCAGTTTCAAATCAGCAGTTCTTTTCTGATGAAATATGCAATAAAACCAGGCATGGAGAAGAATATTGGGTACAAACTGATCTATCTCCTATTTATAATGAAGAGGGAAAGTTGGATTGTTTTATTGCAATACAAACTTTAATTACCGAAAGAAAATTAAGGGAGGAAAAAATACAGCAGCAAAACAGAACACTCAGACAATTGGCATGGGTTAGTTCTCACGAGCTGCGTAAACCTGTTTCATCAATAATTAGTTTGATTAACATCTTAAAAGAAACAGAAGATGGTCAGGAAAAAGCTGAATGTATGCGTCTTTTAGAGGAGTGCTCTGTAGAACTGGATAACCTGGTAAAAGATATAGCCAAAAAAGTAAATATTGCCGAAGGAGAACAGCCTCTAGTTTAATTTCTGCCGGTTAAGTTCGCTAAAAGTTCTTTTCTTTTTCGCAAAGTAATCCCACACAATACTTCCTTTGTATAAGCCCTTATTGTTGAAATTAGTATAATTATTACCCTTTGTTTTCTTTTTGTTAGCAGTTAATGAACTAAAGAATGCCATATGCGCTTTGTTTATTGCTCTTACTTGCTTGAATTTACCTTCGGACAAAAATTTAAGTAACGAAATAAAATCCAACCAGAAACGAATAAATAAAACGGGGAATCGCTTTTGAGGAGGAAGATTTTTAAAAAGCATTGACAGGTTGTTCCTGAAGTTTAAATAGGTTTTGAAAGGACTTTCTGCTTGTAGGGTTCCCCCACCAACATGATAAACTATAGAGTCAGGGCAGTAAAAAATCTTATAGCCCTTATTTTTTAATCTCCAGCACAGATCTATTTCTTCCATATGGGCAAAAAAGTCTGGATCTAAGCCATTTACTTCTATCCAGGCCGATCTTCTGATAAAGAAAGCAGCACCACTCGCCCAGAATATTTCTGATGCTGTATTGTATTGGCCTTCATCTTTTTCTACAGTGTCGAAAATTCTTCCTCTGCAGAAAGGATATCCAAAGCTATCAATAAAGCCTCCGGCGGCTCCGGCATATTCAAATTCTGCTTTGTTGTTATATGCTCTTAATTTTGGTTGTGCTACGGCAATACTTTTATCACTTTCTAAAAGCTTAATAACAGGCTCAATCCAATCGGGCTCTACTTCAACATCAGAATTCAGCAGTACGAAATAGTCAGCCTCTAAATGCTTTAGCGCTTCGTTATATCCCTTTGCAAATCCAAAATTCTCTTCATTTTGAATTAGAGTAACTGATGGGAATTTTTCCTTTAAAAAACTAACCGAGGTGTCTGTTGAAGCATTGTCTGCAACAATAATTTCTGCATTTGGGTATGTGGAGTTAACAACAGAAGGCAGGAACTTTTCCAGGTATTGTTTCCCGTTCCAGTTTAAAATAACAACAGCAACTTTAGGCAATAAACTCATCTTACGTCTTCTGGTTTAAATTTCCAGCGTTTGTGCGACCAAAGCCATAGCTCTGGTTTCGCTTTAATATAACTTTCCAGCTTTTTAGTGTGGGCTTCGGTAATCTCGTATTCTCTGGCTAATTTTGGATCCTCAAAAAGAGTTGTAAATTCTGC
>Ga0157372_10006592_pt1 | contig 12357 bp, 8 predicted proteins | sample C55metaG_FD_115307 | JGI IMG/M metagenome (GOLD analysis project Ga0157372, IMG submission 115307) | Corn rhizosphere microbial communities from Kellogg Biological Station, Michigan, USA - C5-5 metaG | ecosystem: Host-associated > Plants > Roots > Rhizosphere > Soil | place: USA: Michigan... | reverse complement strand
GATCGACGGCCGCACCGCCGAGAGCTGCGGCACCTACAACATGATCAAGATGGCGCGCACGCTCTTCTCGCTGGACCCCGAAGCTCGCTACGCCGACTTCGTCGAACGCGCCGACCTCAACGCCATCCTCGGCGGACAGGACCCCGAAGACGGACGCGTCAGCTACATGGTGCCCGTCGGCCGCGGCGTGCAGCACGAGTACCAAACGAAGTTCGATAGCTTCACCTGCTGCGTCGGTTCGCAGATGGAGATGCACGCCTTCCACGCCTACGGCATCTACGCTGAGTCCGGAAACAAGCTGTGGGTCAATATGTACGCTCCCACGACGGTCGACTGGACCTCACAGGCCATCAAGCTCGAGATGATCACCGACCTGCCGCTGGGCGACTCCGCCACCCTGAAGATCACCTCCGGCACACCGAAGCAGTTCACGCTCGCGTTGCGCCGCCCGTACTGGGCCGGCGCAGGGTTCGCCGTGAAGGTGAATGGCAAGCCGTGGAAGGAAGTCTCCAAACCCGACACTTACATCGAGATCAGCCGGACATGGAAACCCGGCGATCAGGTTGAACTCGTCCTGCCCAAGACCCTCCGCAAAGAGCCTCTGCCCGACAATCCCAACCGCATGGCCATCATGTGGGGACCGCTCGTGCTCGCCGGCGATCTCGGCCCGGAGATGGACCGCCGAACCTTCCGCCAAAACGGCGGAACTCCTCCGGCGCCTGCGCCCGCGCTCGTCACCGCGGCGCAGAACGTCGATGGCTGGCTGAAGCCCGTCGCAGGCAAGCCCGGAACGTTCCACACCGTCAACGTCGGCCTCAAGAACGACATCGATTTCGTGCCGTTCTACGAAGTGCCGCGCCGCCGCTACGCCATCTACTGGGACGTCTTCACGCCGACCGAGTGGGCCAGCAAGTCCGCCGCCTATGAGGCCGAGCAGGATGCGCAGAAGAAGCTCGAAGCCGCCACTATCGGCTTCGCGCAGCCCGGGCAGATGCAGTCCGAGCGCGACTTCGCCGAGCAGGGGGAAGACACCACGCCGGTTCAGCTCAACGGCCACTACGGACGCCAGGGGACGAAGTGGTTCTCCTATGACCTGCCGGTCGATCCCACCGCTCCAGCGGTCCTCATCGTCACCTTCAGCAACGAGGTGCGAGGCCGCAAAGGGGGCGTCGACGTCCTGGTAGACGGCGCCAAAGTCGGCGAGCAGACGATGGACCGCCGCACGCCCGAGCAGGACCTCCGCTTTTTCGACGTGAAGTATCCGCTACCGCTCGACATCGTAAAGGGCAAGCAGAAGGTCACAGTCCGCTTCCAGGCCCAGGACGGAGCCGCAGTCCCCGGCATCTTCGGCATCCGCACCGTCCGCGCCGACGCCGCACACTAAAACCGGCTCGCCCGTTGGTCAGACCTTCGAATCTAGCCTTCACAGGCTAGTCCGGTCGCCACGCGGGGACCGCAGCGAAACTGAAAATCGGCTGGCCTTACGACGCTTTCCGTGACCGCAGCCACCGCAGCGGGTTGCTCTCGCTCCCGACTCGCTTGCGCCGCGCCATCTTCCCACGCGGCCGCTTCACCAGCCTCTCGGCGTAAACGTCCTGAATCTGCTCACATTCGGAGTCCAGCATCGAAACGCTGTAGGCCACAGTCCTGCCGTCGTTGAACACCGCCGTCAGGGTGTCGCCGAACTGCTCCACCGCCACGACTTTGAGAGCACCGAAACTCATGGTCGCAATAGCATGCCAACATCCTCCTCCACCGCGAAATCCCACAAAAGTCCCACGCCGAGTAGGTTCACCTCTAACCGCATTCAATCTCCATACTTTTGCCGCGCTAGCGGCTTACTGCAAATCGCCGTATACGCACAAGCAGCATCGGAGCACGAGAACTTCTCGTCGCGGAGCACTGCCGATACGGCACTAAAGAGCAGACAAGAATCCATATTGGTGGGGACGGGCCTCTCCCAGAAGCACGTTTATGGTATCGAGAACGAACGCATCAATTTAGTTCAACTGAGAGTATTCAGCACGGGCCTGCTTGAGGCTTGGTACGTCAGGATCAGCCCCGTTCCACAATGCGAAGAAATCCTGGTAGGCAAGTTTCCCTCTTGCCGGGTCTCCTGAGAGTACCCATGCTCGCGCTAGTTCCAGGTGAGCCAGTGCGCCGACCAGATCGTTGACCACCAGTCCGCGGTGATCCAGCACCTTTTGGAACTCTGCCGCCGCTTCTGACCCACGCCCCTCTGCCAGATAAGCCTCACCTCGAACATAAACCGGATACAGCACTCCGATAAATCCCACCGAACTGGAGCCGGGCCACCCCATTTCATACGGAAGGGCGACCTGCAGCTCGTCAATTGCCTTGGCAGGTTCCCGGCGGTTCAGTGCGAGCAGCGCTCGTAGTGTAGGCAGGTAAGAAAATCTCACCAGCGAGTCTTCGGGATATCGCTTTTCCAAGTCATTCGCAAGCATCTGGGATCGTGCTGAGTCGCCCACCACAGCCAGAGCGAATGCAGCACCATATTGCACATCACGCCCGGTAGATAAGCTAAGTGCGGCCGCAACGTTCTGCCGACTCTCCTTCGCATTTCCGGCAAGTGCTTCCCGTGCCGCTGCCCCGGCCAGATGCTGGGCGGCTCTTTCCCGCTGACCTTCTTGTTGCGCCAGGCTCGCGGCACGGCGGGACAATACGCTCGCCTGCTGCAGATGTCCTGAATATCCCGCAGTGTAGGCCTGCTGGCCCGTAAGCCAATCGTCCGCCCCGACCCGTTCTTGCCCCATCGTTGCGACCCGGGCCATCTCTTTTGTATCGGCTTTGAGGAACGCGATCTGATAGCGAAGAATCAATAGCTCGGGCATATCCAGCTTGCGCTCGGCGGCCCGTTGGATCGGTTGTGCGGCCTCAGGAAGGCGATTCAGAAAAAGATAGCCATAACTCAGGTTGACGTATCCAGGAGTAAAGTCCGGATCGAGCAAAATCGACTTCGCCGACTCGTCAACAACTCCTGGGTAATTCCCCAAGGACCATAAAACACTCGCCAGCAGACCGTGAGGGCGTGCATCCCGAGGGTATGCCTGCGCCCAGAGCTCGCATGTCTGCTGAGCCTTCTCCAGGTTCCCTGTCACCAGCAAGTCGTTGGACGCGGAGATGAAGAACCGCTCGCTGTCGTTGGCACGATCCCGCAACTCATACGCCTTCCGTGTGTTCTCCGCGGAAAGGACGGACTCTCCCATGTCTCCATATAGGCGTCCGATCATCGCATAGCCCATGGCGAACTTTGGATCGATCTCGGTCGCACGCTGAAACAATGGCAACGCAGCCGCTGAACCAGTGGAGAACAAAACCTGCCAGCCCGAGCTATAAGCCTTCCAGGCGTCAAGCGAAGGCGTGGTCGCTTCAACCAGGGGAGTGTCGTGCTCTCTCAGGGACGCCCGTGATTCGCCGATCCGTGTTCTGAACCTGGCCGCCATCTGACCGAGCGAGTCGAGTACGTTCTCCTTCTTTGCCACTTGCTCCTGTTCCTCGTCCAGCACCTCGCCGCTGCGACAATTCGTGGCTCGCAGACCCAAAACATAACGGTCTCCCAGGCTGGATATCGAGCCATCGAGAACGACGGCGCTTCCGGTCCGCTCGCAGACCTCCCGCGCTACAGGGCCGATGAGCGGCATGTTGCCCGGCTGGCCCATCAAATGGACTGTGTGCTGGATCCGTTCCTCGGAGACCAGGCTGAGAAACGGCGATTGCTCCAGCTGTACCGCCATTCCCTGGCGCAGCGTGCCATCGAATACCGGATCTCCGGTGGAATTTACAAAATCGGCAAGGACGACCGTGTCCCTCTCACTCAGATAAGATCGCCGGTGCGAGATCCACCACCACCCGACCGAAACCATCGAAAGCACCACGGCGGCCGCGACAACCCTCCACCATGGCTTTGTCTCTTTGACTCTTACCTGCACCACTGAGTGGCTGGCCGCTACCAGAGAGAAGTCCTGCTCCGGGATCAGGTTAACGCTCTCCGCGAGCCGATATCCCCGACCCGGGACTGTCACGATGTAACGATGATCGTGGGCGGTCTCACCGAGTGCTTTGCGCAGCATGAAGATGTTTCGGCTGAGGTTGGCTTCCTCCACAAAAGTGTCCGGCCACACATTCTTCATCAGGTCGTCTTTGGTCACGACCTCTCTGCTGTTGCGCAGCAGCACCAGCAATATCTGAAATGTTTTTGGGGTTAGCGGAACGGGCTCGCCCGCCCGCAGCAGAGTTTCTCGTGCTGGGTCCACACGAAAAGGCCCGAACTCGTATATCTCCTTGACCGGCCGGCCGCTTTCGGTCATTCGGGCTCACGACCTCATGTTACTTCGAGGTCGAATTTTAGCATGCACTCCCCCGTGGACAGGCTCCGTAGCTCGAACGGCTGGCGCCAAGTACTTCATTCATGAAGTATTGCGGCCCTGCGAGAAAGTATCAGAACTTGTCAGACGCTTTTCAAGGACTTTTTCGCGCTGCTCGCGGCAACCTCGACTCATTCCAACATTCGATTGACTCCGAAAGAGAGCTCACATGGCAAAGCAGACAACAATCACCATCGAAACCGAATCGCTGTTGATCCTGCGAGGTCGCACTTCGAGACGCGGATGGTGTCCGCGATGCCAGCGCGAGGTGGAGTTGATCGCGATCGAGGACACCGGCCTCGTGACCAACCTGCAACGGCCCGCACTGGAAGAGTGGATCAACTCGGACGAGATACACCGGCTCCGGGCACCCGACGGGCCCGCCCTTATCTGCCTGGATTCGCTCCTGGCGCGCGTGCAAAACACCAACCAGCTAACTGCGAACCCGCGGTAGCGCAACGGACATCAAGGAGACCTTATGAAATTCCGATCGTTATGCCTTCTTCCCATCTTTGCTTCGCTGGCTTCGGTGATAAGCCTTACGGCTGTCGCGCAGCAGGCAGACCACGACGAAGATCCTGAATATTCCGTCACTGACCTCGGCGTCTTGGGAGCGGGAACCAACAGTTCGGCCTTCGACATGAACGATCGCGACTGGGTGGCGGGATCCTCCAATCTCACTCCGGCTGGCCCTCAGCATGCCTTCCTTTTGCGCCGGAATGGGAAGCTACATGACCTGGGCACCCTCGGCGGGGCCAATAGTGCGGCAGATGGTCCGAATTGGTTTGGCGAGGCACCTATTATCTCGGAAATTGCAGATGCGGATCCGGACGGAGAAGACTTCTGCGGCTTCGGCACGCACCTGCAATGCCGTGCAGCCGTGTGGCGAAACCACGAACTCAGACAGCTCCAAAGCCTCCCCGGGGGCCGTAATGCCGTTTCTATCGGCATTAATAACTTAGGCCAAGTCGTCGGCTGGTCCGAGACCGCAGCTCGCGATGCAACCTGCGCGACCGTAACGGCTTCTCAGGTCTTTCAATCTCAAGCGGTGAAGTGGGAGGCGAATGGTGACGTCCTAATTCTTTCTCCATTGAAGTCCATGGGCGACAACGTCGCATTCAGCTTTGGGATCAACGACCTTGGTCAGGTTGTCGGCTCGTCCGGGATCTGTGCAACCCAGGGCCTGCCGCCCCTCAACGTGACTGGCCTGCATGCCGTTCGCTGGGAGACAGACGGTTCCCCGACCTACCTCGGCACGTTGGGAGACGCGAGCAATACCATGTTCAACGTGGCCAGCAGTATCAACGCTCTAGGCGACGTCGCTGGCACGTCGCAATTTACTGACGGCACCATTCACTCTTTTCTCTGGAAACAGGCAACAGGGATGATGGACATCGGCACTCTGCCAGGAGCCTTCGCAACCATCGCGCCATGCTGCCACGCACTCAATAGCCGGGACGAAGTAGTCGGCTTCTCCATCGACGGCAACGGAATCACTGCCTTCGTCTGGAGAAACGGCGCCATCGCGGACCTGAACGCTCTCATTCCCGCCAACTCGCCGCTGTATCTGTTGAATGCGCAATCCATGAATGATGATGGCGAAATTGTAGGCCAGGCTTGTGTGCTGCCTGCATGCACTGAACTCCACGCTTACCGCGCAACTCCCAGCCACCGATAAGGCGGGACGCACGTGTTTACTAAATAGAGAACGGGTGAGTGGTGCCAAACCGCACGCTCACCCGAACCACAATTCAGCTTGGATCAGGCTCTTGGCATCCGAAGCTCGTGTCGGTTGGCCATTCGCGGCATACCCCGTCCGTAATGCCCCGCCGGTAATCCTGCGTTAACCACCTTGCCCCGAATTACGACCCAGATTTCCACAAAACACCCCTCCAAGGGGGAGGGGGTGGGGGTATTTCGATTCGATAGATGGTGAGTCGATGTGTCACCGTCCGAGATGGCAGGCCTGGCACCGGGCCGAGAAGAGCAGCGTTCCCAAAATGAGGAACAATCGCAGGATTTGGCAGAAGCCGTCCTGCTGATTCAATATCATAGCGATCCGTTTTCTGAGCGCCGCGAAAGCCCGGTGGTAACTAACCGATCAATGAATCGAATGAATGGCGATGCCGAGCGCATCGTATGCAGAGGAACCTATGTCCAAAACCGCAAGCGATTCGGCGCTGAAAGGGATTTGTCCTACCGGCCTCAGCGGCCTCGATGCCATCATCGGAGGCGGGCTGCCGAGCAATTGTGTCTACCTTGTCCAGGGCGATCCCGGCTCAGGAAAGACGACCCTCGCGCTTCAGTTCCTTTTCGAAGGCCGGCGCCGTGGGGAGAGCTCTTTGTACATCACGCTTTCAGAGATGAAGGAAGAGTTGGAAAGGGTCGCTGTCTCCCACGGCTGGTCTCTCGAGGGCATCCCGTTGCTCGAGTTTTCAGCCATCGAATCGCTGTTGCAGCCGGAATCGCAGACGACGGTATTTCATCCCTCCGAGATGGAACTGGGCAAGGTATCGAAGTTGCTGCGGGACGAGATCGTCAAACACCGGCCCAAGCGCGTTGTGTTCGACTCCCTGTCCGAGTTTCGCCTGCTCGCCGAAACTCCCCTGCGTTACCGGCGACAGTTGCTGAATCTGAAGCAGGAGCTGTCAAAGCAGGGCAGCACCGTACTCTTGCTCGACGACAAGATGGATAGCAACCGAATCGGCAGCGACCCTCACGTGCTGAGCCTAACCCACGGCGTGATCGAAATGGAGCAATTGTCTCCGGACTACGGCAAATCGAGGCGGCGGTTGCGGGTGATGAAGATGCGCGGCGTCCGCTTCAGCGAGGGCTACCACGACTACACCATCGAAACAGGCGGCCTCCGCGTCTTTCCACGGCTTGTGGCCGCCGAGCACCATGTGGCCTTCCGGCGCGAATCCGTCGCCAGCGGGTGTTCTGCCTTCGACGAGTTGCTGGGAGGCGGATTGGACCGTGGCACCACAACTCTGATCATGGGTCCCGCAGGCACCGGCAAGTCCACTCTGGCTCTGCAATACGCATGCAGTATGGCAGTGCGCGGAGAACGCAGCCTGATATTCACGTTCGACGAAACACGGCACACCATGCTGGCGCGCGCCGATGCCCTTCAATTGGGGCTCGCCGCGCATCTTCAGACGGGCCTGGTGCAAATTCAGCAAGTGGATCCCGCAGAGATCTCACCGGGAGAATTTACTGGCCGCGTGCAGGAGGGAGTGGAGCAGGGCGCCAAAATGATTGTGATCGACACGCTGAATGGCTACCTGAATGCGATGCCAGGGGAACAATACCTGGCCAACCAGCTCCATGAGGCCTCCGCATACCTCAACCAACAGGGTATTTTGACCATCTTCACTCTCGCCCAGCATGGACTGATCGCGGCTCTTGACTCTCCAGTAGACATTAGCTATCTGGCCGATACAGTGGTCAGTTTGCGTTACTTCGAGGCTGCAGGCGCTATGAAAAAGGCGATCTCCGTAATCAAGAAGCGCAGCGGTCAGCACGAGCAAACCATTCGGGAGTTCGCACTTGAAACCGGCAAGGGCATCCGTATCGGCGAGCCTCTGAAGGAATTCCAGGGCGTCCTCTCGGGCGCACCCCTGTTCCTCGGTAGCCAGGAAAAGATCATGCCGCACCATGATGCCAAGTAGCCAATTCGAGGAGCGCATCCTTATTCTCGCGCCCGTTGGCCGGGACGGACCCGCAATGGCAGCATTGCTAACCGATCGCGGTTTCATGGCGGCAACTTGCGAAAGTTCGGTCGAGTTGAGCGCGCGCACAAGCGAAGGCGCCGGCGCGCTCCTGCTGACCGAAGAAGCGCTTGAACTGGCCCAACTTCCCGAGTTCCTCGCCGGATTGCAGACGCAGCCTTCATGGTCCGAGCTGCCGGTTATTATCCTGACCCATGGCGGCGAGCCGCGCCTCGCCCGACTGCTCGACACCGTAGCCGCCGCAGCGGGCGGAATCGCCGTGCTTGAGCGTCCGATCGGCGCAGCCACGCTCGTCCGCACGGTTGAAGTGGCCGTCCGCAGCCGCCGCCGCCAATATCAGGTGCGCGACCTGATTCTGGAAAGCCAGAACCAGATTGCGGCGCTCAAGCAAAACGAGCGCGCCATGCGAATGCAGGAAGAGCGCCTTCGCAAAGTAGAAAAGGTGGCGGCAGCAGGACAGCTCGCTGCCTCGCTGGCTCACGAGATCAATAATCCCCTTGCGGCGGTCACAAACGCACTCTACATTCTGCAGAACATTTCCGATCTGCCCGCCGACACCGCCGAGTTGATAAATACCGCGGCGAGCGAGCTTGCCAGGGTCTCCCGGATCGTCAAGCAGAGCCTCTCTTACTATCGCGTGGGCAAGATCCCGAAAGAGGTCGATTTAGCTCAGATCCTTGAGGAGTCGTTACGCATCTTCGAAGAGAAATTCCGGAAAGCCGGGCTCGAAGTCAGCACCCGGATCCGGCCGCAAATTAGCATTCTTGGTTTTGCTGATGAAATCCGGCAGGCAATCGATAATCTGCTGCTCAACGCCATCGAGGCCACGCCTAAAGGCGGCCGGCTCGCGGTCTCGCTGCGCTGGTCCCGGGACCGGAAGGATCAGAGACAACCGGCAGTCGCGCGCCTCACCATTGCCGATACGGGCTCCGGCATCTCCAGCGACCAGCTCTCGCGCCTCTTTGAGCCTTTCTTCACGACGAAAGCCGAAAAAGGCAATGGGCTTGGCTTGTGGGTAGTCCGCGGCATTGTGACAAAGCACGAAGGCAGCATCAGGATTCGGAGCTCAACGAGTGATGGCAACCGAGGAACCGTAGTATCAATTCTTTGGCCAGCGCCCGAAAAGACAGGGGCATCCCGCGAAGCCCATGATCCCGGCAAACAATTCTCTCCATCTCCCCAGGACAGGCACCTGTACCATTTGCCGTGATGGCGAGCCGGGGTGGGGCATTCGCCTGTTCGCGAGCCGCTATGGCCCATCGAACAGCTCCCCGGAACCGGGCCTCCCGCCAGCAATCGGAATTCCTGGCCGGTATGATGGCGAGCTGTCAGCAATCCCAGCCCCAAGCAGGAGTCGAAGAATGGATCGCAGGTCATTTCTACAGAATGCCGCCGGCACGCTGGTCGCGGCTTCGTTACCCGTCGCGGGTCGCGCCGCTGAACCGGCAAAGCAGGAGAAGATGATCGGCATCCAGGTTGGCGCCGTCTCCTTCGTCGACGAGGGCGTCTCCAAGGTACTCGACGAGTTTCAGAACAGTGCCTCCATCAATACGCTCTTCGTCGCCACCTTCACTTACGGCCGTGGCATCGCAGGACGCCAGGTTCCAGGACAGCCGCTGCCCGATCACGGAGCGCAGAAGTACGACACCGACACCTTCTTCGGAGGTGCGTATACCAAAATCAACCCGAAGTACTACGCCAACACCGCTTTCAAAGACTTCCGGGCGCCCGATCTCGGCAACTTCGACGTACTGGAGCAGGTGATTCCCGAAGCCAAAAAGCGCGGCATGAAAACCATCTGCTGGTACGAGGACGTCTTCCGCCGCAACCTCCCCAACATCGAAAAGCTGCAGGAGGTCCAGCTTTCCGGCAGCAAAGCCACGACGCTCTGCTTCAACAACCCCGACTACCTCTCCTGGCTTCAGGACATCGCCGAAGACTGGTCTCGCTCCTACGACATCGACGGCATCATGTGGGGCTCCGAGCGCCAAGGTGCATTCTCGAACGTGCTTGGCGGCAGCCACGGCCATTCACAACCATCGACCGCGACCTGCTTCTGCGAGTTCTGCTACGCGAAAGCGCGCCGTCAGGGCATCAATCCGGACCGCGCGAAGCAAGGCTTCCTCGAGCTCGAAAAGTTTGTCCTGGCAAGCCGTAAAGGCGTTCGGCCCGTCGATGGCGCCTACGTCGAGCTCTGGCGTCTGATGCTGCGCTATCCCGAGCTGCTCGCGTGGGAGAACCTCTGGACATCCAGTCTGCGCGAAGCCCAGAAGGCCATCTACGATCGCGTGAAATCCATCAACCCCAAGCTTGGCGTCGGGTGGCACATCTGGCATAACAACTCCTTCAGCCCCATCTACCGCGCCGAACAGGACCTCGCCGAGATGGCTCCTTACTCTGACTTCCTGAAGGTCGTGATGTATCAGAACTGCGCCGGCGAGCGCATGGCCGACTACATCGACAGCGTCGGAAGCACGTACTTCTCCGACATTCCCAAGCAGGAGCTACTCGACTTCCACTACCGTGTGCTCGACTACGGCAAAGAGGCTGACCTGAAGGATTTGCCAGCAACCGGCTTCTCGGCAGACTACGTCTATCGCGAAACCAAGCGCGCGCGAGAAGCGCTGAAGAGCTCCAACACCAAGCTATGGCCCGGCATCGATATCGACATCCCAACCGCAGCCGGGCACTCCAAATGCACACCCGCTGGCACCAAAGCCGTCGTGCTCGCCGCCTTCCGAGGCGAAGCAGACGGCGTAATCCTCTCGCGCAAATACTCCGAGATGAAGCTGGAGAACCTGCGAGGCGCCAGCGCAGCGCTGAAAGAATTGCAGGCTTAGGTAGGAGTCGACCCCAATGAAATCCAGCAGACGCCAGGTTTGTGGATGGACACTCGCTGCCTTCGCGGCGCAACTGGCAGAAGGGCGAGACGCGATCGCAGCCGTTCCGGAAGAAATCGGAATCAGCGTCCCGCCGGCGTCAACTCTAAAACTCATTCCCGAATGGATGGAGATTTCACGGACACCAGCTCTCGGCATCGGACTTATCCGCAAGGGAGAGCCTCTCTGGGAGAGATATTTCGCGAGTCCACCAGAACAAAGCCCCCCGATTAATGAACAGACGTTGTGGGTAGCCGCTTCACTTGGGAAGCAGGCAATAGTTTACGCAACGCTGCGCCTCGTGGCCGCGGGCCAGCTCGATCTCGACCGCCCGCTTGCGCTCTATCTCAAGACTGACAAGCCCGTCGGTCCGTTCGGCGAAGCCATTACCGCACGCCACGTCCTTTCGCATACATCGGGACTGCCCAACTGGAGATCATCCGGACCTCTCGAGCCAAGCTTCGCACCAGGCTCGCGTTTTCAGTACTCCGGAGAAGGAATTTATCTCCTTTCTCGTTGCATCGAGCAAATCACAAATTCAGGATTTGAGTACTACATGCAGCACGCCGTCTTTGCGCCGCTGCAAATGCGTTCCTCCACCTACCTATGGAGAGCGGATGCCCGAGCCCGCGTGGTCACTGGGCACCGTGGAAACGACGTATTCAGCAATTTCGATTTTGCCGAATCGCTCCTTAAGCGCATCACCTCAAGCTCCGTTCCACTGCGCGAATGGAACCATGAACGAATCTCCGCCGCACTCGCGGAACAGAACAACGGCAAATTGCCTCTCCCAGCCGACATCCTCTATCCAAATGCCGCTTTTAGCCTGCTCACAACTGTGCAGGACTACTGCCGTTTGATAGCACGCTTCCTGGTCCGCAGCGGAGATGGCCTGGATATCGATCCAGCGCTTCTGACAAAGGCCCGGCAGCAGATCATTCGCATCAATAGCAAGTTGGGCTGGGCCCTGGGCTTCGGCACAGAACAGGCCGGAGGCGAACGCTTCTTGTGGCAGTGGGGCAATAATGCCGGTGCCTGGACGGACATTCTTCTGCTGCATCCAGAGAGCGGAACCGCGATCGTCATCTTCTCGAATGGAAGCAATGGGGTCCGTGTAGAAGAGCGCATCGTGCAAGACTGCAGCGGCCACACTCATCCGTTATTCTTATGGATCTGACGCGGCACGGCACCATGTCCACCTGTCTCAGGCGGGAACTGCCAGTGGGCGCCAGTCGTTCAGGGTCGATGGTCGGCGGTCCATTGGGCGATGTCGAAGATCACGAATTCGGCGGGCTTGACCGGGGCTACCCCGACGACGATGTTCAGTCGCCCGTTATCAAGGTCGTTCTGGGTCATGGT
>Ga0157372_10006586_pt1 | contig 12361 bp, 12 predicted proteins | sample C55metaG_FD_115307 | JGI IMG/M metagenome (GOLD analysis project Ga0157372, IMG submission 115307) | Corn rhizosphere microbial communities from Kellogg Biological Station, Michigan, USA - C5-5 metaG | ecosystem: Host-associated > Plants > Roots > Rhizosphere > Soil | place: USA: Michigan... | reverse complement strand
CTCGGGATGCGCACACAGGCGACGCGCCACTGCGACTGCACAGCTCACCTCCACGGTTCGAAGCGTTCCGCCTTTCTCGACGCGCACGAGGATCGTGCGGGTCGCGCCATCATCGCTGCTGCTCGTGCTGCTGCTCCCTCCCTGCTCGAGCCCTGCTCGTCCTGGTCGTTCCGGTCTTCGTGCGTCGAGGCGCGCTGGTCGTCGCCGCCGGCTCGGCGTTGGTCGCTCGACGACGAGTCGCACCGCGCCACCCAGTTGCGTCGCCGCGCCCGCGCGATCGCCGAGCACGAGGAGCACGCAGTTGGCCTCGCGCGCGAGGCGCGTGAGCCGCACCGCGTTGGAACGCGTGAGTGCCGGCGCGCCGTCGAGCACGACGAGCGCGAAAGCGCCACTGCGGAGCAACACATCAGCGCACCAGGCGGCGCGCGTCGCGTCATGTGGCCGGATCATCCACACGCCCTCGGCGTCGCCCAGGTGCGCCCAGTCGCGCGGGTCGAGGGTGCGCTGCGCGTCCACGTACGCCACCCAGCCGCGATCAGCCACGGTCGCCTCGACGATCGCGCGGGCGATCGTCGTCTTCCCGCTTCCCGCCGGACCGGCCAGCTCGGTGAGCCGACCGCGTGGCAGCCCGCCGCCGGGCAACGCCGCGTCGAGCGCCGCGATCCTGGTCGGGATCGCCGGTGCGGCGGGCGGTGGTGGCGGGAGGAGCCGAACGAGCTCGGCGAGGGAGAGCGACATGCAGGAGGATGAGGCAGGTAGGATGCCAATAGCCGAACAAAAACCGAAAGAATATGACAGTCGGATCCGCTCGCCGGCGAGCGTTCGAGAGTGTCAGACTCTACCGAACGAATCCCGAAACCGCAACAGCCGTCAACCTGACCGGTTCGGATCAGGCAGGGCAACTCCTTGTAGGGCTTGTACCTGCAAACGGAACGGGGAGCGACGGAGAACGAATGGCGCCGGTCTCACGACCGGGCACGAGGACCGCGGCTCGTGCGACGGGGTAGAGACATGCTCGCGCAGACACACTTCATTCCTCGAGGAATCATGTTCAACGCGGCGTTCGTTCTGATGGCACTGCTGCCCGCGACGGTTGCGTCGACGTCTCGTGTCGTGCCTGCGCCCCCGACTGTGAGCAGCGTGGAGATGTCCGCCCCGCTCGACACTGTCGTCTTCGCGGGCGGCTGCTTCTGGGGCGTGCAGGCGGTCTTCCAGCACGTGAAAGGCGTCGTAAGCGCGACGTCCGGGTATGCGGGCGGCAAGGTGGCGAATCCAAGCTACGAGCAGGTGAGCACGGGCCGTACGGGAAACGCGGAATCGGTGCGCGTGGTGTTCGATCCCGACCAGGTCTCGTATGCCACGCTGCTCAAGGTGTTCTTCGACGTGACGCACGATCCCACCCAGCTCAACCGGCAGGGCCCCGATGTCGGCAGCCAGTATCGCTCGGCCGTGTTCTACACGAACGATGAACAACGCGCAGCCACGGTGCAGTACATCGCGTGGCTGCAGCAGAGCGGTGCGGTAAAGGGAAAGATCGTCACCGAGGTGGCGCCGCTCCGCCGCTTCTCCATCGCCGAGGCGTACCATCAGGACTACGCCACCCTGCATCCGGACGCGCCGTACATCCGCTACAACGACCTGCCGAAGATCGAGGCGCTGAAGGCGCAGTATCCGCAGCTCTGGAACGACCGAATCGCAGCGCACTGAGCAGTCGCGGCGGGTGCGCTCCTTGCTTCCCACGGTCTTCCACATCAACCGGAGCACACCAGATGTCGGAACGCAACAAGCCCCACAACGGTCGCGATCTCGACGGACAGTTCAAGGTGAAACGAGCGGATGTCGACGACCTGCGCACTGACCCGAACGGCGCCGAGTTCATCCAGGACGACGTGCGACTGGGTGGCGCGGTGGAGGACATCGGTGCCCAGGCCGGCCAGCGCGCCGAGCACATCGCGGACCTGGTGAATACGAACCGCGAGAACGTGGATCGCGTGACGGGACGCGACGAAAGCAGCCGGCGCAAGGACCGTTGAGGCGGCGCTAGTCCACCCGCACCCCCACCCTGAGTCCATCCTCGCCACGCGGCGCTGGGCGCACGAAGAAGTGCGCGTAGCGCCCGTCGCGATGGATGCGGACTGCGTGCAGGAGCGCCACCCCGCCGTAGATCAGGGTGAGATCGGTCTTCGACAGTGACGAGGTGCGCGACATGAAGTCGATGTCGCTCACCGACGCGGAGCGGCCGATGGTGACGTAGAAGAGCGCCGTGCCGATGCCGGCGGCGACCACCCCGCGCTCGAACGGTGCGCCGCGGCGATGCGGCACATCGAGGATGATCTCGTCGAGCAGCGCCTGCGCGTCGAGCCCCATGCTGGAGAAGAGGAACTGCTTGCGCGGGTCCGCGACCGGGTTGATCCCGGAGAACACGGTCGGCCGTCCGCGATCGAAGCCGAAGCTCGGGCGTGCACCGAGGGCGAGCGAGGTGCCGACGTGCGCTGCCTCGTGGAGCAGGAGGCTGGTCGCCGCCCCCGCGACGAAGTTGCGCCAGTAGTGCGCGTCGTGCGGCATGGCGCCCATCGCTGCGGAATCGACGGGCGCTGGCGTCAACCCCTGCGCGGCGAGGGGCGTCGGCTGGCAGAGCGCCGCGGCCACCGAGACCGCCAGCGCGGAAAGGACGTGTCGTGGGGAGAGCATGCCGTGGAACGACGAGCACGGGCGCGGTTCGCCACGAGCGCCTGAATGCGGTAATATCATGCACTGCCGCTCACCCTCCACCTTCGCGCCACGACCGATGCCGGCCAGGCTGTCAGACCTCGAGATCCAGCGCGCCCTTGGCGGCCTTCCCGGCTGGTCGCGCCGTGGCGACGTGCTGACGAAGACGTTCACCTTCCCGCGATTCCTGGACGGGATCGATTTTGTCGTCCGCGTCGCGACGCTCGCCGAGACGGCGAACCACCACCCGGACATCGACATCCGCTACACGAAGGTGACCTGCACCCTGTCGACGCACGATGCGGGTGGAATCACGACGAACGACCTCGACCTGGCAAAGGAGATCGAGGGGGCGTGATTCGCTGACTCCCTCGCTGTTGCTGACGCCAGTCAGCAAAAACGGAGCGACTCGCCGCTACCTGATCGCCACGAAGTAGTACTCGTGCTCCCGCAGCGCGAGTCGTTCGAAGCTGGGGCGATGCATGTGCTGGGTGCGATGGACCTCGAAGGCGGCGCGCTTCTTCGGCAGCCACTCGGCCACGTCCACGGTGAGGTCGATCGGCTGGCCCTCCGTGGACGGGTCGTCGCCGGACGCGGGCTTGAGCCAAGTGGAGTACCAGAGCTGCGACGGCCGATGGGGCTCGAGTCCATTCACGAGCTGCTCGGGGAACGCTGTTGCCGTTCCGGCGAGCAGGAAGGCTGCAGTGGCGAGGCGGGAGATGGCGCGGTGGTCGCGGTGCCGGGTGGGCGCGCCTTCGGGGCCGAAGGTGATGACCACCTCGGGCCGCTCGCGGCGGAGCAGGGCGACGATCTCGGCCATCACGACGTCGGGATTCACGTCGTGCAGTCCGCCGTCGGGGTGGCCTCCGCTCACCAGCGTGGCGATGCCCAGTATGTCACACGCGGCGCGCAGCTCCGCTCGACGCAGCGCCCCCAGCTCGGCACGAGACGACACGGGGATGCCGGACGATCGTCCGGCATCCCCGTCGGTGGCACAGTACAGTGAGCAGCGAACCCCTTCGCTCGCGTAGCGGGCGATCGTCCCGCCCGTGGCGTACGTCTCGTCGTCAGGGTGGGCGAAAACCGCGGCGAGACGCTGCATCAGCGGCTCAGCCGCGACGGCGGCCTCCGCCGAGCAGGCTGACGATCGCGAGGAAGAGGTTGAGCAGGTCGAGGTAGATGTTCACCGCGGCCGGCACGTAGTCATCGGGACCGTACTGACCGGAGCGGACGATGCGCCACGTGTCGAACACGAGCAGGCCGCTGAACACGAGCACGGTGCCGGCCGCGATCCAGAGCGTGCCGAGCGCGGTCGGGAAGAAGATGTTGAGCAGCGAGGTGGCGATGAGCACCCACAGCCCGACGAAGAAAAAGCTCCCCCACGCGCTGAAGTCGCGCTTGCTGACGAGCGCGTAGAGCGACAGCACGCCGAAGGTGGACAGCGTGAGCATCCCCGCCTGGCCGACGATCCCCGGGCTCTGCCGCTCCGCGAGCGTGAGGAACGGCGCGATGAACAACCCTTCGATGAACGTGAAGAGCAGGACGAGCAGCAGGTTGCGCGGATAGCTGTGCCGCGCGCGCATCGCCATCCACAGCGGCGCGAACATCGCGATCATGGTGATGATCGGGTGCTCGATGACGGCCTGCATGAGCGCCGGCTGGGTCCGCGCGAACGCGACGCCGATCGCGGTGACGATGACGCTGACGAAGACGAGGCCGTAGGTGCGACGCACCAGCGTCGCCCGCTCCTCGCCCGAACGAACGAGGGTCCCGGTGAGCGAGACTCCCATGGGGCAGATCTCCTGTGGAGGTACGGGGAAATATACCCCGGAGACGCGGGGAGGAGCCACTCGTAACTACCCGTGAACCGAAATTGAAACGGCACACCGAATCGAGCCCAGTGCGCCGTTACGGTTCACGGTCTACGGTTCACGGTTCACCGTTTTCTCAGCTCCACGTTCCCGTTCACCGTCGACAGCTTGATCTTCCGACCACCCTTGCCGAGGGTGGCACGGAGGTGCCGGGGGTCGATGCGGCCGGAGATCGTCACCGGCCAGTCGGTCTGGAAGCGGCCGTTCACCGTGCTCAGGTCGATGTCGGCGTCCACGTCGCCCATGAACTCGGCGATCACGGTGCCATTCACCGTGCTGAAGCTCAGGTCCTGGTCGCCGTCGAAGCGGCCCATGGTGGCGTGCACGCTGCCGTTCACCGTGCTCGCCTGCACTGGTCCGCCGGTGCTCACGGCGTCGACGCCGCCATTGACCGTTGTCGCGCGCACTTCGCTCGTCGCGCCGTCCACGCTCACGCCGCCGTTCACGCTATGGGCGCCAACCTTCACGCCCTTCGGGACGCGGATCTCGAAGTTCACGGCGACGTCATTGTTCCGGTCGCCGCGACGCCAGCCGTCGCTGTGGGACTGGTAGCCGTTCTCGTCACACGTCGCGTTCTCCGTCCAGAAGGCGCACACGAGGATGCTGCCATCGCCCGACTTGTACGTCTGGATGCGGACGTCCTTCGGGTTGCCGCGGCGCCAGGTCTTCGTGGCGGTGATCTCCACGCGGTCGCTGGTGGAGGGGCGCACACGCAGCTCGCCGTTGACGTTGCGGACGCGGATCCACTGGCCGGACGGAACGCGCTCGTTGAGGGTGAAGGCATTCGCCTCGGTCTGTCGGTCCTGCGCGGCGAGCGCGGCCGGCGCCATCAGCAGCGCGCCGAGGACCAGGGTGCGGAGGTGCGGCATCGCGGATCTCCTCAAGGTGCGGCGCGCCTAGCGGCGCGCAGTGGATGAAAGGGTGATCTCGCCGCTGAAAGTCTCGGCGACGATGCGGGCGGTGCCCTGCCCGAGGCTGAAGTTGAGGCGCTTCGCCTGATTGGCGCCGATCCCGTGCTCGCCAGCGCGCAGGGTGACGGGGAAATCGCTGTCGATCGAGCCGCTGAACGTGGAGACACTGAGCTGGGCACCCACATTCGGCGGCAGCACCAGGTGAATGTCGCCGGAGTGGGTATTGAACTCGTAGCGTCCATCGCCCTGGATCTGGCCGGCGAAGGAGACGTCGCCACTCGTGGAGTGCGTGCGCACCTGTTTCGCCACGATGTCGCGCAGCGTCAGGTCGCCGCTCACGGTCTCCAGCTCGACGTTCCCGCGGGCACCGGTGAGCATCACGTCACCGTTCACCGTCTGGATGGATGCGTCGGATGCCACGCCCTGCACGGTCACGTCGCCGGAAAGGGTCTCGACGTCCAGCCGCGCACCGGCATCGCGCACGACGACGTCAGCACTCTGGGAATGAATGTCGGCATCTCCGCGCACGCCGCGCAACGACACGCTGCCGCTCCAGCTGCTCGCTGATACGCGCGCGCCGGCGGGAACGGTGACCTCGTATCGGCCATCCTCGCAGCGGCGGCCCGCCGCCGGCTCGAGGATCGCGCGTGAGCCGGTGCTCGTGAAACGAATCGCGCCACTCTCGGTACGCGCCCGCACGCGGACCTCGTTCGCGCCGCCGGCGCTGACGATGATGTCGCCATCGGGACAGTTGACGATGACCGTACCGCGCGCGTCGAACGACACGACGGTATCGAGCGAGCCGGCGGCATCCCGCAGGCGCTTCTCGCGCTGCAGCTGCGCCCGCACCTGCTCGCGGGCCTCGTTGCGTGCGTCTCGCGCCTGCTGGCGTGCCCGCTCGAGCTCCTGCCTCGTGCGCTCGACTTCCTGGCTCGACTGCGCCGAACCCGACGCCGGTGCCGCAAGCGCAAGCGCGGCGAGAAAGAATGCAATGGGGCGGTTCATGACAGTTCCCTCAGGTACGCGACGGCAGCAGCGCCGCCGTGCGCAGCAGCTCGACCTTCTTGTCGAGCGAATGATTGAGCTGCGTGGCGAGGAATCCGCTTGAGGGATCCTTCGCCAGCGCGGCCCGGCTCTGCGCGATGGCCGAGTCGATGACGGCGATGCTCTGCTCGAGCACCGCGATCGTCTTCGGGTCGAGCTGCGAGCGCCGCTCCTTCACGATGGCGCGCAGCTTTCCAATTTCCTGGTCATACACGGGCTGGGTTTCCATCATCGCGGGCACGGCGCTCGCCAGCCGCGCGGCCGCGCTGGCGCTGCGCGCGCCGCTGCGTACACCACCGCTGGAACCATCCGTACGGGGCGACGACATGCTCCCGCCAACTGGCTCGGCCGAAGGCGTGGATGAATCCCTGCTCGACGGCTCGGACCGGCTGTTCGGTTCACCGGCGGACGGCGCCGAGCCGGCCTGCGCGATCAGTGCCGGCTTTCCGACGGGGTGATCACCTGCGGCATCGAACGAAGCGCGGGTGAAGTAGTGCGTCACGCCTGCCGTGACGAGCACCAGCGCGGCCGCCGCGAGCGAAGGCCGCACCCATGCCCGACGAATGGTGGCCATGCGTGTCCGGCGCGATTCCTCGAGTGCTACCACCGGCGCGTCGATTCGTGCCGAAATGCCCGACCACAGGTCGCGCGACGGCTCCAGCACCGGCAGCGCCGACGCCTCGCTCCGAATGGTGTCGAGATCGGCGAGCAGCGCACCACAAGCAGCGCAGTCCGCCGCGTGCGCTTCGACTTCCAGCCGCAGCGGCTCGAGCAGCTCTCCTTCGAGGTAGCTCGCGAGCTGGTCGGCTACGCCGTCACAGGTCATCGGTTGGTTGCTCATCGGTTCAGTGCCTCCCGCAGAAGGAGCCTGGCGCGGTGGAGCTGCGCCTTGGTGGCTCCCGTGGTCACGCCGAGCATCCCGGCGATCTCCTCGTGCTTGTACCCCTCGATGTCGTGCAGGGTGAACACCCGTCGTGCTCCCTTCGGCAGCCTGGCGATCGCCGCCTCGAGGTCCATCCGGTCGCCTGGTGAATGCGACCGGGCCACGAGCAGGCTCACCCCGTCGCCATCCTCATCGTCCTCGTACCGCGACTGTCGCCGGTTGTCGGTCTTGCGTGCGTTCAGCACCAGGTTCACGGTCATGCGGTGCAGCCAGGTCCCGAACGCCGATTCTCCGCGGAACAGGTGCAGCTTGTCCCAGGCCCGGACGAAAACGTCCTGCGTGAGCTCCTCGGCGCGCGTGCGGTCGTTGACCATCCGGGCACAGAGGGAGAACACGCGGTTGACGTGCTGACGGTAAAGTCGCTCGAATGCGACGCGATCGCCCGCGGCCGCGAGGGCCACGTCCGGGTCGACACCGAATGGCGAAGGAGCTGTCGTCGGTTCGGGGAGGGCCACTACCGTCATCAATCGTCCGGGTTCCCAGTGCACTGGATGGGATAGCCGGATGGGGGGAAAGGTTTGAAGCGGACTTCGCCAGTGAATCTGGGCCACCCCGGCGGGAGGGAACAGGGCGGCCCGGTCCTCAGGGGACTACGGAGCGGTGCCGGTGAGGGGTTCGGGCAACTCCGTTTTCCGTTTTCCGTAACCGGTCATCAGGGGTGAGCGAGGGGCGGAAGGGACGGCGTTCAACGCCGCTGCCCTGCCGCCCCTCGCTCGCTGACTCGCTGACTCGCTGACCCGCTACCCACGACCCACGACGGGCTTGCCCGACCCCTGTTCGGCGCGACTCGTGGCCCGCCGTGCCTTGTGGTCGCCGGCTCCTGGGTCTTCGTACCAGGTACCAGGACCAGCTGCTCGCCGTGTTGTTACTGCACCCTGTCCCGTGCCCTCATCGCCCGCAACTCCGCCCGATGCTGCTGCAGGAACTTGATGTTGTCCTGAAGCGCTGGCGTCGGCGGCGCGGCCTGCGGGCTATCGAGGAAGCGCTCGGCCTGAGCGATCGCGATGGACGCCACGAAGTAGTCGGGGACGGAGATCCCCGAGCCGACGATCGCGTTGTTCACCTCGACGTTGGACTCGAGGTGCTTGATTCCCGCGTCGTACGCCGACACCTGGGTGCCGTTGGCAGCATCGCTGATGTCCTGATCGAGCGTGGCACGCACGCCCGGATCACGCTTCCGGAGCATGGCGAGGCTATCGCTCGCCTTCACGAACTGCTGGAAGGTCTGGTCGGTGAGCTTGTACTCCGAGGCGAGCCGGACGCTCTTCGCGTCGGTGGCGGTCACCTGTGCCGCACCGCCCGCGGCGGGCGTGGCGCTGAGCGGGTGGCCGATATCCGTCTTGTCTGCCGACACCGCGCCGGCTGACGAGTCGGCGGCGGTGCGGTCCTGGTTGCCGCACGCGCCGAGGACGAGGGCAGCGGCGACGAGAGCGAACGACCGAAGTGATGACATGCGTACTCCTGTTCCGGGTTGTCGAGTCCGGCGTCGCACGCGGCGTGCCGAGCGGTCGCACCCGCCGCGTTCGCCATCGCGGCGCGCGATCGATTGGTCGCCATCTGCAACCAGTGCCCCTGTCAAGCCGTTGCCGCATCCGCGTGCGTTCATCACCTTGCTCGTCCCGCCGCGCGCACGCCGCGCCCTCTTCTCCGCGCCGCAGCATCGCATGTCGTCTTCGTCTTCTGCCTCGCTCCCCCAGCTCGCTGCCCTGGTCGCCGCTGAGCTCGCCCTTCCGCCCCGTCAGGTCGCCGGCGCGCTCGCCCTCTTCGACGAGGGGAACACGCTTCCGTTCATTGCCCGCTATCGCAAGGAGGCCACGGGCGGTCTCGACGAGACGCAGCTCCGCGCCGTGCAGGAGCGCGCCGATTATCTGCGCGAGCTGGGCGAGCGCCGAACGGCGATCCGCAAGTCGATCGACGAGCAGGGGAAGCTGACCCCCGAGCTGGACGCCCAGCTCTCGGCCGTAACGACGAAGCAGGCACTGGAGGATCTGTACCTGCCGTTCAAGCCGAAGCGTCGCACGCGCGCCACGATCGCGCGCGAGCGCGGGCTCGAACCGCTCGCCGACGCGCTGTGGGACGGCACGCTCGACGACGCTGGTGCCGCATCGGCCGCCGGCGCGTACGTGAGCGCCGAGCGTGAGGTGCCGACGGGGGACGATGCCCTCGCCGGAGCGCGCGACATCCTGAGCGAGCGGGTCGCCGACGACGCCGGGCATCGCGGCTGGGTGCGCGAGCTCACGCGCAAGAAGGGAAGTGTGGCCGCACGCGCGGTGACGGGAAAGGAAAACGAAGTCGGCAAGTTCCAGGACTACTACGACTTCTCCGAGCCGCTCGGCACCATCCCGTCGCACCGCGTGCTCGCCATCCGCCGCGGTGAAGAGGAAGGGATGCTGTCGTGGAACATCGCCGCGCCGGCGGACGAGATCGTGGGTGGGCTCACCGAGCGCGTGGCACAGGGACGTCGGGCAGCCAGCCAGCTGAAGCTCGTCGCCCAGGATGCGTACAAGCGGCTGCTTGCCTTCTCCATCGAGGTCGAGCTGCGGCTCGAGCTCAAGACGCGCGCCGACGAAGAGGCGATCGCCATCTTCGGGCGCAACCTCGAGCAGCTCCTCCTCGCCGCACCGGCCGGTGAGCGAATCGTGATCGGGCTCGATCCCGGATTCCGCACCGGCGTGAAGGTGGCCGCGGTCTCGCGCACCGGCGCCGTGCTGCACACCGACGCGTGGATGCTGCACCAGCCCGATCGTTTTTCCGCCGCGCTGCTGCGCCTCGTCACCACGACGGGCGCGGAATTGATCGCCATCGGCAACGGCACCGCCTCGCGCGAGACGGAAGGCCTCGTGCGCGAGACGCTCCGCTCGGCGACGCTGGCTTCACCGCCGCAGGTGGTGGTGGTGAGCGAGGCGGGCGCATCGGTGTACTCCGCCTCGGAGCTGGCCGTCGCCGAGCTGCCCGATCTGGACGTGTCGCTGCGTGGCGCGGTCTCCATCGCGCGGCGGCTGCAGGATCCGCTCGCCGAGCTGGTGAAGATCGACCCGAAGTCGATCGGGGTCGGGCAGTATCAGCACGACGTCAATCAGCAGCGGCTGAAGAAGCGGCTCGAGGACGTCGTCGTGTCCGCAGTCAATCATGTTGGTGTAGAGGTGAACACCGCCTCGGCCGCGCTGCTGTCGCACGTCTCGGGCATCGGGCCCTCGCTCGCCGAGAACATCGTGAAGACACGTGACGAACGTGGCGGCTTCGGCTCACGCCGCGAGCTGCTCACCGTGCCTCGGCTCGGCGCGAAGGCATTCGAGCAGGCCGCGGGCTTCCTCAGGATCAGGGGCGCCGTGCACCCACTCGACGCGAGCGCCGTGCACCCGGAGCGCTACGCGCTCGTTGAGCGGATGGCGGCAGATCTCGACGTGCCACTCGCCACGCTGATCGCCGACGAGTCGCGCCTCGAGCAACTCGACCTCGCACGCTACGTGTCCGATGACGTCGGCCTGCCGACGCTGCGCGACATCGTGGCTGAGCTGCGCAAGCCGGGCCGCGATCCACGCGCGGCGTTCGAGGCCCCCGCCTTCCGTGATGACGTCACCGAGCCGAAGGACCTGCGCGAAGGGATGGAACTGGAAGGCGTGGTGACGAACATCGTCGCCTTTGGTGCCTTCGTGGACGTGGGCGTGCACCAGGACGGGCTCGTACACGTGTCGCAGCTCGCCGATCGCTACGTCACCGACCCGAATCAGGTGGTGACGGTAGGACAGCGCGTGAAGGTGCGTGTGCTGAGCGTGGACCTGCAGCGGAACCGCATCGCGCTCACGATGCGCAAGGCGGCGGCCACCGATGCGCGGCCGCAGGCTCAACGCGAGAAGCGCGGGACGAAACCGGCGCGAGGAAACATCGGTAAACCCGCCACGGCGCCAGCGAAGCCATTCACCATCCCGAAGCCGGGCGCCATCGCGCCCAATGGAATGCGCTTCAAGTAGCGCCGGAGCTCGACGATGCAGCTTCGCGCTGGAGCTTACTCCAGCGCGCGCTGCAGCCGCTTCTGCGCTTCGATGTCGGTGTTGGTGCCGAACCAGTGCACCACCTTGCCGGAGTCGTCGAGCTGCGGCAGGGCGCGCGCGATATGCCAGCGATAGCCGCCATCGGCGCCGCGCAGGCGGAACTCCACCTCGTAGGGCTCACCCGACGTGAGCGCGTGGGTCCACCGCTCAACGGCCAGCGAGAGGTCGTCGGGGTGGATGACGTGCTGCCATCCCTCGCCGAGCACCTGCTCGGTGGAGATGCCGAAGTAATCGGCGACACGCTGCGTCACGTAGTCGAGCGCGCCGTCGGGCCTGGCGGTCCAGATCTGCACCGGGATGGCTTCGGCGAGGAAGCGATACCGGGCTTCGCTCGCGCGCAGCGCCTCCCGTGCCTGCTCAGCTTCGGCGCGGGCCTCGCGCTCGTGACCGAGGCGCACCGTCTGCTTCTCGGCACGCTGCTGGTCGCTGATGTCCCGGAACGTGACGACGACGCCCGTCACCTGGCGCCCCTCCTTGATGGGAATGCTGGTGTAGTCGACCGGGATCGGCTCGCCACTCTTCTTCCAGAAGATGTCGCCACCGACGCGCTGCTGCACCGCGTCGGTCACCGAGGAGAGGATCGGGCACTCCTCGGCGGGAAACACGCTGCCATCCGCGTAGTGGTGATGCGTGAGCGCGTGCATGGACATGCCGAGCGCTTCACGGTTCGTGTAGCCGAGCATGCGCTGCGACGCTTCGTTGACGAAGATCGTGCGTCCTTCCGTGTCGAGAAAGAAGACGCCGTCGTCGATCGCGTTGAGGATCTGGGTCGTGCGACCCTGGAGCGACGCGAGCGCCTCGCTGACTGCTGCCTCGCCACCGGACGGGGTG
>Ga0157372_10006584_pt1 | contig 12362 bp, 19 predicted proteins | sample C55metaG_FD_115307 | JGI IMG/M metagenome (GOLD analysis project Ga0157372, IMG submission 115307) | Corn rhizosphere microbial communities from Kellogg Biological Station, Michigan, USA - C5-5 metaG | ecosystem: Host-associated > Plants > Roots > Rhizosphere > Soil | place: USA: Michigan... | reverse complement strand
TCCGGGCCGGGATGGAAACCTCTAGCTGAGGCTTGGTGCTTCGCTCAGGATTTCTTCCTGGTCCTATGGCTCAGTTTGGATGCCTAAATGAGAATCTGCATATGCGCGGATTGAATCAAGTGATTGGGGGGCACGTTCAGCGTCAGATGACACGCTGGCAATAAAAGAATGGGCCAGCTCTTTGACTGGCCCTATGCAGTATTCGATTCACCTTTTGGAGGAGAGTTTTCGGTCCGTCATTCGCTGAGATGCGTCAGCGGGAGCTACTGGCCTGGAGATTTTGCTCGCCGGCCTGCGCTGGAGCGCTTCGTCTGTCCGACTTTGAGCAACCAGTGGTTACCAAAGTGGCATCGAAACGCCCCGGAGCGGGCTGTGCTTACGGCCAAGGAAATCCCTGTCATTCTTCGCATGCCGAAAGCGCGTGTGCTGGTCGTCGATGATGACAAGCGACTTGCCGATTCGCTCGCCCTTGTCCTGGCTCACCATGGGTTCAGTGTGAGCGCTGCTTACAGCGGCTCGGAAGCCGTTGAAAGCGCTTTGAAGTTCCGTCCCGATTTCATCGTTATGGACGTGATGATGATCGGGATCGACGGGGTTGACGCTGCAATTGCGATCTGCGAAACACTCCCCCACTGCCACATCCTCCTGATGTCGGGAGCGGAGGATGCCGTAAAGAGGCTGGACAAGGGTTCCAGGCGCGGTCACAGTTTCGAGTTGATGATGAAGCCGGTCCTCACTGCGTCGTTGCTGGACAAGCTCCAGTCACTTCCGCCTGTTTATCGGGATTGATGTGATCGTTGTGCTAGAGCGAACTGAGCCGGTCGAGCAATCCGGGCGCGGCGCTGACGCCGGTAGTTGTTGGAGTTGGACTGTGCTCCAGCCGCGCCAGGTCGACGAAAACTCCTTGCCTATGGGCCATTGGCAAAAAGAGGGACCAGTCGTTCGGCTGGCCCCCTTGGCACTAGTTCGATGACCCTTGTTGCAGAGAGTGTTGGGTCGTTCACTACGTTGGATGCGTCAGCAATAAGCGCTGCGGTTACGGTCGCTGCCAAAAAAAGCCGTTGAAGCTCGCGCTACAACAGGCGAAGGGGTTTTGATTGGAATGTGATCGGATGATTAAAGAGAAATGCAGACGCCGCAATGACAAATTGGGGAACGTAACTCGGTAGTCGTCTGTAACATCCCGGCGAGCAGTCCTGCACGAAGACAAGGTCGTGGAGAGAGTGCGTGTACTTAACACACCCTTCGATACGTTCCTTCGTGGCCGCTATAACATAGGTTGCGAAGAGTTCCGCGTGGCGAATGTCCTGACGAAGATCCATTAGCTCGTCGATCATGTTCATCGCCGAAATGAGTAGCCGATGCCGACGGCGCCATGAGGGAATGCACGTCGCAGCGTGGACCCGTGGCTGACGAACATCGACGTCTGGTACCCGCAACTGGTTCCATCAAGAGTCCTATCTCTATTCAATGACACCCCGATGCTTCCCTTTTGTTCCTGAGGCGCATCCCAGAATCAGCTAGAAGCTCAATTCAACCAGGCCGTCCCGGCTTCGACCCCGAACGGCCTTTTTCTCCCCGCTCGCTACCAAGAAAGAAGGCGGCCCCTTTCTTTCAAGGGCCGCCGGTCGGATGTGGTGTCCGGACAGCATCGCAGGCCTCGTATAGTTAGAGTAGGAAACAATGGACTCGGTACCCGCCACCGGCATCCCAGAGACGCAGGCCAAGAAAAAGAACCTCGGAAGGGCCGCTCGGCCCTGTGTTTGCTGAGCGGCCTCTTTTTGTAAGGCTTCCGACGAAGGAGATGTTGCCAGTGTGCAGGACGGAATACACACGAAAATCCGGTCAGAGTGTCTGATTTGCGATGAGTCGAAGCTCGTTTCGGTGATGGATGGGTCGCTTGAAATCTGGCGGGACATGCATACGTGTTCCGAAGCCCCTCGTGCCGCACAGAAGGTCGAGCGGTAGAGTGGCCGAGCACGGACCCGCAGCGGCGTCATCAACCGTAGAAAATTCAACAAGGGCAGGGGCAGCACCGTGGGCGCTTTACCCCTGCCTGTAGCAGCCGCGAACCGTTCGATACGCCATGGGCGCAAGCGAGACGCGGCATGTCTGTAGCGTAGCGAACAGAAACTGAGGATTGCTACGGGAAGGCGCAGAATGACGCTACCTCCCGCACTCAATTGGGCGACAGGTCTGACGCAGCAATGTTCTGTCTGATTTTGACTAACGTTGCACAGGTGCAATAGCATCTTCGCGACAAACGGAGGATGCTGTGCTGGACGCTGTACAAAACTCTCAAGCCTCTAACGCCATTCGCATTCCTGCTCTTCTTTGCGGATTAACACTTGTCGGGTGGAGATTTGGGAGGAACAGTCATCGTCTGGCAGGACTTACTCCCGGTGCCGGATCACGGATGAACCGCCCGACCTTCCCGATGGGCCGTACATGGTTGAATTCGCCGACCATTCGATTCGCACGATTCGGTATCACGAGAATTGGGAACTCGTTTTTCTTCCGCCCCATGTTCGGGTGAGCGAAGCGGCCTGATACCTGATACGTAGCCATCTTCTTATTCAATGTGGCTGCAGTGCTCCGCGATTGACGACCGCATCCTGGCGACTTCCTGGCTCATCATTCGCATGGCTGTCCGGCAGAGCACCGGGGTCGTTGCAAGCAGTTCGAGGAGGCGATCCGCACTGATGACCCCGACCTCGGAATCGGTAACGGCCTTCGCCGTCACGCTGTAGGTTCCATTGATTGCAGCGGGAATTCCGATGAGGCTTCCCGGACCCAGTATCTCCATCGGAGTAGTCTCTTCAGCATCGGGCCAGAGCAGAGCGACGTTGCCCTGCGGACGACGCAAACGTATCGAGACGGCTCATTGCGCTGAAACAGAACCGCACCTGCTGGAACAGTCGCGCTGCTCGCCAGCCGGTTGAGTCCATCAAACAACTCGTCGCTCATAGCCAAACCTCCCGCCCGTCGGCCCGCCGTGCCGGAGCACAATGGGCCTGGGGAAAACGGCACGGCCCGTAGCCCCGGAACCTGTACCGTAGTCAGGATTGTTACCAATGACGTGGTGAATAGGGCGTGACGTAGATCACACTAGCTGCCGGTCGTGCCTGGCTCGCGCCGGTTCTCGCTGCCTCACCCTGAGACTCGAAGCTGATTGCAGGATCGACGAGCTCAGGCCTACCGAAACCGCGCGTGCCCGAGGTCACCTCCCACGGGATTGAGGAGGCCGAACGAAACATCATGTTCGGTCTGATGGCTTCAAGATCGACCGTGCTCCGATCCCTGTCCAACGCAGTGACGGTGAACGTCCCCTCCAGCTCGGTCGCCCACACCCTCTGACCTACGTGCGGGTCATTCATCATCCCCGGAGTGTGTGCGCATCTGCCATTCAAAAAATGCCCCAGCCGGAGCCGGGGCAAGTGTTGTTGTGAACAAGCTGATGCCCTGACGATCCCAGCCAGGAGCCACCAGCGCAACGGTACGGAGGTCCCGTTACGGTAACCCAGCGCGACCCAAAGGTGTCTGTTTCGCCAAAATGACTCGGGCACCCGAAACAGAGCAGAACGGCAACTCGGCCAGAATCGATGAAATGAGTGATTTGCCCGCAGGACAGCTATTTCCGATCGAATGTCAACGCATACACGTCTTCGGTACCCAGGTTGTGGAGCAGGAGCGGTGCGTCGCTGGGATCAAGAGTCATCCAATCGCCCATCCATCCAGTGTGCGGGAAGCCAGTCAGGTCGATCACCCGCTCGGCTCTGCCCCCTTCTATCGAGACTCGGGAAACGTTTCTGCTCGAATCGATAAAGTAGATGAACTGACTACGTCGCGACCAGGCCGGGAAATGTGCTGGCCCATCCACCAGCTTTTTCCATCGTTGAGTCCTGACATTGAAAAGCACCACGTCGAACTTGCCTGAAAGCCCCAAAATGAATTTGCCGTCGGGCGACCATCGGGCAGACCAGATGCCTTTGGAGTCAGGGACGACGGAAACCCGACGGCTTGCAACGTCGAGCAGCCGACATTCGACGTGGGAGGAGAAGTCGGCTCTTCCATAAGCCGCGCCCACCGTACCGAACAGTACTTCCTTTCCGTCGGGAGACCAGTTGGGGTCCGTTTGAGCACCGTTATCTTCAGGCAGAAGTCGTTGCGGTGCTCCGCCTTGCGACGAGATTATGTAGATTGCAAACTGTCCTTGTGGCAAAACGTCGTTGAATGCGATCTGAGTGCCGTCTGGTGACCAGCGAAGCGATTTGGGATAGACCGGTGAGTGCGTCAGCTGGACTGGTCCGCTGCCGTCGATGTTGCTCTTCCAAAGGATCCCGTCGGGATACGACGTATACGCGACCGATTTGCCGTCGTTTGAGAACGCCACATATTCGGCCGAAATGCCGCCAAGATAAGGGCGCATTCGCTGCGATTGTCCGTCCCACCGAGCTAGCTCCCCCCTTTGAATGAGACCACGTGCGAAAATCTTCGTTCCATCGCGAGAGGGGATAGGAGAGCCCCACCACATCGGACCAGTGGATACTGGAAACGGCTCGGCGCTCGGCCGGCGCAATATCCCTCGCCGCTCGTCAATTGCCCATATCTCCTGATGGTCCGGGTTCGCAATGCCGGTGCCGGTAAATCCGGAGAGAAAGATGAAGAACTTTCCATTGGAAGTCCAGCGTCCGCAGCATTTCCATGTGGATGTACGCCAATCCGGAATCAACTGATGAACTTCAGCGCCTGCCGAAGACATCTCCCAGAGCCGGCGGTCCCTGGTGAATCGAATTTTTCGTCCATCCGGCGACCAGGCGAGATCGAAAGTCAGTCTATTGGGGCTTGGACCCATCGAGGCGTTCAGCCGATGAGGATTGCTCCCGTCGGTCTGCAAGACGTAAATGTCTCCCGTCGAGTCCGTGTAGACCACAGATTTTGCATCAGGGGACCACGTGGCAAGCCGGCCGCCCACCCCTGCACTTCCCGCAGTCCCATTCGTAATATGTCGCATGGAGTCGCCGAGAACTCCAGTGCTCCACAAGCCGCCAACGGAACCGATTAGCAGACTGGTTCCATCTGGAGAGACATCCTCCAGCCAGGGGTCTTTCAATGCGACTGGGATACGCCCGATTTGGCCACCCGTAATGGGCACCTCGCCAATGGAATTCGTGTTCCAGTAAGTGAAGTAGATCCTGGCTCCGTCCGTCCCACCGAGGAACTTTCTCTGGCCATCGTGCGTGATTTGTGCATAGTCACTAATGCGTGGTAGCGGTAGCGGCCGCCGCAGAAACCAGACTGCTGCCCCCAGCAAACCCAGGGCAGCGATGGCGACCATAATCAGCCAGGACGAGCGCTTTACCGTCGCAGGTGCTTTCAACACGGAAACCGGTTGCGCGATCCCACCCGCCGGCGGGTTCTCCGAGATCGGACTCGGGGATAACACTTCAAGTGACTCCACTGGACAAATAAACCGGTGTACGGCCGCGTCAAGAAAGCGATAGCCGCGCTTCGGGACTGTTTCGATGTACCGGGGACTGTCGGCGTCGTCGCCCAGTGCTTCCCGCAGCTTGCGAATCGCCACTCGGAGGCTGCCATCGAAATCGACGAACGTGTCCTCAGGCCAGATGCGGCTGCGCAGTTCCTCACGGCTGACGACCTCTCCGGCCTTTTCAAGAAGCACCACGAGAAGACGAAACGGCTGCTCCTGCAACCTTACGCGCTTTCCATCCCTGAGCAACTCACCCAAGTCGGCGTTTACCTCAAACCGGCCGAATTGATAGGTGGTATCGGGATGGGTTTGCACATCACGTCCCCAGGCTCTACCGCGATCTAGGTGAGGAGCCGAGTCTACACCGTCACGGCAAATAATGCCTGGATTTGGATGGTGACCATGCGTTTGATTTTTTCATTCAACAGGCCGAGTGAGTTTCGAAGGGGAAATCTGGTTGCCCTGATGGGTTCACAGCACGCCTGTATCTGTAATTGCAGCAGCAGTTTAATTAGTAACAAACGATTCACACCCAGTTCCTTTGACGCAGAGTGCGAACAGCGGTGTGATGCGACACGAAGGCAACACGTGAGATGCCTCCAAAGGAGAAATCACCATGAAACCTGCCGGCGTATTCGCATTCTTCGCGGCGATCCTCGTCACACTGGGCAGCGCCCATGTACATGCCCAGACAATTGAGTTCAAGGTTCCGTTCGACTTTACGGTCCAGAACAGTACGCTCCGGGCGGGCACCTATCAGGTTTCCCGAAAGGGCTACATGGACCAGACTCTCGTCGAAATCAGAAGTGTAGACAGGCGCTCCTCTGCGATGATTGCCACTCATGCCGCCGAGGAACCGCCGACGGGTGGCGCATTCCTCATTTTCGTGAGGTATGGCAACAAGTATTTCCTCCATCAGGTTCTTTGCAACGAGTTGTCGATGCACATGGAAGTCCCCACGTCCAAACTGGAACAGGCCCGCATTCGGGAAGTGCAGATGCTAACGCCGAGCAAAACTCTCGCCACGATCGCCACTGTCGCTGCCGCGCTTCCAACCAGAAAGAACTGATCGCATGCACTTGCCATAGCTCTGACCGGGCGGCGTTTTCCCGCCGCCCGGTCACCACTCGGGCGTGAACCGACTGCGCCTCTGGAACCGCAACGGAACCAGCTGATCTGGAGACTGTCCACCTAACTGATCAACCCCAAACGGAGATTCCAGTACGACAACCGGTTGCGCGAATCCCACCCGACGGCGGATTCTCCGAGATCGGATTCGGGGATAACACTTCAAATGATTCCACTGGACAAATAAACCGGTACCCACCGTGGACATAGTCTCGATATAACGTGGCGCACGCGCGTCGTCGTCGAGCAGGCGTCTCAGTATAGCGATATTCCGGGTCAGCGAGTTCTCGGTAACCGCGGTCTCGGCCCAGCCCGCATTGAGCAATTCGTTCTTGGGAATCAGGCGGCCCGGGTTCCGAAGCAGATGAACCAGCACCCCAAAAGACTTCGGCTCGACGGACAAGAACTGTCCGGCGCGCTTCAACCGAAGCTCCCCCTCATGGACTTCCACATTCGAGAATCTGAAAACAGAGCACTTGTGCCCCGTCATAGATCCTTCACCCGCTTTCAGAAAAACTTCATGCCGAGCTATAGGAGCTTCAGCCAGGCTTCATGACAATGCAGTTACCTGCCACCAGAGTTCACCCAGCCATTCCGGCTGAGGTGATCTCTGATGAACACGCGTCGACTGCTCCTGGTCCTGAGCGCCACGATGCTCACCCCCTTTCGTAGTCTCAGGGCAAGCGCGGTGTCCTGGGGATGTTGAGCCCATACGATACCACCCTGTCGGGTACTCACAAATAGCTGTTTTCGTGGCCATCAACGGATTGGGACCATACGAATTCCTCGTGGACACCGGCTCGGAGGTGACCGTCATTGAGCCTTCTTTGGCGGCGGAACTCGAACTGAAGCGCGACGGGGACGTCGACGTCTCCGCTGTCGGCAACCACTCGAAAGCTGAGTTCGCAAGGCTGGACCTTATTGAAGTTGGGCCGATTGCCGTCAGGCATCCCTTGGTCGTCGTGGCTCCCCTGCTACAGATCCATCAGGCTCTCGACCGGAAGATTCGTGGCCTTCTGGGCGGTAGCTTCCTCGGGCATTTCGACCTGCTCATCGATTACGCACACAAAGTTGTTTGTTTCGACGAAACAACGCTGATGCTGCACGATGTGCACGGACAGGATGTTCCCCTCGTTGAAACATCGGATTCCCGGAACGAGTTGCCGTTTGCGCATAGCCCTGTGATTCTTGCCCACATTGGCGGCGAGGACTCCAGAGACGTCCTTCTGATCCTGGATTCCGCCTCCAGTTCGCCGCTGCTCTACGCAGCACATGTGGAGACCCCTGCCTGGCTGCTGCGAAACCACGCACAATGGGGAAGCATTGTGGGAGGCGGGCCTCAACCGATGTTTGCGATGCTTCCATCACGAGGTCTTCGGATTGGCTCCCGCGTCCTGCCTGACGTCGCGTTCGTATTTCCGCTCAGCACAGGGAGTAGTGCAATCACGACAGGAGATGAGGATTGCTCCCGACAGCTCTTTTCAAGCGAGCCTTCATCAGCTATGCCAATCATTTTGTGATCTTTGACCCGCGGTAATGCGGACTCATTCTCCTGCGTCCATTTCGTTCCCGCGACCCAAATCGCCGACTGGGAGACATCTTTCCGGGCGAATCACCGGCAACTCGGACATTTGAGTGTGGGCTACCCGATAACGAGTCGCTGAGGCGTCCGAGAATGGCGTAACCAAGAGACCGTGGTCTGTAGTTGGTCGCGCTGCGGCTAACGTGTGAGCTGGTCTGTTGCCCGTTCAACGGGTCTCGCCGAAATAGCCAGCCCCACTTTCAAAAGAAGGAACGCCAGCGCATCAGCCCGCTCCAGGAGAGCCTCATCAGATTGGTACTCTCCCGTGCCCGGCATTCGAATTCGTTAGCAACAGCACTGGGCCCTGGTTCGTTGTCGCTGCCTGAGGTGCCGCCGTCATCTTCCGCGCGTGTGCCGGATTGACACGATCATCATTGTCGCCGGTGATGAATAACACCGCTGGATATTTGCTTCCCCGGACAACGTGGTGGTAAGGCGAGTAGGCGTACAGCACCCGGAACTGCTCCGGATTCTTCCCCGTTCCATACTCAGTGACGTTGAAGCTCCCGTTCGGGTCTAGTTCGGTGCGCAGCATGTCATAGATGCCGACGAACGGCACCACAGCACGGAACAACTCCCGGTTGCGCTATCGCGATTCTGTCCGCCAGCAGCGAAGGGTCCGAGGAACTGAAACTGATCCGCAAACATCACCTTGAATACATTCAGAAGCCAGTCCCGCCAGTGTTTTAATTCACAGACTCGAAGCGCTGCTCCATCTTTCACTCCTACTACCGCCCAAGATTGGAGGAGGCCGCGTCACAATCGCGGACTACTTGCAGCGGCGGACTCGCTAGATTCGCGCCAGCGTGTGTTGCAGCAAAGACGCGCCGTGTACGAATCGATAACGGCGGGGTGCTTTTGGTACACGGTAGGTATCCGCAATGTTCGCTTGGTCATCAACGATGAGGACAGTGGAGTGGTCGCGTGGACAGGGGCAACGACTGCCTGGCGGGGATGAGTATGGGACGTCCAACTCTGGGAGGCTGCTTTTTATGCTACGTCCGTGATCTCTAGGTCTTGACAGAGATATGCCAGTTCCCACCTGCCGTGGTATTTGTGGGTGCGGACCGACTGCTCGGCAAACTCCACCATGTATTCTCCATCGGAGAGATCGGGCGGATCATCAACGATCCGGCATCGGATATACGTCCTGCCTGTTGACGACCGTTCCTTCCAAGTCTCAACGAAGCATCTCGAAACGCTACCATCCGGGCCGGAGAGGAAGGCGGGAATGCGTATGAGCGGGTGTTGGTTTGCAACGGCGTCCAGCACAGCATCCTCCGAGCGGGTCTGATGCTACTTTGGTAAGCAGAGTTTTGTTAAAAGCGACGCAGGACACCGCGCCGTGTCCTGCGCGAGAATCGGAGGTTATTCCCTGAGGTCCTGCACTCAGGGTCCGCATCATTCCAAGCGACGATTCGGAGCGCAGGACTACCACGGAAGTTGCAGAAGGCTAGGGGCATCCATCGAGGCTCGGTTCTCTTCTGACATTCCAAACCTGAAGTAAAGAGGACTAGCGTGTCTGGACTGATGCACATTCCTGCTGTCCTTCGCGGCGAAGGTATCGAAGCGATGTGTCTTCTGGATATATGGCAGGAGAACTCTTCGACCGGGCGGGTGTATACGCGATGCCGCATTCACGATGCCCCGCCCGACCTTCCGGATGGTGCCTACAAGGTCGAATTCCGGGCTAACAGAGTGAGCACACGTAAGACCTTCGGAACCTGGGAACTGACGTTCCTGCCGCCGCAAATCCGGCTTGACGGAGCCACGTGAATTTCCTCAAGGCCAAGGCGACTCCTTTGGATACACGCAGGGAATGCTGGGCGCATTTGATACGCAGATTGTCATCGAGAGAGGCTTGGAGGAATCCATGAATGGCCCTATTGTTCAGTTGCTCCGGGGCATGATCCGCGATTCAGAGAAGAACATTCACGAAGTTCAGGACTTCGTTCAGTCGCTTCCGACCAACAGTCCACTGCGCCACAAGCTGCGAAACATCCAACATTCGGAACTGCTGCGGGTACACATGCTCCAAGCCGCGCTAACAGAGGCGAGTGAGCCGGAGGAGGGGTATCCATCGAATCCCCGCAGCCGCACGGCTTGAGCCGACAGCCCTTGCGTGACGTCCGGTCGTGGCGTTATGCTGCGTCCGCCTTGGAGCTGTGCCATGACCAAAGAATTCTTCGAGAGGCATTATGCGACCCTGTCCGACAAGGCGGACGCGGTTGAAGTCTTCGGCGAAAGCATTGTGCCGGGAGTCGCCACTGTCGGTGATATTAGGCGAAGACTGGAAGGCCACACGAAAGCTGCCAGCGTCTACCCGGAGTCGGACGGATCTGGATTCTGCATTATCGAGGTCAAACAGAAGGCGGTTGCTAACTGGAGATAGAGCGCCGATATGCTCCGGCCTCGGCTGGAGCGATTAGCGTTCCGTTCCGGGACATGGACGCGACACCGGAACTCAGAGCTTCTTCACCTGTGGCTGTGCCTTCCGGAACACCCGGTTGTAAATCTCATGCGCGAGGTCTAGGGGTTCGTCATGACGCCAGTTCTTCCCCGCCGTCGTTTCAATCTTTTGGGGAGGATTCCTCGCCTCGGATTATTCGGAGTCGCTGGACGGCTCGCGCTAATTCCGCCTCGATCTCCGCAATTCGTGCGCTCAATTCGGATGACTGCGCTGTAAGGGATTGCGATCCGGCTAGTTCCTGCCGAATCCGATCAAAGGCAGTCTGCGCGCGTTCAAGGGCCTCAGCCGCAACCTTCAGGTCGGCCCGTCCTACGATGTCGCAGAGGAGGCCAATCGAGTTGAGCCTCGCCTGGAGCGAATCGATACGCATCCTGGTTGCTCGTGCCCTGATCGCGTCGAACTTGCCTGACTCGCCATTATCGCTTGGCATCTGACACTACTCTTCGGAGGTTTTGGATGTTCCAGCCAAGGCTCGCGCAATGTCCCGGAACGCCGCGCTGGCAATCGTGATCTCCCCGCGCATGCGCTCAAGATGCTCAGCGGGGATCGTGGGCTGCGACGCCGCTGAGGCTTTCCTAGATATCAGTGCGACCACCCATCTCTTCCAGCAACTTCAGCAATGCAGCCGGATCATGCGAACTGATCGTTTGATCCGCCCAGAATGCTTCTGCTGCTTCTCGTGGACTGAGACACACAACCCTAATCCTGGGATTCTGTTCCTTTACCCATCTGGCTAACCCTTCGTTGCCGTGCAACTCGGAATCCACAAGCACGGCATCGACGGCCGGAAACCGCTTGAACATCTGAATACCTTCTTCGGAGGAATGAGCGGTGAGGACGTTATGTTTGGCGGAGGCGATCAATAGCTTGCGCGTGGAGAGACCTTGCGTGGGTTCAGACTCCACAATCAGGAACGCCAGCCTGTGACCATACTTGCTCACGGTTTGGGTTGGATGCAGAAATTAGCATCTCCGCATGTGTGCGGGTCATCGCAGTCTTCAGCCTCGTTCTCTTCCAACTCGGCGATCGCGGTCAGCAAGTTACGTTCGAGTTCCAGTCGATGAGGAGTGCTTTGGGGCAACTCAGCCGTGTTTCGCACCCTCGCCAACGTGTTGCGAAGCAGCTGGAGGAGTGACGGCGACCTGCTCATTGAACAAACGATGCGCTCCGTTTGGGCGCTTGTTGCTTCTGGGGTTGACTGGCAGACGGAACTCTCATCAGCTGCGTTGCACAGGTGCAATCAACCAAACAACGGGCCGAACTTGTTCAACAAGACTTCCTCGGAGATGAGGGGCTGTCGGTAGCTTTTCTAGCAATCCGGGCATTCACCACACTTAGCTGCTCAGCGGTCGCCTTCTCTGCGTCCGGAAGGCCGCTTCCCGATATGCTTCTCGAAGCCGGGCCAATCTGACGTTCGCACGCCTTCAGGTCGCTCCTGATCCCATTTGTCAAAGGCCTCTTTCCTCTGGTCTTAGCGATTCAAGGCAGATGATCATCTTGCCGAACCACTGAACCAGTTCCTGACCTTGCCGGCTGCGATCATTCATGGCTCCTCCGCCGGGTCCCGTACTCTTCAGCAGCAAAATCGCGGTTGCGGGTTGCCCTGCTATCCTTCACTCCGTGGTCCGCAAACCTCGCAAGATTTGGGCTGGGGCGGTCCCGATAGCGCTCGGCGTCCTGGCGACCGTTGT
>Ga0157372_10006583_pt1 | contig 12362 bp, 10 predicted proteins | sample C55metaG_FD_115307 | JGI IMG/M metagenome (GOLD analysis project Ga0157372, IMG submission 115307) | Corn rhizosphere microbial communities from Kellogg Biological Station, Michigan, USA - C5-5 metaG | ecosystem: Host-associated > Plants > Roots > Rhizosphere > Soil | place: USA: Michigan... | reverse complement strand
TCGGCTCGTCATACAACACGGCCTCCGGCTGCGCCGCCAGCGCTCGCGCAATCGCAACCGACCGCTTCATCCCGGTCGAGAGGTCCGACGGCAGCAGGTCTTCCATCCCCGCCACGCCCACCATCTCAAGCAGCCCCTTCACCACCTGGAGAATCTGGTCTTCCTCCATATCGCCGCGCTCCCGCATCGGAAACGCCACGTTCTCCCCTACCGTAATCGAGTCGAAGAGCGCTCCGTTCTGGAAGACCATCGTTACTTTGCGCCGGATCTCCTGCATCTCTTTCTCAGTAAAGCTGCAAATATTTTCACCTGCCACGCGGATGATCCCGCTGTCCGGCTTCAGGAACCCCATCAACATTTGCAACGCCACAGACTTGCCGACACCGCTTCGACCCAGGATGCAGAGCGTCTCTCCCGGATTTACGCAAAAACTTACATCTTCCAACACCACCAGATCGCCAAATGATTTATAGATGTGCTCGAAGGAGATATAAGACCCCGGCTTGTTCTTTACATCGGGCACAGAGTCGGCGGCAGCCTCATTCTGCTGCGCGGCCTGCTCCATGAACTCCTCAACCACGGGGGCCAGGTCGGCGGACACATCATCCAGTAGCGGCGTGTCCATGCCATCCGCGTTCTGTTCGATCTTGTCGTCCGGTTCAGCCATGATAACGACTCCAGCTTCAAGCCTAACCTATCGCTACGCCTCGCCGCCGAGCTCATCCAGGCGCGCCTCCGCCTCGGCGAAGTCCTCCGGCGTATTCAGATTCACGAACCACCGCGCCTCAGCAAAATCGACGACTTCGACAGGCCCGGCAGTCTCAATCGCCTGCGCCACCTTCCAACGGCCGGCGGCAAGCTCCTGCTGCAAAACGGTGAGCATCTTCTTTGAATAGACGCCGCACAGCGGCTGTAGCCGCCCCTCTACGCGCGCCATCGCTCCTGTGCCCGAGTTCATCGCAACCGAAAACAATTCCTTCAAGCACGAGACCGGCACAAACGGAGCGTCCACCGGCAGAAACAGGTTCCACTCAAACCGGCTCTCCGCCACCGCCGAGACGATTCCGCCCAGCGGCCCGCAGCCCGGACTCCTATCAGGAACGATCCGCCCGAATCGCGCCAGGTCCGCCGAGCCGCCCGCAATCGCCACCTCGACGCAGACCTCGCCCGCCCTCCGAAGACATCGCTCGACGAGCGCCTCGCCGCCTAGCTTGAGCAGCGCCTTGTCCTGCCCCATGCGCGAGCTTCGTCCACCCGCGAGCACGAACCCCGCAGCATCCTGCATCAACTTGATACCTCGTCGAAAAATCGCACGATCGACTCGATGCCCCGGTAAAAGTTCGCCAGATGGAACTTCTCGTTCGGCGCATGGAGATTGTCGTCCGGCAGCCCGAACCCCATCATCACGGTAGGAATCTTCAGCTCGCGCTCAAAGTCGCCCACAATCGGGATCGACCCACCGCCGCGCACGAACACTGTCTCCTTGCCGAAGACCTCGCGCATCGCCCCGGTCGCGGCCCGAACATAGGCGTTGTCCGTGCTCACGACGATCGGGTCGCCCGAGTGAATCAGCCTCACATCCAGCACGATCCCTTTCGGACAGATCGACTCCACATACGCCTTATACTTCGTAAAAGTCTCCACCGGCGTCATGTCGGGAACCAGTCGCATACTCACCTTGGCCAACGCCCGCGCCGGAATCACAGTCTTGGCCCCCGCGCCGGTGAACCCACCGGGCATCCCATGCACGTCCAGCGTAGGCCGCGCCCAGGTGCGCTCAAGCACGCTGTAGCCGGGTTCGCCAGTCAGTGCGACAGACCCGACCTCGGTCTCTCGATAATGCTCCTCATTGAACGGCAGCGCCTTCCACGCCTTCAATTCGGCGTCCGTGGGCTTGCGCACGTTGTCGTAGAACCCCGGAATCAGAATCTTCCCGTCCGCATCCTTCAGCTTCGCAATGACCTGCGCCAGAGCCACAAAGGGATTCGGTGCAGCCCCGCCGTACATGCCCGAGTGCAGGTCGGTCCGCGCACCGCGCGCCTCAATCTCCGTATAGATCATTCCGCGAAGCCCAACACACAGGGTCGGCAGCTCTGGCGCGAACATCTCCGTATCCGAAACCAACGCCACATCAGCCTTTAGCTGATCTCCATGCTCGCGCACGAAAGCGGCGATGCCTTCTCCACCGACCTCTTCCTCGCCTTCGACAATCACCCGCACATTCACAGGCAGTTTCCCGCCGCCCGCAGCCATCAGCGACTCCAGCGCCTTGACGTGCATCCACATCTGCCCTTTGTCGTCCACGGCCCCGCGGGCATAGATGTTGCCGTCTCTCTCCGTCGGCTCAAACGGAGGCGACTTCCACTCATCCAGCGGATCGGGAGGCTGCACGTCGTAGTGTCCGTAGCAAAGCACCGTAGGCTTCGGCTTTCCATCGGCCGCGGGCGCTGCATGGAGCCAGTCCGCATACACCAGCGGGTGCCCTATTCGCGGCGGCACCACCCGCGCATGGCCCGACGCATCCGCCACGATCTCTTCCACCGTCGTCGTCTCGATCAGCCGGACGTTCTCCATCCCGATGCGCCGGAGTTCTGCGGCGACAAACTCCGCTGCCCTCCGCACATCGCCCACATGCTCCGGGAGCGTGGAGACCGAAGGAATCCTCAGCAGCGCCTTCAACTCATCTACGAATCGCGCTCGATTCTCCCGTGCAAAACCAACCGCCGCAGCCATCTGATTCGCCGCCACTATTCCTCCTCCAAGCCGCTTCGCCGTCCGCCAGACCGGCGGTAACAGCGGAATCACAGTATATGAAACATCTCCCAACGAAACCCAGCACCGTCAATTCATCCGTGCGCATCTAAACATACGAAGCGTAAACTTCTGAGAAGAAAAGGAGACGCATTATGACGACCTCCCTCGATGATGGCACTATGGTGGATAAGCTGGCGCAGTTCGACCTGCTCCATGAGATGTCCGAAGCCGAGCGCAAGCAGCCGTGGCCCTCCGGCCTCTTCTCCAAAACGCTCTTCAAAAAACACGACTTTCGCGTCGTCCTCATCTCCATGCAGAACTCGGCGCACATGAAGGAGCACCACGCCGACGGCACCATCTCCATCCAGGTCCTCAAGGGCCAGATCCGGGTCTCGGTTAACGGTAAGCCGCACATTCTGAGGGTTGGCAGTCTCTTTACCCTGGGCGCTTCCATCCGCCATAATGTCGATGCCCTCAGCGACTCCTCCTTCCTGCTGACTATCTCCTGGCCCAGCGAGCAGGAGTTGGCGGCAATGAAGCACAGAGGCTACGGCAGCTAACCCCAACCGTCAACCAGGGAGGAACCTATCGTGCCGCTCACAATCAAGTTGAAGGACCGCAAGGAAGTGGCGGCCGGGACCATGGCCTTCCACTTCGGCAAGCCGTCCGGCTTCACCTTCGCACCTGGCCAGGCCGGCGACTTCATCCTCGCCGATCCGCCCGAGACCGACGCCGAGGGCAACAAACGCAGCTTCTCGCTCGCCAGCGCCCCCTACGAGGACGACCTCATCATCGCTACACGTATGCGCGACACCGCCTTCAAGCGCAGCCTCAAAACCATCCCCCTCGGCACCGCATTCATCCTCGACGCTCCGTGGGGCGAACTCACCCTCCACGAAGACACCAGCGTTCCCGCCGTCTTCCTCACCGGCGGCATCGGTATCACGCCGGTCCGCAGCATCGTCCTCCAGGCCACCCGCGACAAACTCGCCCAGAAGCTCGTCCTCTTCTACTCGAACCACCGTCCCGAAGACACCGCCTTCCTTGACGAACTCACCGCCGCGCAGAAGGCCAACCCCAACTTCACCCTCGTCGCCACCATGACGAAGATGGAGAAATCGTCCCGGCCATGGCACGGCGAAACCGGCATCATCGACAAAGCCATGCTCGCCAGAACCATCGGCGACCTGAACCTCCCCATCTACTACATCTCCGGCCCACCCGAGATGGTCAACGCCATGCAGAAAATGCTCACACAGGCCGGCGTCAAGTCCGCCAACGTCCGTGCCGAAGAGTTCTCCGGCTACTAAATTCTTCGCAAGAGAAGGGAGCACGACAATGAGCGTAAAACTCAAACGGGTCTACGAGGAGCCAGCCAAAGCCGACGGCACCCGCATCCTTGTCGATCGCATCTGGCCGCGCGGTCTCAGCAAGGAAAAAGCCCACGTCGATTTGTGGCTCAAAGACGTCGCCCCCAGCAACGAGCTCCGCAAGTGGTTCGGCCACGACCCGGCCCGCTGGCCCGAGTTCCGCGCCCGCTACAAGGCCGAACTCAAGCACAACAACAACCAGCTTGCGCTTCTGCGAAAGGCTGTTGAACGCGGGCCCGCGACCATCCTCTACGGGGCCAAAGATGAAAAGCACAATCAGGCCGTCGTCCTTCACGAACTTCTGAGCCACTGACCACAGGCATCCATCACCGCTCCGGCACCTTGCCGTGGTGCCAGACTGGATAGGCCACACCGGCCAGGCGGTTGATCACAAATGCCTGCACGGTCAGCAGCACCACGGCGACCTCGATGACCACCAGATGATACGGCATCGAGAGTATCCCCAGCGCGACAATCAGCGTCGTCGCTCCTGCCGGCGGATGGTTCACCCGCAGCAGCACCATGAAGGCCCCGGTAAACGCCAGCGAGAGCGCCGCCGAAAGTATCCTCGGCCAGTACACTCCATCGTGGAAGTTCGGCGCCCCATGCCCCAGGCCCGCCACCCAGAACGCCCCATAACCGCAGACCAGCCCAATCGCATGCCCCAGAATCGCATTGCGCGGACTCGACGACTCGCCCATCGGCTGGAAGAAGAACAGGTACGCCGTCGGCCCCAGCGAGGGAAACACAAACGGCGTCTCGCTCACTACCGCCAGCAGAGCCAGCAGCGCAATCGTCACAAACCCGTTGACGAACACATACGCTGTCCAGATAAGCAGCGGAGGAAAATGGTCCAGCAGCCAACTCAGGCGCAGATGCCTGAGCGCCGTGTACATGTTCTCCGAGCCGATGCGCGGAGGCCTGGATCTCTGCCCTTGTTCCATCAGATATTCGGCAGCAGGTCGAAGTACTCGTCGTCTTCGTTGCTTCCGCCCTCGCCCTTGCCTACGTCTTTCTCGCTCGCAACAAACTCGATTCGCTCAATCCACTTCACCATCTTGTAGCCCAACTGGTTCTCCACGCGCAGTCGCAATGGCGAGCCATACGTCTCGGTCAGCGGAGCGCCATTCATCTCCAGCGCCAGAATGCACTCGGCCTTCAGCACGTTCTCAAGGCTCTGCGTATCGTAGTACTCCTTCCCGTAAAGCGAATAGCCGAAGGAGAAGAATGCCAACACCTGCGCCTCGGGCTTCGGTTTCACTCGCTCCACCAGCTTCCGGATCGGCACGCCGCCCCACTCCGCAATGCCCGACCAGCCTTGAATGCAGTGGTGCATGGTGATAAAGCTCTCCATGCCCATCGCGCGCAGGTCCGCGAGCGAAAGCTCCACGGGGTTCTCCACCAGCCCGCCGACCTTCAGCCTGTAGTCGGCGAAGTTCCGCACCGCCAGCGCCTTCCAGTCTTCGCGCACCGGCATCTTGCCGTTCGGCCAGAAATGCGGCGAGATATGGTCGCGCGTGTACTTCTCCGCCGGATGGAACCGGTTCAGCGTCGCCAGCATCAGCGGATACGTCACCGCCTTCTGCGCCTTCTGGAAGCCGCGCGGGTACTTCCACGAAACGTAGTGCGCCACAATCCACAAACCCACCACAACGGCAATCCCCACGAATCCCAGAATCATCCCAATCGAGCGAAGATCGTCCGTGCCCATCACGATATGGTTCATGTTCCGCCGGAACCCGGTCATCGCAATCAGCGTCACATGCACCACGATGAACGCAAAGAAACCGTTCATCATAATGAAGTGAATCGACCGCGCCGACTGCCGTCCGCCGAACAGCTTCGGATACCATGTGAACCTGTTGACCAGCGCCGGAGACATCGCCAGCCCCGTCAGGATCGACAGCGGGGCCATCACAAACACCGTCGCGGCATACGCAATCTGCTGTAGCGCGTTGTAGCCGTAGAAGCCGTTCGGCTCCGGCGGAAGGTGGAAGTTCGCATAGCTCACAAACGTCTTCCATGCCTCCGCTACCGTATCCCACCGCGTCGGAATCAGCCGCATCCACTGGTCAGTCGTAAACAGGCAAATCACAAACACAATCCCGGTAATGATGAACCCAAACACAGTAATGAAGTGCCACGACCGCGCCACTCCCACGGTATGCCGGTAGCCTGGGAGCCCGACGATCGGCGAGATGTACCGCGCATCGTCCTTCGCCGTCCACACGCGGTCCTTCGGCACGCGAATCGGCGTAAACCGTATCCACTCCGACCCTGGCGTGCAATCGTTGTTGAAGTACAGCCGCGGATGGTCCATCAGGATCGAGATGCCGCTGCGAATCAGCATCGTCAGAAACAGGAAGTTGAAGAAGTGGCTCCAACGCACCCAGCCCGGAAACCCATGCGGGCCGCTCATCGTGCCTTCAGTAAACTGCGGCAGCACCTTCAGGTGCGGAACTCCAAGGACCGCAGCCTGTATCCATGCAGCCAGCAACGGTACCGCAACGAACAAACCAAGGACCAGCAGGACCGAAGGCCGTATCCAGATGCGAAACCGCCGGTCGGGTGGATAATGCACCGCATGATGCGCGCTGTCGAAAGAGATCATCCGTCACCTCCCAGTCAGTATGCCCCCGATTCCCTTCCTCAAGCCTATGACTCCAGACGGGATTCTCTGATAATTCAGCAGAGATGCTCGGAAACCGACGCCCACTCCGGCAGGGAGCTTTCCGCCTCCAGCGTTGAGAATTTATTTCCCAGTTGAAACTCGATAGTGCTACCCTTACTGCCATGCCGGTGTCCAACCCTTTCCCTGCTCTCCTCTGCGTCGCTCTCTTTCTCCTTCCTGCCGCGCAGGCCCAGAACTCGGCCGCGCCACCGCCCACGCCTGCGCAGACCTCCGCTGCGCCCTCCACACCACTGAACCCTGCCCTGCCGACCGTCTTCATCGTCGGCGACTCCACCGCGCGCAACCAGGCAGATCTCGGCTGGGGAGACCACTTCGCCCATTACTTCGACATCACGCGGATCAACGTAGCCAACCGCGCCCGCGCCGGACGCTCCAGCCGCACCTTCATCAACGAAGGCTCCTGGGACCACGTCCTCAGCGAGATGAAGCCCGGCGACTACATCCTCATCCAGATGGGCCACAACGACGGCGGCGCGCTCGACGGCCCCAAGGCGCGCGGCTCGCTCAAGGGCCTCGGCGACGAGACCAAAGACGTCACTCTCCCCAACGGCCGCACCGAGACCGTCCACACCTACGGCTGGTACATCCGCAAATACATCGCCGACACGCGCGCCAAAGGCGCCACACCCATCCTGCTCTCGCTCACCATCCGCAACATCTGGAAGCCAGACGCCGACGGCAGGCCGCACATAGAGCGCGACATGGGCTACGACGCCGAACTCCGCCAGCTAGCCACCGACCAGCACGTCGCCTTCGTTGATATGGCCACCGTCGAAGCCGACCGCCTCGAAGCCGCGGGCCCCGAAAAGATCGCGCTCCTCTTCCCCATCGACCACACCCACACCAGCGCCGAGGGAGCCGAACTCAACGCCCAGTCCGTCGCCATCGCCCTCCGCAACGCCCACTCCCCGCTCGCCGCGTATCTGAAACCAGAGTAAGGCTTTCCCGCCCACGCACGGTCCCGCCGGAACATTTACACTAGTCTTTGGGGCAAATGCACCCCGAAGGACACCTGAGTTGATAAAGAACCCCTTCCACAAAATCTTCGGCACCCCCAACGATCGCGCCGTCAAGCGCATGTTGCCCACCGTTAAGAAGATCAATGATCTCGAACCGGCGATGCAGGCGCTCTCCGACGACGAGCTCCGCGCCAAAACGACCGAGTTCCGCCAGCGCGTCGCCGACGCCGTCGCCGCTGAGAAGCTCGACCCCGAAGACCCCGACGCCGACAAGCTCCGCATCGCCGCCGAAAAGGCCGCGCTCGACGACATCCTGCCCGAAGCCTTCGCCGTCGTGCGCGAGGCCGGCCGCCGCACCGTCGGCATGAGGCACTTCGACGTGCAGATGATCGGCGGCATCGTCCTACACGGAGGCCGCATCGCCGAGATGAAGACCGGCGAAGGCAAGACGCTCGTCGCCACGCTTCCCTGCTACCTCAACGCGCTCGCCGGCCGCGGCGTCCACGTCGTCACCGTCAACGACTACCTCGCCAAGCGCGACGCCGAGTGGATGGGCAAGATCCACGGCTTCCTCGGCCTCACCGTCGGCGTCATCGTCCACGACCTCTCCGACGAGCAGCGCCGCGAAGCCTACGCATCCGACATCACCTACGGAACCAATAACGAATTCGGCTTCGACTACCTGCGCGACAACATGAAGTTCGAGCTCAAGGACCAGGTCCAGCGCGGCCACTACTTCTGCATCGTCGATGAAGTCGACTCCATCCTCATCGACGAAGCCCGCACCCCGCTCATCATCTCAGGCCCCACCGACCAGACCACCGACAAGTACTCCCGCGTCAACGTCATCATCCCCAACCTCGAAGAAGGCGAACTCGTCGAGACCATCGACACCAAAACCTGGTCCGGCGACTACGTCATCGACGAAAAGGCCCGCGCCGTCACCATCACCGACGAGGGCTGGGAGAAGATCGAAAAGCTCCTCGGCATCGGCAACATCGCCGACCCCGAGAACTGGGACCTCAAGCACCACGTCGAAGTCGCCGTCAAAGCCCACTCCCTCTACAAGCGCGACGTCGAATACGTCGTCAAGGACGGCGAAGTCATCATCGTCGACGAGTTCACGGGCCGTCTCATGCCCGGCCGCCGCTGGTCCGACGGCCTCCACCAGGCAGTCGAAGCAAAGGAAGGCGTCGACATCCGCAAGGAAGACCAGACGCTCGCCACCATCACCTTCCAGAACTACTTCCGCATGTACAAAAAGCTCAGCGGCATGACTGGCACCGCCGAGACCGAAGCCGCCGAGTTCGGAAAGATCTACAACCTCGACATCGTCGTCATTCCCACGAACCGCGTCATGCGACGTATCGAAAACTCCGATGTCGTCTACCGCACCGCGAAGGAAAAGTACTACGCCGTGGCCGATGAGATCGCCAATCTCCACGCCAAAAAACAGCCCGTCCTCGTCGGCACCACCAGCATCGAAAAATCCGAGCTGCTCTCCGAGATCCTCAAGCGCAAAGGCGTCCGCCACGTCGTCCTCAACGCCAAGTTCCACGAGAAGGAAGCCGAGATCGTCGCCCAGGCCGGCCGCCTGGGCATGGTCACGATCGCCACCAACATGGCCGGACGCGGAACCGACATTCTGCTGGGCGGCAACAGCGAGTTCATGGCCCGCCAGGAGTTGGTGAAGAAGTCGCAGGCCCGCGCCGTCTCCGCTGCCGAAGGGGCCATCTCGCCCGTCGCAGGTCCCGGCATGGTGCGCTTCTACTACACCGGCCAGGAGTTTGAAGTCACTCAAGCCCAGTGGGACGCAGCCATCGCCTCCCACGAAGCGGCCGCACAGAAGGAACACGATGCCGTCATCGAAGCCGGCGGCCTGCACATCCTCGGCACCGAGCGCCACGAGTCACGTCGCGTCGACAACCAGCTTCGCGGACGCGCCGGCCGTCAGGGCGACCCCGGCTCCTCGCGCTTCTTCCTCTCGCTCGAAGACGATCTCATGCGCATCTTCGCTCGCGAGTGGGTCTCCACCCTGCTCCAGCGCCTCGGCATGGAAGAGGGCGTCCCCATCGAAAGCAAGATGATTTCGAAGCGCATCGAAGGCGCGCAGAAGGCCGTAGAAGCGCAGAACTTCGAGTCCCGCAAGCACGTCCTCGAATACGACGACGTGATGAACAAGCAGCGCGAGGCCGTCTACAGCCTTCGCCGCCAGCTCATGGAAGGCGTCGACCAGAAGCAGCTCATCACCGACGACTATCTCTCGACCATCCTCTCCGGCGTTATCGACGAAAACGCGCCCGAGAAGGCCCACCCCGACGAGTGGAAGCTCGACAAACTCTTCGCCGACCTCTTCGATATCTTCGGCGTCCATCTCGAAAAAGAGATCGACACATCTCAAATCAGCCGCCATGAGCTGGGCGAAGAGGTCTTCGAGAAGCTCCGCGCGCGCTACGAGATTAAAGAGCAGATCCTCGGCGCGCCCGCCATGCGCTACCACGAACGCGTTGTCATGCTCAGCGTTCTCGACGGCCTCTGGAAAGACCATCTCCTCAACATGGACCACCTCAAGGAAGGCATCGGTCTGCGCGGCTACGCCCAGCAGGACCCGCTCGTCGCCTACAAGAAGGAGTCCTTCGACATGTTCGAAAGCATGATGATGCGCTTCCAGGAAGACACCGTGCGCCATCTCTTCCGGATGCAGATCATCGGCCCCGACGGCACGCCCATCGAGTCAGCAGAACAGTTGGCCCATGCCCAGGCGCACGCGCAGGCCCAGCGCGCCCTGCAGGAGGCCGCCACGCAGAGCGGCGCATCTCCAGCAGCCGTTGCCACGCAGGCCCCGCCGGTCTCCAGCCGCGCGCCCTCCACCACCATCGACGCGCTCGAGCGCGAGTTCCACCGCAAAAAGCAGCGCGAACTCGAACTCGCACGCGCCGCCAGCACCAACGCCGAGCCGAAAGCCCAGACCCCGCGCCGCGCCGGCGAAAAGATAGGCCGCAATGACGAATGCCCTTGCGGTTCCGGCAAAAAATACAAGAAGTGCCACGGCGCCGAAGCGTAGCCGACAGGTCGGCGGACCACTGCGGTTCAATAAATGGTGTAGCGGAATAGTCAAGCACGGTCATTCTGAGCGCAGCGAAGAAGCCCTGTATTTTTGCTCGCTGCTGCACGGATTTTTGCTCCAGCCCCCTACAGCACAGTGGCTTGCTGGCTCGCTGACCCGCTGCTACTTCTCCAGATCGTCCAGCAGCAGTTTGGCCTTGGTAGCCAGAGTCATAGCCCCCTCGGCATCGCCCGAGTTCAGCGCCTCCTGCGCCTGCCGCTGAAAATTCTTCACGGTGCTGATCTCCGATTTTTGCTCGTCCACCTTCTGTGCCGGCAAGGCATTCAGCCGCCTGTCGTTCGATGCGATCAGATTCGACGCGTCCTGCCTCGTCTGAGCGCTTCCTGTCCCTCCAGCAGTCAGCGAGCCGATCGTTGCGGCCTCCTGCGCAGGCGTCGGACTCACGACAGGCGGCGCCGTTTCGTCCTTGACCACCGGCCTCCGCCGCTCTCGTGGAAGTCTTGCGGCGGCGGCGGCCACCGGAGACGGCGGCATCTTGACATGCGGCGGCGTCAGCATAGGAGCGTTCGCGGGCCGCGGCACCTCTACCAGAGGAACCGGCGTCAGCACCGGCGGCAGCGGCATAACCTTCACCCTGTGCCGGCACCCGCTCAACCCCAGCGCCAGCCCCGCGCACACCAGCGCCGGAACTCTTCGACTCATCTTGTTCTCGAAGCTCAAACGCGTTCCCCCATTACTTTACGATTGGCCCCTGCCCCAACTCCTGCGCCTCCCGCAACCGGAAGCCGGAACGTAAACGTCGTACCGCGCTCAGCCGACATCGCGTCTGTATTCGATCGAACGTCCATCGTTCCGCCATGCAGTTGCAGTATTCGATACGTCATTGCCAGCCCAATCCCGCTGCCCTTCGGTTTTGTGGTGAAGTACAACTCGAAGATACGCGGTAACACCTCCGGCGGTATACCCTCGCCTTCATCCGCCACCTCTACCACGGCAGACTGATGCTCTCTGCGCAGTCTCACCTGCATGGCCCCGCCGCCGCGCATCGCCTGCATCCCATTCAGCAGAAGGTTCAGGAGCGCCTGCTGCATCAGTTCTCCATCCACCCTCACCATCAGCGGCTCTCTTGGCATGTCTACCGAAACATGCACGCCGTTCTCCTGCATCTCTGCTGCTGTCAGTTCCACTACCGCTCCCACCACCTGCCGCAAGTCGCGGTCGCGCAGATGCAGCTCCATCGGACGCGAAAAGTCAGCCAGGGTCTGCACCACGCGGTCCAGCCTTTGCATCTCTCCAGCCAGAATGTCCACGTGCCTCTGCGCGCCGGCGGCGGCCTCTCCATGCACGTCGGCCAGCTTTCCGCGCAGCAGCTCCAGATGCACCACCATCGCGTTGATCGGGTTCTTCACCTCATGCCCCACGCCGGCGGTCAGCCGTCCAATCGCGGCCAGCCTGCGCGATATCTCCAGCTCCTGCCCCAGTTGCGCCGCCGACTCCGTATCGCGCAGTGTCAGCAGCGT
>Ga0157372_10006581_pt1 | contig 12363 bp, 7 predicted proteins | sample C55metaG_FD_115307 | JGI IMG/M metagenome (GOLD analysis project Ga0157372, IMG submission 115307) | Corn rhizosphere microbial communities from Kellogg Biological Station, Michigan, USA - C5-5 metaG | ecosystem: Host-associated > Plants > Roots > Rhizosphere > Soil | place: USA: Michigan... | reverse complement strand
TGCCCTGCTCCAAGTGGCGACTGGTTCGCAATATTGAACGGTCCGGCGTCGTAGGTCAGAACGGGATTCGCTTCAGAAATTGTGCCGGACGACGGCGTGGCTGCGGCACTGCGACGGGTACCAATAAAGGCAGCAACACACAGTGCAATTGCGGCGATTAGGACAATTGCAGTTCGCGGTGTAAACAGGCTTGAATAACGATAAAAGCGGGATGAGCGGCGCATTTGTTCTCTCCTCCACAGACTCAGGGAGGCAGACAAAGGGGATTCGAACAGTTACAGGATATGAAGGGTGGTTGAGAAAAACTTGAGGCAGATTACGTGAGTCGGCGAAACGTTGAATGAGGTAGTTACGCGTCCGCTCGCTTCTGCCGATCAATCGTACGGCGAGTGTGAACAACGAAACAGCGGGTGCTGGCGAAGCTGATCGAGATCGCTTGCGGCGGTGAGCCTATTTCCAAGACTTTTCTGGGCTGCATCGCTTCGACGAGACATGTCGGTAGGACTGTATTATGCCACGCCGTTTTGCACAAAAAGTCCAAAAGTGATGCGTTCGGTGCAAATCGAAGGGCTCGGTTATAGCCGGGGCTTAGACGGCTTCCCGCCGCTAATGAACGGAACGTGTTTCGAAACTCGCTCGGACGTTTCCGCGTGAAGCACGCGGCTTCGGCTTGCGAACTGCCGTCAAGAACAAGCAATGGCCGATGATCCTTTTCGGCGGTCTCCAACTCGGAGAATATGTTAAGGAAGAATATCGCCATCGCCGCTGGCGAAGAATTAATAACGGCGGGTTACGGGTCACCGACAGCTTTATCCTTAAGAAAACTTGAACCGTTCAAGTTTTTTTCAACCGACCCGCATTAGATTTCACTCTTCACAGTTAAGCTACGAGTAGTGAAACGCTTAGACCGTGGATCGTCACCCGGATGGGATCCATTGGCGTGGGGTGTCAATCAGGTCAGTCAAGCACGTTTACAACTATTATTTGTGCCCTTCGGGAGAAAACAGTTTGATGCCGATTAGGCGACAACGACTGTTGTACACGCTCGCTGTTCTGCTCGCTTCGTTAATCGCGGGTTGTAAAGAGCAGTCATCTCAAACACAAACGTTACCACCGCCGCCTGCGGCGAACTCGTCATCGCCGGCAGTAACGAATATAAACGCCGCTCCACCGGCGAATGCGAATGCAGGATCCTCACACAAAGGCACAATCGACGCTTGCAAGCTCCTCACCGGCGACGAGATCAAAACCATCCAACTTGATACGTTGAAAGATATAACGCCCACCGCCCGAAGTGGTGGCACTTTCATTATTAGTCAGTGTTTTTATGCTACCAGTCAGTTCGTGAACTCAGTTAGCCTCACCGTGACTCAGCAGAGTTCAGACACCGGCGCAGAAAATATTCGTGAGTTTTGGAAACAGAGATTCTGGAGCACGGGCAGTCAAGATAGAGAACGAGAGAGGGAGCGCGACAACAAAGCCAAGACCTCGGAAGAAGAAGAGGAGGGTGCGCCACCCGAACGCGTAAAGGGGGTAGGCGAGGAAGCATACTCCGTCGGCAACGCAAAATTTGGTGCGCTCTATGTGCTTAAAGGAAATAAGATCCTGCGCATCAGCGTCGGAGGATCGCATAGTCAACCCGAGAGGATCCAGAAGATGAAGAGTCTGGCGCAGTACGCCATCAGCAGGCTCTGACTGCGTCACACCGAATTATATCGCCCGCAAGGCCATCGCTTGATCGATCGACGTTTTGTGGAGCTATCGCCATATCCTTCGAAGACGTGCCGTTGGCGAGCCCAACAACAACTGCTCCGAAAGAACGAAACACGTTTGCGCCAAGGTACGGCAGTCGCAGTCTCCAAAGAAATTGTTTGTTGAGAGAAGGCCCGTTTCTGGACGTGAAAATACATCGTCGCCACCATCACTATAAAAACGTAACTGCACAGCGACTACTTGTTTATATCCACCCAGTTGGCAGTGCCCTGGTCTGCACACGCCTTGTTCTTTGGGCAGAATTCCAGGCGAAAGACAGGATGTATTTCCCAATCAGTTTTTCTAGTTAGCTTGAACGGGCCTAGTGCGTGCTCAGAGTCATAGAACAGCAATCCCGTTACCCGCACTCTTAATGCGCCACCAGGAGGTCCGATTAAGTTCTTTAACTTGCTGCCGTCAAACTCTTCGCCGCGTGACACTCGAACTCGCGGCGTATACTCCACCGTCTGAGACTGCGCCTCACGCTTCTTGAGAGTGTTGACCGCTGCGGATTTACCTTTACCGGCGTTAGCTTTCAATTCCAAGGCGGCATCGTCCACCAAGACGATATGGACATCCGTGTTTTGCGGATCTTTGATGCCCGTGAACCCGCAATTACAAGATTCGCTACACTTCTCAAATTGAACTGAATCTGAAAGATATATGCTAACAAACTTAAATAGTTGTCGGACTCAACTACATAACCAAGGAGGTTCACCATGATTACTGAATATTACAGAAGAACTCTCTGTGTTATTGCCGTAGGTTTGTGGAGCATACTTCTGGCAAATGCTCAGCAATTGCCGGCAACTTCACCTTTCCCAAAAAACGTTTCGGTCATCACCAGGCAGATTACTAAATATAGATTCTATCCAGGGGCTGCGCTGCAAAGTTACCGCCTTTCAAAAAATGATCTCCTCTCTGACAATCGACGCACTGTGCGTTTATCGCTTTGAGTCGAACGATCGCAGTTTCGGCTTGCTCTTATCAAATCCGGCGCGCTGATCGGCCTCGCAGTATCAGTCGCCAAACGCTCATACGGTATTTGACGACTGATAGCCCCTGAGTGACAACACAGTCTGCGCAGTGATGTACCTGCGTCAGTTACTAGAATCTTGCTCGGTATTCCGTGCTTAAAAGGAAAGCCCTCACGAGGTGTTTATACCCATCGGGGCCGGGGTTAGTGGCAGTATCCTGATTCAATTCACCCAACCAGAAGTTGTACCCGCTCAAGTCCGTGTCGGGTGGTTCACTCGGATGGCGCTGCAAGTAAATCGTGTAACACAATCTCACGAATTCTTCGTTGTTGAAATCTGGTGTCACTCCTGGCGGATTCCTCAGACCCGGATGCGCGTTGAGAAACTCCGTCGAGTAAAAAAAGGACAGTGACACGTCAACTCGCCTGTTGTCTATGCAAGTAGTATCGGTGCCACACTGCGTGATCTCATTCGTCCAGTAGTCCCACCCTCCCGAGTCAGGCTGACGCCGGAGAAAGTCATAAAAGTGCTGACGCACAAAGAACCGCTGATCATCTATCGGGTTGGAGGCTGGCGGAGCGATAAAACCGGAGTAGAGCAACCGGTTGGGCGACGTGTTGGTGCAAATGAAATCATCGATTTTGGGATTGTACACGCATATCTCAAGGCCGTTCAGTCGGTCTAGAGTTGCGTTACCGACAATCGCACTGCTGATATTAGCAGGCAGCGTCGCCGGATCATTCGGACTATCCAGCGAGTAGCTCTCCAGATACTGGGCCACCACACCGGTCACATGCGGGGCCGATGCGGAGGTCAGCGAAAATCCCTCAATCCCTACGTCGCTGGCATTACTTGCAGTGGGAATAAACTGACCGTTACCCGCGCCCGGGGCGAATATGTCGACGACCGAGCCGCCACTCGTGCCGAAAGTCCTAGAGTCCGTGATGGTTGTTGAGCCTACGGTGATAGCCGCCGCGAGGTGGGCTGGAGAAGTACAATTAGCGGTTCGTTCCTGGTCTCCCGCACCAACTACCACCGTGACGCCGCTGTTGATTAAGTTCTGAACCGCAGTGTCCAGAGCGGTTGTACTGCAGGAGTTGTAAAGTGCCAGGCTAATGTTCGCGACCGCGGGGCTAAAGTGATTTGCCGCGACAAAATTAATGCCATTGATTAAATCCTGGGTATTACCCGTCGAGCCTGCTTGGACACGAACCGAATGTAAGCGCACGTTCTTCGCCACTCCATAGGTTCTTCCTCCGATGACGGCAGCAACATACGTCCCGTGATTCAAGCTGTCGTAACCGAAGCTAGGGTCTGACCCGGAACGTGCAAAATCGAAAACGGCGTCGGCTCGTGTCCCAAATTCATGTTGGGAAAGCCGAATGCCGGTGTCAATAACATAGACATGCACGCCAGAGCCGACCCTGTTGTAGTGATACGCGCTGTCCAACGGTAGATCGCGCTGGTCAATCCGGTCGAGTCCCCAAAAAATATTGGCGTCAGATATTATCGGTTGTTGGACACCCGTCACTGAAACCTCGCCAACTTCTTCGACATATTCAACTCGTGCGTCGCGGCTCAGGGCTATCGCTGATGCTTCCGACGCCTGAAGCGCGAAGCCCTTGAGCGCATGTTCATAAACATACTTTATTTTACCGCCATGCTTGAGAGTTAGGTTCTTGGCAAAAACGGTAGTGCTGGACGGACCAAGGTCTTTTCTTAAGACGACGATATACTGACCGGCAATCGCTTTGTTGACCCTATGGAACTTGGCAGTTGCCAGTCGGTTCCGGGTTTGGCCATAGGCAAGAAATAGAGAAGAAAGCACGAAAGCACAGAGTGCAAGTGTGGCCATAAGACTAAGGACTCTCTTCATGATAATCACTCCTTTTCGCTTGACTTATTAATTGATAATGACTCCCCTAACATCAAGGAGCATTGAAAAAGTGAAAGGAGGTTCGTTCCAAACGTACCTCATGGTCGGGATTGGAATTCGTTAACGTGGGCTCGCGCGGTGAGAGTCGCACATAAACGATGGTTGTGAGCGCGTTGAAACTATCATGACCTCAAACACTCGTCAATGTACGGCGGAGATTTGTTTATCAGGGCCGTGGGCGGCCGTCGAACCGCGCTTATGTGGCGGAGTTCAAAGCGGCAGTGCTGGCTCGCTATCAAGAACGTTACCCGGACTTTTGCCACTGGCGGCGGAGAAGCTGGCACTGGATGGTCTGGCAGTGGACCATAAGACGCTGCGCGGCTGGTTAATGAAGGCGGTCTGTGTGGCAGCGAATCTTGAAAACGACGGTAATTGTAAAGTCTGGCATCAAGCGTTTCATTATCCACAGGGACACTTGATGAACTTCTTAGTCACACCAACGAGAATGACTTTGCCGTCTTTGTGTTTTCCCCGCGCTTCGCTGACATCATGGTTCATCGGGATATCGCGTGGTCGTCCATTCCTGGTCTCGCGCGCTGTAACGATGTTGCGCAGGAAATCCACTTGTGGCGTTTCATCCGCAACTGTTCGCCCAACGCAGTCCTGCGCCGAGTGCAACAACCACGGCAGGCCGTAAGTGAGCGCGTGGCCCAGCACCTACAAGATCGATCCTCATTTCGAACAAACTACTGCATCTTGCGTTGGCGGGGAATATAACCCCATGCACCCGCTGTGATAACACCCTGATCATCCGGCTTCGGTTTCGGGGGCTCAGGTTCGGGCATCACTTCGAAGGTGGAGAGAGTTGCTTCTATAGTTTTCGCCTGATCCGCAGTGAATCTCTTTTCTTTGACCATTTCCGAAAGCTCATTGCGAAGTGAGGGCAGTATGCGTGCTTGAAACTCGGGCGTGCTGCGAAGAGAGTCTTGCAATCGCGTGCGCATTATCGCAGGCGCACTGGAGTCGAGAATCTGCTCGAAAACAAAGCTGGACGCCTCGCGCGTCTTAGGACCAAAGCTCAGGTCCCAAATGGAAATCAACAGCGCATTCACGTCGATCGTCTCATCGGCCCGCAACAATTTTGCCGCAGAGGCTAATGGGTTAGATCGCACGAGCTCAACAAGAAATGTTTTTAGTATGTCGATCTGGCGTTCCGGACGGTCTAAATCAAACGCGCGGCGCCATTCAGGGAGACCCGTCGTGAAGAACCCTAAAAAGTTGTTGTTTGAAATAATCGTGTCGCCGAGGTCAATCCCATGTTGTACTGAGTTTTTCTTGAGAAGAGAGATCGCCGTAGTTAGGACCAGCTCGTTTTCGCCACGCACGTTCAACCATTCCAACACCGGTAACGTGACGTCATCACCGGTCACGGTTTGAAGCACCGTCAGTGCGTCGATGATATTACTATCCGTGGCCTTGCCGACTACCGACTCCGCGTCGCGTAGCAGTAAACCAACAAGAGTGTCGGTCGCGCTTTTGCGCGTCTCTTCAGCGCTGGCGCCGCTGAGCAAGTGAATTAACATCGACACGATGCGCTCGTTTCTCTCTTTAGCGAGTAGTTCCGTGATCGTCTTTATTTCGTCCTCGGAATCAATCTTGATGGGCAAGCGTTCGGCAGCCGCCAAACGATGGCTTTCATCCGGATCTGTTCTGACGACGTCCCAAAGAAACTGTTTCAACCGGGGCGTCAGATTGTCAGCACCGAGCCGCTTGATGATATTGATCGCCGCCCATTTTACTGACCAATCCGGACTAGCAGCGAAAGCTTCCGCATCACGTTTCAATTCTTCCACAGTCATAGTTTTATCCGAGGCGCCCACGGGTTCTGCAGTCGCCGCTCCTGCCTGACGACCGGTTAGCCTGTAGAAGTCGGGGGTTACCTGCAAGTCAGAACCTTGCAGATTAAAAAGTGGACGAGCCGAGCCGCCCCAGTCGTCTGATGAAAACAGGTCTGCATTGTTGTGCACGAGTTTGAGATATCCAGCGAGCGCTTTGGCTAATTGCCGGACCTCCTCGAGAGAGAAGAGGCTGAAATTATCCCGATGAATTCTCTCCAGTACCGTCGCTTTGTCGGTGCTCGGCGCGGGCTCAAGATACAACGTCTGTTGATCGATTAGTTCTTCCGTCAAGATGTAAAGCCCACGCCGTGCTTGCTCGAGGCGCGCCTCGTCGCTCGCCAGACGCTCTGCAACCAGCATCGTTGAACCATCAGGCGCCGTCGTTACCGAACTCGTCTGCTGCTGCGGAAGGATCGTCTTTTCAATGCAATCCTGAATGGCGGAGAAAATCTGCAACTTTGGTGTGCTCAAAGCATCCGTGAGAAAGGGTTGGTCTGGCGTATCGGCCCAATCCTGCAGCAGTCGCAATTCGCGGATGATGTCGCGCGGATTTCCGAACGAATGATAGACCAGAGCGCCCGTCAATTGCTCGAGGAGTTTCACTTCCACCGGTAGAAGTTCGGATTGTTCCGACGCGTTCAAATCCACCCAGTCCTTGACTATCTTGAGCGCTTCCTTGTAGGACAAGAGGGGAATGTGAACGACCGCGCTGAAGTAACTGCTCAGCATCGCGTCTTCGATTGCTCGTTGTTTCAGCAACTCGTAATAGAACCCCTTGCTGGTAACGAGAATGAATACGGAATACTGCTGCAAGAACAAATTCTTGAGGCCCTCGATCATCGGCTTCAGGCCTGTCTCGACATCCATCTTGTCGAGTTCGTCGAAAACGAAAACCAACTTAATCCGCACCTCGGGACCACCCGGAACGATCGGCCTTGGTGTCGCTAAACTGCGAATCAGGCGGCCGAGGCTCTCCTCGGCTGCGTTTTCATCAAAGTCAAGCAAACTCAATTCACGGTTAATCTTCTCCGTCTTCGTCTTCTTAATTCCGGCTTCGATAAACTTGCCCAGTTCTACCCCGACAATCCTGCCGCCAAACCATTTACCGGGATCGATACTGATCGATGTGCCAATGTCGGAGCGTCTTTCGGAACCAGCGAACCGGCTCATTGTCACTTTGTACGTTGCGCGAATGTAAGCTTCTTCGAGAGGCTCGATCTCGTTCTCTCTGCTGAGCGGGAGAGGAGTTGCTTTCAGATGTCCGGGAATAGCTTTCGGGCTGTCAGAATCGAGCAAGGCGTCCCGAACTGAGCGAAGCGTGAGACGCAAAATGTTTTGCACGCCGGCCACCTTTGCCAGGTTCACCGTTATCGGAACGATCAGCCAGCCATCAGACGGAATGCCTTTCTGCGCTGCGCGCGCGTGGAAGATTACTCGGTTTACGAATGACGATTTTCCGACACCACGATAACCGCTGACGAGAATCGTTCCGTCTGCATGCCGGATCTGGTGCGCCAACTTTCGGGCTTCCTCCTCAGGGCGGCCCACATAACGGCTCATCTCGTCACTCGACAACGGAGCAGTTGGAATAGGGCGCAGCGGCAGACAGACAGTGCCCTTAGCGCGCGCCACCAGGACGCGCAACTGAGTCTCGGTTTGTGTGCGAGTCTTCAATTCTATTGGCGTCTGAAGCATTTGCTGGAGGTTGTCAATATGTTCAATGATTCCTCGCACTATGTCCCGGCCAAACTCCAGCACAGCGTTTGAATTGGTCGCCGGATAGTCGCGTAAGATACCGAGCGCCACCTGTTGAATCGCACGCAGAAATATTCCCGTAGCAGCGAGCGCTTCGTAAGGTTCAAACCGTCCCGGAAAGAAAATCATCCGTCCTCTCATGAAGGTGATAAAAGACTCTCGTGTCGCAAAGACATCGGGACTCAACTCTACTGGGAGTTTGATGTCATCAAGATTTTCAGCCACCTCTTTGAAGTGTTTCCAGGGCGTTTTTGATTCTGCTGTTAATTCCTGCCGGATGGCCGCTTTGACACGATCTTGGTATTCCCTGGTGACGAGGTTGCGCAGCGTTTGCTCCTCGCCACCTACGCTGCTAACCAGAAATTTAATTCGATACTCGATCGCATCTGAGAGGAAATAGCGAGTTATGTCGGGTATAAACGCGATGGTGAACTCCGGTGACTCAAACCCCACGCGGCGCTGCACGTAAGCGAGGACTCGGTGATAGGCGGCATTAATGTCGAATTTCCGGGGCATGAGTTGCACTAAATTCCGTCGAGCAGGAGGTGTTCGCGGGGTGCTTATATTAGGTCAGTTTGAGGAAGTCAATAGGCACCCGAACCAACGGTGGAATAGTTTTTTAAATGAGGCAACGGCCCCCTAAGCCTTGAAGCCTTGAAGCGGCCTTGCCCGAAAAGTCCTTATCGGACTTCTTCTCTGTGCCATCTCTGCGTCCTCTGTGCCTCTGGGGTTAAGAATTGTTCGTAAAAAACAACCACAGAGACACAGAGGACGCAGAGATGGCACAGAGAAATCAGATTTTTCGGGCAAAGCCGCTTGAAGCAATATCGTCAAGAGGAGAACTACTCTTGATCTCTGCCGGCATTGCGCAAGTCTTGACCGTTACAGCAAAAGCGTTTAACGTTCCTTCGCTGTCAACACACAAGTTGCTTTCTTTTTAACCAGGAAGTTATTCCCCCAACACTTCCACCAACTTTTAGTCAAAGCTCGACGACCAAATCCAGAGTCCTCATAACGCGCTTGCCGAGATCGTCTTAAACACTCCGGCCAAGCGACAGACTTTTGGAGTTGAGTCCCCCAGCCGGTTCTTCAACATCTTGGGATGAAATCGTGTTCGAAGATCGCAATTATCTAAATCCCTCTTCAACCAAAGATGTGAGCTCCCCAACCCAGGAGGTCGGATCGATCTCATTGCCCAAGGGAGGAGGAGCCATCCGCGGGATTGGCGAGAAGTTCACCACCAATCCTGTGACCGGAACGGCGTCATTGTCGGTGCCGATTCTCACGAGCCCGGGACGCGCGGGATTCGGTCCTCAACTTACGCTCGGTTACGACTCGGGCGCCGGCAACGGACCATTTGGCCTGGGCTGGTCGCTGTCCCTTCCTTCTATCACTCGCAAGACAGACAAAGGCATTCCCAAGTACCAGGACTCAATTGATTCCGATGTTTTCATCTTGTCAGGCGCCGAGGATCTCGTCCCGCTTCTCATTAAAGACGCCGGACAATGGGTGCGCCCGGAGCCAACCTCTGTTCAGCTTCGAAATAACACGTACGTTATTAGACGTTACCGTCCACGCATCGATGGCTCATTCGCGCGGATAGAATACTGGGCCAATGCCGCTGATCCCGCCGACACGTTTTGGCGTTCGATTTCAAGGGACAACATCACTACCTGGTATGGCAAGACTGCGGAAAGCCGCATCAGTAACCCCGCGAAACCTGTCGAGATCTTTAGCTGGTTGATCTGTGAAAGCTACGACGACAAGGGCAATGCCATTCGTTACGAATACAAACCTGAGGACGCGGACGGAATCGACCTCGCGGCCGCTAACGAGCGGAACCGAAATCGCTCTGCACAGCGATACATAAAACACATCAAATACGGTAACAAGACTCCTCGCCAGTCAAATGAAGATCTTGCACAACGCAACGACTGGTTGTTTGAAGTAGTGTTCGACTACGGCGAGCACAGTCAGACCGATCCAAATCCAAACGATCCGGGTGACCGCGTGTGTCGTCACGATCCTTTCTCGAGTTACCGGGCCGGCTTCGAAATTCGAAGCTACCGTTTGTGCCAGCGCATTCTGATGTTCCACCATTTCCCCGACGAGATCATCGGACGCGACTGTCTGGTTAAGTCGACAGATTTTGTCTACCGGGAAAGTCGAGGGAATATCACAGATCGACAGCGAGGTAATCCTATCGCCTCGTTTCTGGCGTCAGTTACCCAAAATGGTTACCAACGAGAAACTGGCGGCACATATCTCAAGCAGTCTCTGCCGGCTCTTGAATTCAAATACAGCAAAGCGACTATCGACGATCAAGTTCGCAACGTTGACCGCGATAGTTTAGAAAACCTTCCCGCGGGTCTCGCCGGATTCGGTTATCAACTCATCGACTTAGAAGGTGAAGGCATTTCCGGCATTCTTACGGAACAGGCCGATGCCTGGTTCTACAAGCGGAACTTGAGTCCAATCTCCAGCGATGGCGAGAATCGCAACGTTGCAAAGTTCGCTCCGCTGGAATTGATTGCGAACAAGCCAGCCATTGCCATTACCGGCACGGGAAGCTGGCGCTTTCAGGATTTAGGTGGCGATGGTCAGCCGGATCTTGCTTCGTTTCAGGGGCCTGTCGCTGGTTACTTTGAACTAAACGATACGGGCATATGGGACAACTTTGTCCCGTTCGAGCTCTTGCCAAACGTTGATTGGCGTGACGCAAACCTGAGATTCGTCGATCTAACAGGCGATGGGTTGCCGGACGTAATGATCACCGAGCATCAAGCCTTCACGTGGTATCAATCGCTCGGTAAAACTGGTTTTGCGCCTTCCGAGCGAACACTGCAAATGCTTGATGAAGAGCATGGACCACGGCTGGTTTTTGCTGACGCTGAACAGTCGATCTACCTGGCAGATTTCTCGGGCGACGGGCTAACCGATCTTGTGCGTATTCGCAATGGCGAAGTGTGCTACTGGCCCAACCTGGGCTATGGCCGTTTCGGTGCGAAAGTATCCATGGACAACGCTCCGTGGTTCGATGAGCCGGATCAGTTTGACCAACAACGCATCCGTCTTGCCGACATTGATGGCTCGGGTGTTGTCGACATCATATATCTCGCGACTGATGGTGTGTATTTGTATTGCAACCAGGCCGGCAACCGTTGGAGCGAGGCCCGCCAGCTTTCCAATTTCCAACCGATCGACGACCTAACTGCTATACAAGTTGCAGATCTACTCGGCAACGGAACGGCCTGCCTGGTTTGGTCAACGTCTTTGCCTGCCGAACACGGACGCCAAATGCGTTACATCGACTTGATGGGCGGCCAGAAGCCTCACCTGCTGCTGTCAGTCACTAACAACATGGGTGCGGAGACAAGGTATCAATACGCTGCGTCCACAAAGTTTTATCTTCAGGATCGCGCTGCCGGTAAACCATGGATTACAAAACTGCCCTTCCCGGTTCACGTGGTCGAGCGAGTCGAGACATTTGATTACGTGAGGCAGACGAAGTTTGTGTCGCTGTTTGCATACCACCATGGCTACTTTGATGGACCAGAGCGTGAGTTTCGTGGATTTGGCATGGTCGAACAGTGGGACACGGAGTCGTATTCCAGGTTTTCGGGTGCCGGCTTGTTCAGCGAGATTCCCAAAACGACCGGCAATGAGTTCCACTTGCCGCCGATTTACACTAAAACCTGGTTTCACAATGGAGCGTATTTTGCGCAGACGAGGATCAGCAGACACTTTGAAGATGAGTACTATGCGAGAGACCCATCGGCGGCGCATTTGCCTGACACCATTCTTCCCTTAGGACTTACCGCCAACGAACAACGCGAAGCAAGCCGCGCGCTAAAGGGCAGGATTCTTCGCCAGGAGATTTACTCTTCCGACGATTCATCAAAGAGTGCCGATCCGTATAGCGTCACCGAGCATAGCTATCAACTGACGCTGATTCAGCCGCCGCGCGTCAGCTCTTATGCGGTCTTCCTTGCTTATGAATCTGAAACGCTTTCGTATCACTACGAACGAAATCCTGCTGACCCGCGCATTAGTCATCACCTCACTCTCGAGGTGGATAGTTTTGGCAATGTGCTTAAGTCTGCGG
>Ga0157372_10006580_pt1 | contig 12363 bp, 25 predicted proteins | sample C55metaG_FD_115307 | JGI IMG/M metagenome (GOLD analysis project Ga0157372, IMG submission 115307) | Corn rhizosphere microbial communities from Kellogg Biological Station, Michigan, USA - C5-5 metaG | ecosystem: Host-associated > Plants > Roots > Rhizosphere > Soil | place: USA: Michigan... | reverse complement strand
GGCGTTTTCTGCTCACGTACGTTTCCTACACTGCTTAAACCCTTCACTCATTTCTCTTCGGGCGCACTGCATTCAGTATGTGAGAGGTAAATAGAGGATCGCCCCTCGGAACCTCAGGGTAAACGGGGACCGTTCGCACGGCGTTACCTAGGAACGACCGTACTGCGCACTCCCTTGCCACGACCCGCCAACAAGGGCTACAGAGCTTCTACTCGGAATCGAACCGAGGCCAAGGCGTTACAAGGGCCACGCACTTCCACTGTGCTATAGAAGCATATTCATTTGGTAGGGGATAGAAGAATCGAACTTCTCCCATCAGCGTGTAAAGCTGAGGCACTTCCTATATGCAAATCCCCCATAGGCGATTATCGGATGTTTCCGACAATCGCTGTAAGAACAAGTGTAATCGCTGTCGCGAGTTTTGTCAAGGTTAGTTTCATAGTATACTCCTAGTTTGTAGGCCACACAACAATTGCGTCAACTGACTCAGAATCATCGTTTGTTTCATTATAGTATTCGTAATCGTCGTCCTCGTAATCTTCCTCAAAATAAAGATCATAATCTTCTTCGTCTTTGATATACCCGTTGTACGTTGACTCAGCAACGTATTGACATATTTCAGATACCCCTGCGAGCGGAGAATACCCATTACCCTCACTGTCAGACGACAGAATAACAAGCACGTGATCAGGTATATTTTTTAAAACTTCCTTCAATTCGGCTACAGTCATTGTTCCTCCTGTTTATTGCCTACGTAAGTCTGCCTTCTCTTTGTGCGCCCCATTCCTTTGTTTCTTGCTCCAAAATTCTCGGTAAGAGAATGGCAGTTGGGACAAAGTGTTTCAAGATTTGATTCATCTGTATTACGGTAATTACCGTCTATATGGTGGACCTGCACAGGTGGAACTTTTGACAAAGGATGTACTTCGCACCACCCACATCTAACACAAGTGTACCCGTCACGAGTCAGAATGTAGTCACGAATGACAGTCGAAAGTACATCACTATCAGGACCACTTAAACCACTACGCCTGCCGCTTTGCCACAACGCTATTGTCTCTTGTCGTTTACCTTCTCCCCTACACATATGTGAACAGTAAATACTTCGAGAATTCCGTAGCTGTTGATGGCATTGTAGACAAAACTTAATACCTTTACTTCTCTTCTTATTGTTAAATGAAGCTGCACAACTACTATTGCAAAAAACCTTACTACGGCGCACATCTTCGTACGACAACACAGCTTCGCAATTTTTACAATATTTAAGATATTGCACAATACCCCCTCAGAGCACGAAGACGGAACCGACCCGACACCTGCGCGATACGACGGCGCAATTCTTCCAATTGAACTATTCGTGCGTAATCCCCTGTTAACGCACAGGGGAGTAAGTTACTTTAAGTGAACGATAGTGGAGTCGAACCACTCAATACAATCTTATCAGAATTGCGCCTTAAACCGCTTGGCTAATCGTCCGAGGCGGGACACTGTTTGCACAACAGTCATATCGTGTACTTTCTCCCCCTAGCCACAGCGTCCCTCGCAGCTAGACCTCAGTGCCTACGGATGGACTCGAACCATCAGTCACATCCATGTCGGGGATGCGCATTACCAATTATGCTACGTCGGCATCTTTCTTTTCAACCGCGACCACAATCTCTTCAAGCACATCAACACCAAATGCACGGTACATCGTACCATGATTGAGCTTTGGGTTGTTGAGATAATGTCTCGCTGTTTCAGTAAACTTTTCTGCTATACGCTCTCCCATACCACCAAATACGGTTGGGTCTGTGTCAAATTTCGCTCGACTTAGGTTTCCACCAATGTCCTTGACAAGAGTACTCAGGTTATCGAGAGATTTTGACTGAGCACGCGCCGATGCATAGCTTTTCTTCGATCCTTGCGTTTTTTGCACGATCACAACCATACTGTACATTTCCTCAGTCGCCACTATCATCTTCCTCCATCTTGCGAAGTATCTGTCGCATCGCTCCTGCATTCCCCTTTGCGTCGTCTAGTGCATTATGTGTGTGCTTCTCAGTACGAAGATGTTTGAATGATGCCTGCATTGTTCGCGCATACCCTTTGTACAGGGATGTTAGCGAAATAGACGAGTACCCAAATGGATTCGTTTCGAGAAATGCATGAAAGTACCAACAAACAAACATCCAATCGAATCCTGCATTATCGGCTACAAATACAACTCTATCACCTTTTGCTTCCGTTGTCAACCACTGCTTGAATTCTTCCATGACCTGAATAGCAGGCATGGCGTCAAAACACTCTGCACGTGATTTCCCACTGACGGCAAGTGCCTCAGGAACCCAATCCGCCGAGATAGGCTGTACGTCACGAAGAAATGTTTTTGACTCATCATCCACAAAACACGCTCCGATTTGGATCATACTGAATTTGCCAGGAATGGGACCATCAGCTTCGATGTCTACACAAACGTATCGGGTTTTCTTTGCCACAAGTATCTCCTTCAATAAACTCCTGGTGCTCTCGTTCGGAGTCGAACCGAAACTGCGGCTTTTTCAGAACCGTGTGACTGACCACCTACACCACGAAAGCGCGCCCTAGTTTATTACGTCAAAACTAGGAAAAACGTCGCCATGCACGGACGAACGTGCTTTGAGAACTAAATGCGCAGTGTTCTCATCGGAGGCGTAGCAAGGAATCACCCTTTCCTACGTCTGTACTGCGGACCACCTGCTTCACGATACGCGAATTCAAGCTCCACAGCGGTGAATTTTCTAGGATTAGTAACACGAACAGTTCCCGCATGATCCCGAAGATGACAATTTGCACAGATAACAACACAATCTACAAGATTATCTAAGAATTCATCAAGTCCCCGAGAAGGCTCTGCAATGGGTTGTCTCTTTCTACCTAACTCAGAAAAAGGAACAGGCCAATGATGTAACTGTAGTACAGCATGGTCCTTTTCCTCACACACACAGCATCCTGTGTCCTTCATATAGGAAATGACTGCACGACGAAATGGTTTTTCTCTGTTACGCCGTTCTTGTTTTATTACCTGTGCACAATCTTTGCACTCGTTCCTATATCCATCTTTGTTCGACGCATTTTTGACGAACATCGATATAGGTAGAAGTTGATTGCATCGATTACACGATTTCCGCATACTAACTCCTTTGTATGACTCAGCATGGTTCAATCAAGGCGGAGAAGAGAATCGAACTCTTACCTGAGGGATATGAACCCCCTGCGCTGCCTTTGCGCTACCCCGCAACATGCCTAGCATAACGTCTAGGCGCGTCCTGTAGTTTCCAACAGGCGGCTCTCACTCTCAGAGAGTCTGATCTACCCTTTCTTGGGACGGACGTTAAAGGTCAGCCGTGGACCCCATGAGTTTAACGACATGCGACAGGTCGGAGCAGCTTTACAGATGATGCTCAGCATGGTGGAGTTGCGCAGAATTGAACTGCGGTCCAAAGCCTCTTTCCGCATTTTTCAGCGTCGTATGCCCTGTCGAAACCAACAACCCCAATGAATTTATTCTACCACAGACTCGTCTTGGTTGTCAAGAGGCGGTGTGAAGTATTCGTGGAGCTTATGCAGCGGAACCTTTCCTGTAAGTGTAAGGATGTACTGTTCACCATCATCGTCTGTCACAAGCTCTCCTGATCTTTCGAGCACCGCTCTCTCGGAAAGGATACCGCTCTCTTCAAGGTACTTGTAATACCTTTGAAGCTCGTCGTTACGTTCCTCGTTCATGAGTCATTCCCCCTAACCTGCGACGCTTACCTCATCTTCGAGAAATGGACCTTCTTCCGCAATCTCCGCGAGAATCCTGTCCCGTTCCTCTTGCTCAAACTCCTCAACCGTCTTATCGCCTGCAATGACGATAGGCTGTGCAGGTGGAAGTTCTCCGTATTCTACCTCAAGAACCTCTACCTTGTCAATACCCATAATCCAATCGAAACGCTCACTATGAATGTGGACGATATTGCCTGTTGTTTTTACCTCAGGACGAGTCTCGGTAAAGATTTCTTTTCTGTTACCATCAACGGCTTTGAAGACCGTTCTCCATTGTCCTCGACCACCGTAATTCATTGTCTGTTGTGGTACAGGATGGTAGTCTCCTTGCGAGGGCACAGGCGGCCTGTAGGCTCCTTGCTGTTGTGTCCTCGGACGACTTGGCGGTAGTTCTTCCATAAGATGCGTAACGTCTTTACCTTGGGGTGACATACAAACTCCTTAGCGACAAAGAAAGGGACAAAGAAAAAAGTTAAGATAAGTGGACCCTGAGGTACTCGAAACCTCCCCAACTGCGTGCAAGGCAGCTATGCTCCCACTGACACTAAAGGCCCTTAGATTTTCTCCAATTTTTATGACACGTCTTACAGTGTCGTTGTCGTCCTGAACCATTGTTTGAACTTTTGTAGAAGTCCTTGAACGGTTTTACTACGTTGCACACATAACATTTTTGCACACCCTGCTCGTAAGGAATAGCAGGTTTTTTGTACGTATGTGGCTTATTACATTGTATATGACTGAACGCTATGTTGTCAAGGTCCCAAAAAAGATCAACACTTCGACCTTCCCAAGGCTCCTTATGTTCAATGCTCAAGTCATTTACTGACTCTATCTTGTTTCCACATTTATAGCAATTATCCTCACCTGCCAACGATACGTACTTGAATAAGATACTCTTTCGCAGTTGATGATTCGCTGTACCGTGAGGCATTCCAAGAAAAGCCGATTTCCGTTCACTACTACCCATACCTGACCTCCGTCTTGATGTGTATTTGTTGGTCTAAACCGAAGGAATTTCACCTTCTCAGTCAGGTTCATCCCTGTCATGCGATGTACATCAGGTCTAGAGAAGAGTTACGCATAACGCGAACGTAAGGTAACTCGTGATCCGACTAAAGATAATAGAAAGGTTGCAGTCGCCACACTGCCGTCTTATTGCGCCCTTTTCATCTTGGACCGAAGTCCGCGAGGTTGGGCGAGCCTTCTAGTATCTTAGCGCAAAGGAGGGGATTCGAACCCCCGTTCTCATCCTTGACAGGGATGCATGTTAGGCCACTACACCACCAATGCAAATCTGCGTTCGCATGTAACTTCGTGTACACACTTTCTTCCCCTGACCACACAGTGCAATCAGACTTTTCGTGCAGCGTATCGGACTCGAACCGACTTATTCCTCCTTGAATCTAAGGAGTGAGGATAACCAACCTCCCAAGCTGCATGGATTCGACCAAAGGTCGATCCACCGAGCTACACTCGGATGGACCAAGGCGGGATGATTCGAACATCCTTGGATTGCGCTCTAGAACGCTCACCAAACCAACACATGCCTGTGTTGTGCGTGAACCGCTCACGCTTCCCCTTGGAAAATCGTAGTAGGCAGAGAGAGAATCGAACTCGTCTTATGCCGCGATTAATAAGATCGCCGCCCTTCACCAAAGGGCTATCTGCCCATTACTCAGCATTCAGCGCATTCAGCGCATCTTCGATATTCTTTACGGTGCTCCGTCGTAAATCCGTATAGTAGCTTTCGCCGCGAAGAAGTTCTTCGAGGAAGCAGGAAATAGCCTGCCGAACGAATTCTTCCGTCTCCAACCCCAAGTCCGAAGACACCATGTAGATTTTGTCATAGCAACCGAGCGGAATAATCGCAAAAATCACGTCCTTGGAGAAATCGTCATCACCGATCACAGGTCAATCCATCCACGAATCAAATTCGTGCTAAACTCGTCCAAGTCCTCGTAGCTGTCGATTTTCATCGTCTTCGTATTAACCTCAGCGGGAACATCTTGTCGAACCACCACAAGGTCAATAGCCTCAGAAGCGGGATCGTCATCATACACAAAAATGATGCTTGTCAGTTCCCTACTATTAGCTATACGCTTGGCTTCCTCTTTTGGATTCATTTCGCCTCCTTTGCGTTCGTGGCAAGATTCGAACTCGCATCCTCAACGGTAGAAACGTTGTGCCTTTCCTTTAGACTACACGAACAGTATATCAGGTCTGCGATGTGTTGTCAAGGGCTTTCTCGAATTCAGGTTCAAGCTCTTTGACATCAATCGTGACATTTTGCCCAAGACGCCATGAAAGTTTCTCGGCACTTGTAATGACAATCACTGAGGGCTTGACGATGCTTGGATGATCCTTCCCCGCTGTGCTCTCCAATGCGAGCGTATAGGTATAATTCGGTCGAGTGGTGTTTTCGAGATTGCCAGGAAACGGAACCACGCACGGAGTGGTTTCGACATTCAAAATTTCAGCTACCCACGCATCATACTTCATCGTAGCCCTCCACGTCAACCGTGACTGTGATCTTTCTCGCTGTCCCAAGTGCCGTAATAAGACTCCGATAGTCTTTGTCCGTCGAGGATGATACAGAAAAATCAAATGAGATAAGTTCAGGTGGGGTGCTTCTGAGCCTGCTCAAACGAATAGCGCTACTTTCAACACTCACCGTAAGCTCGTATCTGTCAGTATCAAGATCAAACCTTTCGAATTCTTGTTGAAGCCTCATCAAACCTCCTTATTGATCACGTCTTTGATCAATTCGTAATCGATGGTCCCATCCTCAGTTCGAGGAAGCTCACTGCGTCCATACGCCAATTTGATAAATGCCATACCACTAAGACAAATGAACATCAGGTACAGCAACATACCAATGATACCATACTGATACGCAGTATACAAGAGGCCAAGGTAAAACAAGAACGCAAATATTATCGCAATACACGCCACAAGCGGGTCTGTCGTATTGAAGTACGCAATGAGGCGATTTCGTCTATTACGAACAAAGACACGCACAGGGCGACCACATGTGGTACAGATCGTTCGAGCAGGGTTATATCGTGCGGCTACAAGGATGTCTTGCGGTCCCACGGTCCACACCGTATCACAGTAATCACACACTGCGAGAGACTTCTCTCGATGTGTTGCCGCATACGTTGTGGCTTGGTAGGCTTCTTCAAGTTTTTCTTCATACCGTGACACGTCTGACCCTTTGTACAAGTCGGTTATTACAATAGACGTATATCCACGATTCGTGGTAGTCAATGATAAACATACCAACCTCCTTGTCTAGTGCCGTCGAGAGGATTCGAACCCCCATTTGTATCCTTAAGAGGGACCTATAATGGCCATTATATGACGACGGCATATGTACGTAAACGTTTGTATCCTGAGTTCTGTTCCAACACACATCTTTCTATGGCATAACCATCCTCTTGAATGAGGTTCGTGACTTTAGGTCAGGGCGAGTAACCCTATCGACCAATTCGCACTTTCATCATGGCAGATTTCCTATCTTTCAGCCTTGACCGCAGTATACGTTACTGACCTTCGGGTGTCAAGGAATCTTTGCTGTTGATCTGATGGTCAAGGACTTCAACGGAAATGTCTTCGACGGTAAAGGGTCCACAAGAACCGTAGTCGGAGTGTTCGATGCTCCACGCAATCGATTCAGCCAACGAGTATGTTTCGCCGTAGATAAAGAATCGCAAATCCTCGTTGTACTTCTTGAATTCGTAGTCGTCCACTTCCATTATTGCCGTTACTCGAATCAGATGTTTCACGTGTCCCCCTTGCTTGGGCTTCTTAGGCACCAACACACTACTCTATGATGCTCAGAAATTCCTCTGCTTGCGCAGCGTGTGATCTTGGTTTACGTACGTTCGAGAATGACTTCTACTTTGCATGGAATAATGTCGTAGTCTTCCTCAGTAATATCACGAAACGGTGTGTCCCACATGCTTGAGGATTCTGTTCGACCACTCATTTTTGCGTACTTGATGCGTGCGTTATGATCCTTGATGTCTCGACGCATTTCGCGTACGGCGTCAAGCCTACGAATAAACAGACGTGGCATATCCTGATGTTCGTGAAAAAACCGTTCCTTCGGTTTATCCCAAATAACCCATCGATCTGCACTAGACTCCACGCTGTACCTCCTTGAGTTGCTTACGCATCTTGATGATGTGCCGCTCAAACTCTTCAATTTTGTTGGCGACCGTCTGCGGTCCACCGAAAGAGAGTCCTCCAACTACATAGATTTCGTTTGGGTCACGTTTTTGGAGTCGTTTGATGCTCCGCTCAGCGATAGCAATGATATTTTTAATCATTGCTTCTTCAGAGAAGTCCCGTTTCATCGATTCCTCCTTCTTTTGGGTGTCGTATCGGGTTCGAACCGATGTGTACGGATTCACAGTCCGTCGCCTGAGCCACTCGGCCAACAACACCATAACACATGTGAGCAGAGAGAGCAGGAAGACAACCGTATTCATCCGACAGACCTTGTTCTGCTCCGCTGAAAGCGTTACGCGCAAGTCTTCGATCATGTTATCCCATGTGTGACTTATCTATGACTCTCTCTACTCTGTTGTGTTTTCTGCGCTATACGCGCATAGTGCCCCTTGTCAGCGTCGCACTGACCGTCTGCGTGTTAAAAGCACGCCGCTGCTCTACAGTAGCTTAAGAGGCATGCGCGGACACGAGTCCGCTAGAAAAGAATAATGAGAATAATAATCAGAATGATCAATGTTCCAATGCCAATATACATCGTTGACTCCTTTACTCTAACACTTTAATCTACGTCTGTCAAGTGTTTTTGGATTCAATTTCTCCTGTTTCCATAAAGCGTGTCAGTGTTGCGATCAAGTCAGGAATAACGTCTTTATGAATCCACGTGAACTGCTGTCTTCCAAAGTTTCCCTCGATATCGGTGAACTGTAACTTGGTCGTAATGTGGACTCCTGAGGGAAGATCATCACTATCAAGATAGTAGCTGATATATCCGTCACCTCGCATATCTTTCGCATCGTCCATCGGATGTTCTTCTTCCATCACTTCTAGTCCCTGAACAATCACAACACCCCTCCTAGCCAAACAACTCTTCGACGTGTTTGATTGCCTGCTTCTCGCGTTCCTCGTAGGTACCGCAGAGCATTTTCACATTGAAGCCTTGTTCACGATGAAAACTGTACAACTCATCTGTGAACCGCTGACGGACCTGTGCATTCTGCTCACGAAACCCGTCTTGGACAAATGTCGTATTTTTGTGGTCAAGCACAAGCACAAGATCGTACATTTCCGTATCCTCGATAGCTTTATCTCGAAGCATCGTTCCAAGGCCATCGTTTACATCATTTCCCCACTCGTCATACCACAGATAGCTCGTATAGAAATCTGTATCATGCAGAATAACACGATTGGCTTCCTTTGTCAAGACCTGTCGCATCTTGATCGTTTTGTTGATAATCTCCGCAAAGATCACGCGATGGTCAGTCTGATCGGTCGAACCCTGGCGCTCCACATAAATACGTCCATACTCAGGAACAAATACTGTACCAAAGTGTTGCGCAAGTTTTTTACAAAGCGTAGACTTTCCGACAGATTCCGCACCCACGACCAAAACGTTCTTGGCGTAAAAAGGTTTTGCCGCAGGCGAGAGATACGCCCAATTCTCAAATGGGTTTTTCCGAATCTCGGTTCCGCTGATCGGCATGTAGGATCGATACAAATCAACACATACATGTTCGACTCCCAAGGCGGTTGCCCACGTTGATCCATATTTTTCCGAAGAAAAAACCACATCAACTGCATCGCCTTCAAGAATATTCTTCGTGTACGTTGCCCACTGAATGCTTGAAGCAGGATCATCGTCGTTGGTAAAGAGGTCACAGACCACAAGAACACGAAGCAACGGAAAACTCTCTGTAAGCCACTTGTAGCGAGTCTGTACGTCAGGCTTTTGGTCACGACCCTCGATAAGAAACACGGTTACACGCTCACATTGTTCCTGCGCCGTTTCGATCAGATGCATATGTCCACGATGGAGCGGAAAGAACTTGCCTGCGATAAGGCCGTGCTTATACATCGCCAACCTCTCTCTCCGCTCCGATTTCCACAAGTTCACGAAGATACTCATCGACACGCATATACGCAACATCACCGAGGTCATTAAGCCATTCAACATGATTCACGATTCTTGTGAACAGGTCTTTATCGATACAGATCGTGACTTCAACCGTGTCATCGTTATTCTCGCACACGTCAGACATGAATTCCCTCCTTTTACCCAAAGAACATAACAAGAGCCTCTGTGTAATAATCTCTCGAAGGCATAAACCTTTCTTCAGGCATTCTTCGTTTCAATAACGCTGTTGTCCGTTCTCCCGCAACCATGCGAATATGTATCTCCACAACATTCTCAAGATACTCGTCTGTGTCATAATCATAAACTTCTGCGTCACTTGGATTGTAATCATTGAACTTGATGACAACCCGAAGACTCGGAAGTGATTCGTCTGTCGTAGTCTTGACAACAATTTCCTGTGGCATACTACTTTGGCTCAACAAACTCGATGACAAGATCGACCGTTTTTTGAAATTCCTTTTTGTTGACGGTAAATGTCGCAACAGCCTTGGTATTGAGTGCCTCAATGACAATGGAAATACCAACCACATTGTTGAGTTGCTGCCCTGTGGCGGTGTCGTAGACGTCTACGTTCTCACCCTTAAGGACGCCCTCAGGCAACTTCATCGTAATTGATGTCAATTCGTTCAGATTCAATTCTGTCATATAACCCTCCTATACGTCTTCATGCCGCTGTGCCAAATCTTCGAGTACCTCAATTTCTTTCTGCTCCACGCCGACAAACTGATTATCTGCATCCTGAATCGCAATGATCAATTCATCAAGTTTTTCGTTCATCGCTTTCGTGTCATGGTTCTGCGCGTGCTGAATCAAGAACACGCTGAGAAACGTAATAATCGTGGTGATGGTATTGACGGGAAGTTGGCTTGTTTCATCAAATTGGAAAAAGAATCCTGCTACAATAATCCACGCAATGACGGCAATCAACGCAATGGAGAAGGCAATACTCGATCCCATAAAATCGGAGCACTTACGTGCAAGTTTGGAAAAATTCATAGACACTACCTTTGCTGTACGCCAAGTCCTTTCAGATTGACGGTTTTAATTTCACAATTTTCTTTTTGCCACGGATGTTCTGCGTTAAACGACTGCTCCGCCGCTTCTCGGGTAAGAAAAATGACAGCCGAGCCAACGGGCTGTCCACTCTGACGTTTTATCCACCCAAATTTCGACACAATAATGTATCCCTCTTCGACCATGGTTTCTCCTTTCGTTAGTGGGCAGGACAAGATTCGAACTTGCATGCGTTAGCCTCGGTCGAACACTAGACCATATATTGTGCGTATTTTGATCCGAGTCGGATCGCACCTTTACCATCAACCAATTCAGATGGTAGAAGATACTGCGTATCGTCGTCAACCACAACAAACACATAATCTGCGTGCTCTTTAGAAAACTTCTTGATTGTCCCTTTCCATGATTGGTTTCCACCCTGAGTACTCAACAATACATTATATGCACCGTCTCGTTTGTACCGAGTCGTTTTTACTTCAATTCGACTCAACTGCTCTCCATCGTCAACAATAAGATCGTACCGCTGACTTTCGGTGAGTGGAATAGACACGGAATGACCAAGCCCTGTGAAATAAGCGATTGCTCGTCCGATACCGACATCACCCTGCTTTCGGGTGTTCTTTTGCATAAGATTCATAGTTTTTCCTAACAGTAGACCGTCCCCGCCTGTTAGGACGCGGGGACAATCAAAACAACGCCTTGCTAGCTACACAAGGTTGGTGCCGTAGACACGAATCGAACGTGCAATCCTCGAAAGGCGGTGATTTACAGTCACCTTAGGCTCCCAACGCCCCCCTACGGCATGATTCAGTTACAGAGCGATTCCGATCACCAATCGGCTCCTACCCATATTCGCCGTAGCAGCTACTATTCCCGCATAGTCTCTACGGCATAGGTTAGTCGTATGGATTCTTAGGAAATTGATATGGCCACGTATACTTGCATACTTTGCAGCGTAGTCCATCGATTGTCTCACAATCCCCAAGATAGTCACAATTAATTGTGTATTCCTTAATGTCAAGATACTGAATAAGGAGAATTGAATGACACTCAGGGCACTCAACGCGCACCTCGGGACCATATCGCCGCTCTACTTTCATCCGCTCACCTTCATCGCTTGACCACACTCGCAACAATGCACAAGCTGCACTCCTGACCACGCGGTTTCGGTGTTCATCGGACTATATTCTAGCACAACTTCGCAATTTTGGCAAATTAGAAAGTAGCTTGGAAGGCGAAAGACCACTTTCGTCTGCTTCTTCGCCATATCTTTCTGCGTTTGTTCTTGGCGCTGCTTGTTCACACGCTCAATCTGCGCTTTCGTGTTCGACACCAAAACCTTTGCTTGTGTAATAGGAACAACCATTTCCCACGTACTCATGTGGTAGTCTTTATCTTCCCAAAACTGCACGGTCGCC
>Ga0157372_10006574_pt1 | contig 12372 bp, 8 predicted proteins | sample C55metaG_FD_115307 | JGI IMG/M metagenome (GOLD analysis project Ga0157372, IMG submission 115307) | Corn rhizosphere microbial communities from Kellogg Biological Station, Michigan, USA - C5-5 metaG | ecosystem: Host-associated > Plants > Roots > Rhizosphere > Soil | place: USA: Michigan... | reverse complement strand
CAGGGGAAAGTTGTGGCAAACATTGAAGGAAATCAGTTCACCGCTGACCAACTGGTGGATCTGATCAAGAGCGTTCTTAATGATGGGTCTATACCGCACACCTAGCAGGAATCTTTGACATCACAGTTATTGGCGCTCTCCAAACGAACTCGCCAACAACGGAAATCTCGTCATGGGCTGCGACGGTGAACCAGCACTGTTCCACAGTTTGGAAGCACAGCGCTCGCGAAAACGGCACGGCGGCGCGATACCGGAATAGCAGCGTTCCGGTCGCCGCAGCGTCAGTTAAGTCATATGAGGGCCACCATGGCAAAACTCGCTACTGCCTTTTGAAGGTTGCCCCGTCTGCCTGCAGTGTTGGGTCGCGATGACTCTATTCTCCGCGGGGTTTCGAGAATACTTCTTTTGGAATACTTACGTTCACGCGCACGGTTGTGATCTGTACGCTGAAACGTCCCGTGGGAGTTGACGAGGTCCAATGAAACGGAACTTTGACAGCGCCGACTCTGCGATAGTCGGAGTAGTCCGTTTGGATTGGATTCAGTCCCAAAGTCGATGTCGAGTAATAAACGCTTCGCAACACGAGCCCGCTGGTAATATCGAAATACATCTCGACGGGCGGCAGACCGGGCCGCTGACCAGATAACACAACACTCTTCGCGGTGCTCAACTTGGAGAATTCCTTGAACCTTATCTCCGGGAAAATTGTGTTCAGATCCAATCCGAATTGAAAAGCGGCGTCCAAACGAGCAGCATCCATTTCCGCAGACGACATGACACGGATGGGACGTCCGGGAATTACAATCCAACCCGTCGTGCCTTCGAATGCCGAGATTCGGTCTGTCCCGTTAAGGTGGATCGTCGTGGCACTCTGACCAGATTTTGTTAAGTAAAGTTCTACGGGGAAACGGCGCGAGTCGGATTCAAAAGTTCCTCGCTCTTCGAGGTTAGTGAGACTGCCGAGTGCGGACGCTCCGCCGCGGGCAGTGATGTACTTTGAAAGGACATCGTGCGAAGAAGGCTGGTTCGCCACGTCGCGAGGATTATCAGAAACTGAACTACTTGCCAACCGTGGTGTCGCGTCTGCAATCACTGGCACCGTCAACGGTTTGGGGCTGCCGCGGTGACAGGAGTAGCAGGTCACCTCCTGCTTGCCTTGGAATTTTGTGCGGTTGATCTCTTCCACCATCCGCATCATCTCGCGGGCGGTCTGCTTCGGCTTCTTGTCGTCCTTCGCGAACGCATTTTCTACGTGACAGTACTCGCAGTGAACCCCTAAAGATGAAGTGATGAATTGCATCGATGGCAGCAGCAGATCAGAAGGCGTGTCATTCAGCACCTTAAGGTTTTTGAACACGTCGCCACTTTTCTTTTCTGGGCTGGGGCCTGGTGTTTGACCGTGAGCCCATGCAACTCCTAGCGTGAGAGCAAACCCTAGGAAGCGTGCCGTTCGCAGTTTCGTCACCATCTTCTCCATTCAGCTACCTACTCCTGGTTTCCATTCACCTACTTACTTCGCGTAAGTTGCTAATCCCAGTTGGTGGGTATAACACCCGGATTGCGTACGACCCGAATGCGATGGTCTGTGAAAAGAGAATGCATCTGAGGTACTTCATATCTCGGCATGTGACAACTTGTACACTGTGAAGTCTTCACCGGACATGCGGGGCCGGGATGTTCCGCGGTAGTCGTCATCCCCGCCGACTGAACGTGACATTGCAAGCATTTCTGGTCATAGGCGGATGCATCCGTTGCCAGCGGTTTATGCGGATTGTGGCATGCCGCACAAGTAAGCCGTGCGTCGCCCTTGCCCCAGCACCGGCTTTGCTCCAACCGATAGGCCGAAAACCGAACGACATTCACGCCCTGATCGCGCAATTGCGAAACGTCCCACCAGGTTCGGTGGCAGGAGCCGCAGAAATCGACGGAGGTGGCAGGATCCAGATGTCCCGGATTGAAGATCAACCCCGGGTTATCGCTAACACCTGAGCGGGCCAAACTGACATGAGCAGCACCCGGGCCGTGGCAGCCCTCGCACGAAATCCCGGGTATTGCGGACGCTGGATTGAACTTGCCACTGGTCACGGCGGCGGTGGCATGGCATCCGAAGCACATAGGCAATTCTCCGCTGGGAATCGATCGGCCCAATGCACCGGCAAGCGATGAGGGAACAGCATCTGATTCCCCCGGTGTGATACCCGGCCCAAATCCCGTGAAAATGGTCATGCGCGTTTCCCACCATTCACCAGCACGCCGATAAATAAAGGTCTGTCCGTGATGACCGCTGCCGAAGATCCAAGTCAATGGAGTTGAAAATGACTCCGATTTATAGCTCACCTTATAAACAAGCGTGTGGTTTACGGAACTGATCGAATAGTTGGCGCTTCCGATGGCAAAAGTTGCTGGATGGTCGACACCGGTTGCATTTGAAACCAACAACGAGGAACGGGCCATGGCATGCTGTTGTTGCGTATTGAACAACTCAGAATGACACTCCGCGCACGCCGCTGCTCCCACGTACGCGCTCCTAGGTGCATCCCCTTTACGAGGCCACCAACCCGGTTTCGCAAGATGTTCCTCGGTGCTCATCTGAGTCACCGCGCCAGCTGGCATTTCGGCTGCGACAGGCAGGTTCAAAATAAGTACGCCTACAAAAACCATCGCGGCGCAAAACAGTGTAGGCGGAAGACAAAAATGACGGGAACCGCAGACGATCATACTGAGAGTAGGAAAAGAATACCACGGAAGCATGAATATTCAGGCGTTTGTACCTCGGCTACAGCAGGCAAATGCAGGGAGACACAAAGGTAAAAGCGATCTCCAGAACTCCTTACGAGAGTGCGTCTCATCGAATAATGACGGAACTCACCGCGTGGGCGGAATGGCTGGTTGGCTGGGGAGACGAGAGCCCGTCCCAGCATTTTCCTGAGACAAAATCTGTTTTCTCCACTCGTGAAACAAAATCTCATTAGGATTCCACGTCAGGTAGCGATCTAGAACCTTTATCGCCTCTTCAAACTTGTTTCGTCTGACATAGAACATCGTGAGCCGCCCATAAGGCTCTTTCCAAGAAGGATTCAAAGCAATGGCTTTCACAAATTGTTGTTCAGCCTTGTCATCAGCGCCGGATGTTTCCAAAATGCGGGCAAGGGTCAGGGTCCGTACAGCACTTTGGGGGGACAGTTCCACGGCTCGACGTGCGAACTCAAGCGCGCGAGGTAGATCTCCGGAATCCAAATAGAAAGCCGTCAGCGAGAACACTATGTCGCTATCGTCGTGACTCGGGGCACCAAGAGATAAAAGTAGATCTCCGCCATCGCTCCAGAGGTCCTGATAGTCTTGGCGCGAAAGCCTGAGCTCAGCAATGCCTAAATTACGCTGCTGGAAATTCTGCCGCGGTTGCCGCCACGCAGACAGTTTTAACTTTTTCCCCTCATCAGGTGGTTGCTCACCCGGGCGAAGAATACGGTGATCGGTATTGGAAGCATGAGCGATAGTCGTCTTGCCATTGGTAGGCATGTGGCAGCTTGTGCACTCGGTCAGGCTAGCGGGATGTGTCGCCGGCGAGGGCTTCTGGTGACAAGAGGTACAGATAGCGCGAATCTCTGCTGCCCGTGAGCGATGATCTGCGTGAGGGTTGTGACACGTGCCACACCACAGCTTGCCTTTCGACATTTGGGCACAGCGGCTTTGAGCAAATTGCTCCACCTCGCTGGCAAGCGGTATTTGCTCACCTTGACGCTCCCCCGTGAGAACGAATGTAGTGAATACATCCTCCGCTGGTTCTCCGGCACGGAAGTCAGTCCAATCTTTTCCTGCATTCAAGACCCGTGTGTTTCCTTCAAGGTGACATTGCTCGCAAATACTTTTTCTCGCAGGGCCTGCCAGTTTGGAAGGATTCACTATGTTCGTACTGCTGGGGTGGCGCACATGTTCTCCGCTCGGACCGTGGCACCTTTCACAGCCGATGGAAGTAGGTGTGCCATTGAGATGCCGTCCGTCAGGATCATCGAAACGGGCGCCACTTGCATGACAGAACAAACATTCCTTTGTAATTGCCCGCTCGAACTCTATTACGCTCCTGGATTCATATCCGGGCGAGAGGTCCCACCCGAACGCGTTATACCAGGAGAGGGGTGACTCGAAAAGATAGTTACGCAACTGAATGAAAAAAGAACTGCCCTCCATCCCGCCCCCGACCTGATATCGGATCGGATATTCGGCCACCAACCCATGTTCAGTGAGTTTATGAAACATGGTGTCGTCTCGAAAAGAAACGCTAATAGAGCTGCCCGAGGATTGCTGCTTAACCACAGCCTCAGGATATTTCTCGGGGGCGACAAAGGACTTCCCCATGGCGGTGGAAAGATAACGCTGAGTTTCAATCGCGTGACATTTAGCGCAGACAACTTTGTCCGTAGTTGGCGAAGAACGGCTCTCAGCAGGAGCAGGAGCGCAAAAGAAAAATATCGCAGATAGATGAAAACTCAACCATAGTAGGGAAGGCGAGCGACGAACATGGCGAAGCAAACCTGATGCACCTCGGGACAATAGACCGTGGATTATAAGCGCCCGCTGATCGCGAGAAATGTAAAAAAACGTCATCTGAATCGGAAGATTGCTGATCTTTTTGATCGGGTGAATCTATGGGACAGTGCTGCAATCCTGAATGTGTCAACCATTACTGAGGCGGCGCGACACCCTGCTGTGCCGAGAACCTGCGTTCCAGATCATGGAAGAGAATCTCATTCGGGCTCACCGCAAATAATGCTCGAGGATGTTTTTGGCATCATCGAATTTTCCTCGCCTGGCGTAGTGTACCGCTAAGCGGCCGTAAGCTTCCTTCAGCGAAGGATCGATGTTGATGGCCCTTCGATACTGTTCCTCGGCTTCACTCGCCGATTGGAATTCGAATCCAGTGGTGATCGTTATGTCTTACGAAGCCGCGACTCAGACGCGATCAAACATAAGTCCGGGACGCGTCAACCGCCGTCGTTACAATGTGATCCCGAACCTCGAGAAATTTAGTCAGCGCGTCGGTTCTTCGATTCGATGGAATTGATTCACTGAAATATCTTTCAAGACCTGGTGTATGCCGCTGGGCCAGCGGATGTCAACCTGCTGGACTGTCTTGAATTGGCTTAGGCCAAAATGGACGCGCGCATCGCGAGACGCACCATAACCAGAACTGGTGGAGACGATATCGTACTGGCTCTTGCCATCGGGAGTGGTGATCTTAACTTGCGCGCCAATTCCCATGCTGTTGCTCTTGCTGCCGACGAGCTGAAATGCAACCCAGTTGTTCGTGTTGTGTGTAACGTTACGCAGAATTCTTGCCTTTCCGTTGAGCACGGTAACAACGACATCCATATGGCCGTCGTTGAACAGGTCTCCAATAGCGGCACCGCGATAAGGCTCTGAGACCTGGATGGCCACTCCTGCCTGGGCCGTGACGTCCTCGAAAGTCATGTTGCCGAGATTCCGGAAAACGGAGTTTGGTTCGCCGTAGGTGCGATTGGAAAATTCCGCAATGTTGTCGAGAACGTTGCCGCGCGCGACGAACAGGTCTTTTTCACCGTCATTATCGAAGTCCGCAATACCGTTCGACCATCCTGACATTTCCAACGTTGGTCGCGCGATTCCGCTACGGCCGGTTACGTCTATGAAAATGCCTTTACCACGATTTCGAAACAGCGGGAAAGTCTCGAGCTCTGTAGCCGTATGCCAAATGTCAGGTAAGCCGTCGTTGTCCAGATCTCGGAACTCAGCTCCCATGCCCGACACCGCTTTGCCATTTTCGGAATATGCGACGCCTGCATCCAAAGCGACTTCCTCGAATTTTTCCCCTTTTATGTTATGAAAAAGGGAATTAGGCATGTTGTCATTGGCTACAAATATGTCCGTAAAACCATCGCCATCATAGTCATTGAACCCAATGCCCATGCCCTTGCCGAGTTTCTTCGATATGCCTGTCTCATCCGAAACGTCGGTGAAGGTCCCATCGCCATTGTTGCGATAGAGCGTCGACGGCAGGGGTTCGTAGAACTTAGGATGGCAGTAGGCACGCAATCTTCCACCGCTGAGGCAAACAGGGTCCTTGTTCACTTCCCATTTGCAGTAATTGGAGACAAACAGATCCAATTTGCCGTCGTTGTTGTAGTCGAACCATCCGGCAGCGGCACTCCACATTTTTTCGCCCTTGTACGTGGGAGAGCCGACTCCCGCTTTATCCGTCACATCGGTAAAGGTCCCGTCGTGATTATTGTGGTACAAGTGGTTCTTGGTCACGCTCGCGACATAAATGTCGGGCCAACCGTCATTATCATAGTCACCGACGGCGATTCCCATGTCGAAGCCATCGCCCTGCAGTCCCGCCTTCTCGGTAACATCGGTAAAGGTGCCATCATGGTTATTGCGATAGAGACGGTTGTAAAACTTGGGAGAGTCTTTTTTTAGGGAAGGGAGAGATGCACCGTTAATCAGAAAAATGTCGAGATATCCGTCATTGTCGTAATCAATAAGGCCAACGCCGGAGAGCATAGTTTCAGGTTGGTTCTTGTTGGGCGTCGGGCTGCTGTCTGCGAAAAAATCAATTCCTGATTTGCTGGTGACGTCTTCAAAACGAATCGTGCTGTTACCGGCCGCGTTGAGCCCGATCGCTACCGCCAGGAGAAGAGCAAGGGTTATTGTTCCCGTTACGAGGCCACGAAGCATTTCTGACCGCCAGTCTAGCATATTCGCGCGCGCGTCTTTAAAGAGCGGCAACGAGATTCACGGTAAGGCATTTGCGCCGTTGCTCATACGGTTGTACTGAGGACACCGCCTTTCAGTGTGATAGCTTGGTGATGATTCCCGCCCGGAATTGGCTCCCTGGCCAATCTGCTTCTCGTGGTATCTTCATCCAAATTCCGTTCGTGCGGATTGCAGTTTCGAAAATCCTTGGGGAGCAAACTCTTGTCACGTTGGCGGCCTCTGGTGGTTCGCGGGCTCGTCGCTCTATGCTTGTCAGCGTTTGCAGTCCCCTGCAGCTCTCAAGCAGTTCGGGCTGCCGGCCAGATTCAATTTACTGATGTAACGAAAGCTGCGGGTATCGGGTTCGTTCACTTCAAAGGCAACCTGGGTACGTCGATCAACCTGGAGGAATTCGGTCCCGGTGTTTGTGTAGCCGACTTCGACGGAGATGGTTGGACCGACATTTACTTTGTGAATGGTCGCGACCGCTACGGACGCGGCATTTCAGTTCGCAACGCGCTTTACCACAACAACGGAGACGGGACGTTCACCGATGTTACGGACAAAGCTGGCGTGCCCGGGACGGACTATGGCCTTGGCTGCGTCTGGGGAGATTATGACAACGATGGCTATCCCGACCTCTTCGTGACACAGTACGGGCGCAACGTTCTGTACCACAATAATCGCAATGGAACATTTACGGACGTGACGGACAATGCCGGCGTCGGAGGACTTGAGTCAGGCAAATTCCATAGCAGCGCAGCGTTCCTCGATTACGACCGCGATGGCTACCTCGACCTCTATGTCGGGAGCTACGTCCAGCTTGAGCCTGATGGCCCGCGGTACTGCAACGTCGCGGCAAACGTCAAAAGTAGTTGTCCGCCGCAAGCGTACAGAGGGAGCGTTGATGCTCTTTACCACAACAACGGCAATGGTACCTTTACCAACACGACCCGACTTGCGCACGTTTACCAGCCGAATGGCAAGAATTTGGCGGTTGGCGTTGCGGATTATGACAATGACGGCTGGCCCGATATCTTCGTGGCCAACGATGGCATCCCCTCCTACCTTTATCACAATGAGCACGGGACGTTTCGCGAAATAGGAGTTGCGTCGGACATAGCGTACTCAACGGACGGCAGGGCCATGGCAGCCATGTGTGTGTCTCTCGGAGACTATGACAACGACGGTTGGCTTGATCTCTACATATCGGACTTTTTAGGGAACGGAGACCACCTCTGGCACAACGAACACAACACTCGCATGCGTGAGACCACAGGAGAGGCAGGCCTTTTTCTGCCCACGCTGAATGTATTGAGTTTTGGGGGAGGGTTCTTCGACTACGACAATGACGGTTGGCTCGACTTATTTATCGCAAATGGCCATGTGTATCCTGAGGTTGAAACCTTCCCGGTGCGAGAGAAATATCGCCAGCTGAACTCGGTCTTCCACAATCAAGGAAGTGGCAAGTTTCTCGAGTCGACCAAAGCCACTGGCATCGCGTCATTGCCGCCTCGCGTGGGTCGAGGGGTGGCTTTTTTTGATTTCGACAATGATGGATTCATGGATGTCGTTGTGGCGAATAATGACGACATTCCCACCGTTCTACACAATTCCGGCAATTCCAATCATTTCCTCGATGTCAAGCTTGTGGGGACGAAAAGCAATCGCGATGCGTTGGGTTCCCGCGTGCGCGTCGTATCCGGCGGTATGGCGCAGTTACGCGAGATTTCCAGTGGCGGAAGTTATCTTTCACAAAGCGATGCGCGCGCAAGCTTCGGCGTCGGTCAAGCCATAGAAGCGGAACGCCTCGAAGTCACTTGGCCAAGCGGACAGCAAGATGTTTTCTCGCACGTACCGAGCGACAAGTTTTATTTAATTGAGGAGGGTTCACATGAATTACGGTTACAGAAATTTTCTCGGCCGTCACCTAAAGAAAAATGAGGACGGGTATGCAGGCTAGCCCACGCCACTCACGAAGAGCGTTCGGGCAGAACGAGACTGCTGGCCATAGCGATGCGATGGCTTTTTTGACTCACCCCAACACATTATTTAGCCCTTCTACTTTGCTGGAGCATCGGGAGATGCGTTGAGATTGGACGCGTTCAGTCGCTCGAATTCCGCGCGCTCGCGATCCGCTTCGGCGGTTTTTCCTGCTTCAGCCAGAACTCGAGAAAGCGCAAAGTGAGCATCAGGGCTTCCGGGGGCTAATTTCACCGCCATCCGTAGTTCCTGCTCAGCAACTTGTGTTTTTCCCAGGGCCAGCAATAGGCGACCATAGGCAACGTGAGCGACGAAGTTATTCGGTGCCAGGGTTACCGCTTCTTTTGCATACTTCAATCCTCGCTGGTACTCCGCGGTACGCTGGAACTCGAGAGCGAGCTGGATTCTGGCCGCCGAGTGGGAGGGAGAAATTTGGATTTCCCTCTTGAATTCATCGACTGCGAGGGTAGGGTTGTCTTTCAGCAGAAACACGCCGTATGCATAATGTACCCCCGGCTCTGACGGATATACGACAAGCACCCGCTTGAACTGTTCACCCGCACCCACGCGATCCTGCAAGGCGATCAGCGCTTCAGCAATACCGACTGCGCGAATCACAGGCGCGTTGTGAGGCGAGATTTCAGAAGGGAGTGCCGGTCTTCGCAAACCCGCGATTCCAAAAGCGTCGAGCAGTTCAGTGTCGGCGAGCACCGCTTCTTTCGGAGAGTTCGGATGCGCCGCCGCAATCCGGTTTGCTAGCAGAGTCAATCTTGTTATCGAGAACTCGGGCCGGCCAAGCAAGGAATCCAAAATGGCATCGTGGTACAGCACGGTGCGCCCGAAGTCGGGATTCTCTCCCAAGCCGAACCTGATTCCGCGTTCTAGGGATGCGAGTGCTTTCGGGTATTGCTTGAGCTGAAACTCGCTCAAGCCGAGCATTGCAAATCCGGGCCCGGGTTGGTTTCGCTCAACTGAGACGAAATGCATAAATGAGTTTCGGGCTTCAAGGAATTGTCTCGAATCATAGAAAAGCGTACCGAGATGCCACCAACCCTCGGGCCACCCGGGCTGCAGTCTGGTTGCGCGTGTATAGAGCCGGATGGCTTCCGCGACATGATCGGATTCCATCGCCATTTGAGCGCGAGTAGCTAATTCGTCGAACGACTCCGAACTGGGATTGACGGCTTGTGAACACAAGAAGTCACTGCCATACGATAGAACGCACGCGACAAGAGCCATTCGCAGTAGGCAGGTTCTCATGGTATGTGAGAGTTTCCTTAAAGTTGCGAAGGATGCTTCGTTTGCCAGTCTACCTACACTTGAGCACTCCGTCACCTGCGATGCGATAGCCAGCGTGGGACCAAAGATCTCACTCACCGTAAGGCTTGAAAGCCCAATCGTATTCGTAACGATTTGTAAAGAAGATCGATGTAGTACAGGAAATTAAGCTGTATTAGACTGTTGCCCAAACCATTTCCGCGAAATCCGCTGCTTTATTCCAAACGGAGTCGCAATCAAAGCTTCAAGGAGGCCTGAATCATGAACCGGCTGTTTGTATTACTCGCGGGAATTCTGTTGGGTGCCTGCAATTGCATTTGGGGACAATCTCCAACGCCGCAGCAAGAAGCCGCTCCAGCAGCCACGACCATTCGATCCAATGCACAGGAAGTCGTTCTTGACATGGTCTTCCGCGATAAAAAAGGCAAAACGGTTCGCGATATTCGCCCGGAAGAGATACATATCTCGGAAGATGGTGTCGATCAGAAAGTGACGTCTTTCCGGTTGGTGGGGGGAAACGCACCCGTAGCGCCTGCTTCTTCTGCAACCAAGCTCGGTTTGGATCCCATGCGCGAAATTCGGCTTGTCACGTTGGTTTTTGAAGGGCTCGACCCGGAGGGGAAACGTTTTTTTCGACAGGCGCTTAAAGACATGCTGGACATGACGCCGGAACAAAATCTTTATTTTTCGGTGTTGACGATCGATCAGCGCCTGCATGTCATTCAGCCGTTCACTGCTGATCACGATGCTCTGCTCAAAAGTGTCGACAAAGCGGCCATGTGGTCTTTTATTCAATACTCCAACAACTCCGCGATCGTGAAGTCAGACTTGAAACAGATTGTGGATCAAGGAGAACCGGCCCTGAACAGCACGGCGGGGCCTGGGGGAGGTGGCCCGAGCCAGGCCGCGATCCAGGGTAATGTGAATTATCAAATGGCGAAAATGCAGTATGACATGTTGTCCGCTGCTGAAGCAGCGGACCGCGAATACAACGCGCGCGCCACGATTGATGCGCTGCTAACTCTGGTGCATGCGCAATCGCAATTGCCAGGCCGCAAAGTCGTCCTGTATTTCAACCCGTCGCTAACGATTACTGAAACCGTCAAGGAGCAATACAGTAATTTGATCGGTGTAGCGAATCGATCAAACGTGTCGTTTTACACGGTCGATCCCAGGGGACTGGCCTCGTGGAGCAACGGTGCTGCCGGTCGTACTGCTAGTGGGATGGACATGACGGGCGGAGGCGGCGGTGGTCGGGACATGATGAACCAGTCTTTGTCTGAGATTCAAAATCAGCAGCTCAATGGAGGTCGCGGCGAAGTATCGACCGCTCAAGTTCGTGCTCAGGAAAATGCCGAAAGTGCGCTGCGCGCCAACCCCCTTGAGTGGCTACGCGACTTGGCCCGCCAGACGGGCGGTATGACGATTGCTGAGACCAACGACTGGAAGGCGCCGCTTAGGACGGTCATGGAAGAGGTGCGGAGCTATTACGAAGTTGCCTACTCGCCTCACATCGAAGTTTATGATGGCAAGTTCCGAAAAATCACAGTACATGTCGATCGGCCAAACGTCATTGTTCATACAAGGAGCGGCTACTTCGCTTTGCCGCCGGTCAAGAGTGGGCAGCAACTCTATGCTTACGAGATGCCCCTTTTGAATGCCTTGAACGCGTCGCCGTCGCCAGCGAATCTAGATTTCCAGGCTGCGGCTGAGCGCTTTAACGATCACAACGCCAAAGTTGAATATATGGTCACTTTGGAAGCCCCTCTAGACGGGTTAACCTTCACGCCTCAGGCGGACAAGAAGAATGCGTCAGTCGATGCGGCTCTACTAACGGTCATTAAGAATTCGAGTGGCGAAATCGTTGAGAAGTTCAGTAAAGATTTCGCCGTGGAGGTTGCCCTAGATAAGGTTGATGCGTATAAAGCTGGCAATCTGGTCCAAACGTTTCATACGCAACTTGCTCCCGGAACCTACACCCTGGAATCAGTAGTCATGGATCGCAACAGTAATAAGCTGGGCGTTAAGAAAAGTCCCTTAGGGGTTGCACCTTCTTCTGACAAGCTCTCGATCAGCGATGTCGTCGTGGTGCGCCGGACGGACGCTACGAAGGACACCCAGGCCAACGATGCTTTCTATTTTCCTGGAGGGAAGGTGGTTCCCACATTGAGCACTACCCTCAAGGGTGGACCAGGAAACGTTCTGCCGTTCTACTTTAACGTCTATCCAGACCCAGCCGCCAAAGACCCTGTCAAATCCTTCACAATGTCTTTCTACAAGGACGGGCAGTATCTCGGTGCCGCCCAAGCGCCCCTACCAAATGTGCAAGCAGATGGGCGAATACCTTACATCGCCAATTTGCCAGCAGATAAATTTACT
>Ga0157372_10006572_pt1 | contig 12373 bp, 11 predicted proteins | sample C55metaG_FD_115307 | JGI IMG/M metagenome (GOLD analysis project Ga0157372, IMG submission 115307) | Corn rhizosphere microbial communities from Kellogg Biological Station, Michigan, USA - C5-5 metaG | ecosystem: Host-associated > Plants > Roots > Rhizosphere > Soil | place: USA: Michigan... | reverse complement strand
TGGGATGAACCAATGGCTCCAGGGCTTTGCCTACCGCATCACGATCGGCTGGTGGCTCTTCCCCCTGTCGGGCCTCATCTCCATCGCCATCGCCTGGCTCACCGTCAGCTACCAGGCGGTGCGGGCGGCTCTTAGCAATCCGGTCAAAAGTTTGCGTAGTGAATGAGTATAGCACCGCCTGGCACCCGCTGATAATTGGCCTTCGGCCGATCGGCTTCCAGCCGATCCGACGCACAGCACTCACAAATCCGGTGAAAGCGCTGCGGAGCGAATAAAACCGTAATTTTCGGGAGCAAAGTCCCCGGAAATTGAGCACCAGCACCATTAGCCCCGCACGCCTCATCGCATTCAGCGATGGCATCTTTGCCATCGCCATCACCCTATTGGTATTTAACCTGAAAATTCCCAGACTCCCGGCCGGGAGCGGAGCCGGCCTGTCCCGGACCATCATCGATATGGTGCCGCAGTTCCTGACGTATATTATGTCATTCCTGCTCATCGCGGTCTTCTGGTTCATCCATCACCACATCTTCAACCACATCCACCGCGTCGATAACGCCTTCATCTGGCTGAATGTAGCCTACCTGCTCGGCATCTCCTTCCTTCCCTTTCCCTCCGCCCTGCTCGGCGCCTATCCCGATGAACGGTTCTCCCTTCTGTTTTATATCGGCTGTTTGAGTTTTGTGGGTTGCATGCTCTTATCGATGTGGGGGTATGCCAGCTACAAACATCGGCTGATAGAAAAGGACCTCTCCAGGGCCGCCATCAATTATTTCTTCTGGCGCGGCATCTCCTCGCAGATCATCTTCCTTATCACGGCCCTTCTCGCCCTCATCCACCTGAGCTGGGGCAAGCATTTCCTCTTTGTCCTCATCCCCGTTCAATTGCTGATGCAACGCATCTATAAAAAGAATGCCCGGGTAAAGCTGTCGTAAACATCCGGCAAGAAAGAACGCGCGCGGCGATCCATCGGTTGCCTGGGAAAATATTCCCCCGCAAGAGGCAACCGGAACCCTCCCGCGAGCGGTTTGTAATTCGAAAATAAAAGCAAACACATGAAATCCCCAAATTTCGTTTACCTGTTGACGATAGCAACAGGTATCATCATCGTCAGCGCATCGTGCAAGAAGAGCTCCAACAATAACAACAACAACTCCAATCCCCCGGCCAACCCAACCGGCGTTGTCCTCGCAAGTAATTCGACATTCGGAAATGTCATCACCGATAACAAAGGAAGAACCCTCTACTTCTTCTTCAATGACGCAGCATCCGGCTCCGCCTGTACGGGCGACTGCCTCGTCGCCTGGCCTTCGTTTTATGAAGACAACCTCAGCATTGGCGCCGGCCTCAACGCCTCGGACTTCGGCGTCATCACCCGCACCGACGGCACAAAACAATCCACTTTCAAAGGCTGGCCCCTTTATTATTTCCAAAATGACACGAAACCTGGGGACGTCAACGGTGACAAGGTCGCCAATCTCTGGGCCGTCGCAAAAGCCGACTACACCGTAATGGTCGCCAGTGGTCAGCTGGTAGGACAAGACGGCGCTAGTTACAACGACCAGGGCGTCGCCGTAACCGGCACTTCCATGTACCTCACCGATCCCACCGGAAAAACCCTCTATCTCTACAGCAAGGACGCAGCCAACAGCAACACCTTTACAAAATCGGACTTCAGCAACGACGCCATATGGCCCATCGATCAGATCACCGGCATCGGCAGCATCCCCAGCGTGCTGAACAAGGATCAGTTCTCCACCATCACCGTCTTCGGGAAGACCCAGCTGACTTGTAAGGGCCGCCCCCTCTACTTCTTCGGCCAGGACAATTCTGTCAAAGGCGCCACAAAAGGCGTAAGCGTCCCCACGCCCGGGGCCGGTATCTGGAAGGTCATCAACAACAACACTCCCGCCCTTTAACAACCAAACTGCCGGAGATGATGATCGGAGTGCTTGTACGCAAGCACTCCGGTCTCCTCCTGCGTCATCCGCCCAAAGAAAGGATGAACAAACTCGGAATTGAACAACCGCCCATGTTCCTCGATCAGCCCGATCCACTTCTCTTTCTGCAGAGAAACAGAACCATCCCCGGTTACCACCAGCTCGGGAATAGTGGGCGTGCTGCGCCGCAGCGGCGCCCCATCCTTTAAAATGCTCTTCAACGCGATCTTCCCAAAAAGCCACCCGGCAAAAACCCGCCGGTATTTTTTCCCGTGAAGCACCATATCCTCCCAAAGCACACAATGCTTCACCATCTGGAAGACCGTCATCTTGCCCCACAGCGACGGGCTGTTCTCGTTCACCATCCGGATACGGGCGATCAGCTCATCCCGCACCGCCTTATCATAGACTGTTTTCATCGCAATGTCCTTATTTGAGTTGTGCAAGCGAATACCAGTTCCCCGAATCGTCCTTGAAAATGGCCTCGGTGCCATAGAACTCCTTCGTCGGCGCCTTGGTAAACTCCACTCCCCTGGCCTTCAACTCCTCGTATGTGGCATAGATGTCGTCGCAGGTAAGCACGGCAACCCCGAAGGTTCCTTTCCTGACGAGGTCCTTTAGCGTCTCGGAGACCTCTTTGCTGAACATACTCCGGGTTACGGGCGCCAGCACCATTTCCAATTCCGGCATCTGCGGTGGGGCCACGGTCAGCCAGCGGCCGTCATTGCCCATCGGCACGTCGGTCACCACTTTAAAACCCAGCTTGTTGGTGTAGAAATCAAAGGCGCTGTCCTGGTCGAGTACGTACACGGTGGAATGCGTCATTCTGGTTATCATGTTGTCGGTATTTTGTACCCCAAAGCACGATAATAAAGGGCGGACGCAGTTATCGAAAATTGTTATTTTTTCAGCCAGCCGTTCTTATGCGCAAAGCAACCGGGGATATAGGCCAGCGGTTCCGCGGTGATCTGCGCCTTCAGATCCTGCTGCTCGGCAAGGTAGGCGGACGGGCTCATCCCCGTCATCCGCTTGAACAATCCACTGAACGAAGGCAGGCTCTCGAATCCCACCTGGTAGCACACATCCGACACCGCGACGCCGGCTTTCAACAATTGCCGGGCCTTTTCGATTCGCAGCGAGATCAGGTATTGATGCGGCGTTTGCCGGTAGATACTCTTGAACTGTTTGATGAAATGGAATTTGGAGAAAAACGCTTCATCGGCGATCGCCTCGAGGTCTATCGGTTCGGCATAATGCTCGTCGATAAAAAGCTTCGCCTGCACCAGCCGCCGGTACAGATACATCCTGGGGTAGGCCTGCCCATTCATACTACAAGATACGGAAAAAGATCACCGTTCGATGATCCTGATCCTCCGGGAATACCCCTCTGTTCTCAGCCGTCCGAGCACTTCCAGCATCATATTACCTCTGAACGGCGTGTATAAAAAGAACACGGTCCCCTCACTAAGATCAGCCTCCCTGGCATCCGCCGTAATAAACTCGACATCCCGCAACCCAAGCCGGGCGGCGCAATCCCGCGCATAGGCACAATACGCCGGCTCGATCTCGATACCCCTCGCCCTCGCACCCGTAAGCAGGTTGACCAGTATCGCTGCCTGGCCCAGTCCCGAACCCACGTCGACAAAGACGTCCTCCGCCGTCACCCCAAACCGATCCACAAGATCAAAGACAACCCTCGCCGGTGTCTTATAATATTCCACCATCTCAGGCTCCAGCTCCCGCGTAGGCAGCGGCATCTCCTCGTCCGAAAACAGCAAGCCGATAAAAACATCGAGATCATCGTATCCAAAATCATCCTCACACGGCTCCGCATACTCGCTCACCATCGCCCGAAAAGCCTTCCCCCGGCATTCCCCGCTCCGTATCCGCTCGCGCAGACTTTTAAAAAGCGTCCCGCTCATTGTTTATAAAGATCACCATTAAGATATTTCAATCCCGAATCACAGACGATCGTAACGATCTTCTTCCCCGCACCAATCGCCCGTGCCCGTTGCATCGCCGCCCAGACATTCGCGCCCGACGTGATACCGCCAAAAATGCCCTCCTCCCGCGCAAGCCGGCGAGCCGTGGCATAGGCATCGGCGTCCGTTACCGCGATGATCTCATCGGCCAGATCCAACCGGCAAATCGCCGGGATAAAACCGGTGCCGATGCCCTCCAGCCGGTGCGTCCCCGAGATATCGCCACCCGAAAGGGCGCGTACTCCCGCAGGCTCGATCGGGATACACCGGATGCCCGGAACCTCTTCCTTGAACACTTCCGCATTTCCCGACCAGCAGCCACCCGTTCCCACCCCTTGCAGGAACTCGGCAATATCCGTACCCAGCACCGCGATGACTTCCCTCGCCATCGTATGATAGGCATTCCGGTTATCGACATTCTTGAACTGATCTGTCCAGAACACATTCGGCTCCCCACTCAACTCCCGCGCCCGCACGATCATCGCATCGATCAATTTGGCAGTTATCTTACCGCCCTCGCTCGGAAACAGCTCGAGCTCCGCGCCAAAGGCCCGCATCGTTTGCAGCTTCTCCTGCGAAAAGGCATCTGAGGACACAAAATGCGCGCGGTATCCCTTCGTCGCGCAAACCATCGCCAGCGAACTGCCCGTGCTGCCCCCGGTATATTCCACCACCTTGCCGCCCGGCTTCAGTTGCCCCCGGCGCTCGGCGCCCTCGATCATCGCCAGCGCCATCCGGTCCTTCATACTCCCCGTCGGGTTGGCCCCCTCGTATTTTACAAAGATCTCCGCGCACCCCGGCTCCGACAGTCGCTCCAGTTTGATTAGCGGTGTATTCCCAATTGCAGGCATAAATAGGTATTTTAGAATAAAAATACCTATTTATGGCCACCATCTACCCGCGAATTTCTCGTCGAACCCCCCGCCGCAATTGTTAATAATTTCTTTAACTTCAAATAACCGGCAGATTTCCTTTTCCGTCTAGATTTGCCCGCCAACAAAAAATCAAACTAACCATAATGGGAAAACTTTACCTATTGGCACTGGCCTTCCTGTTGCCTGTCCTTACCAACGCCCAGATCACCTGGGACTTCTCCACCGCAACGCCGACAACGGGTATTCCCGCCGGCGTCACCGTCTCCGCCGTCTCGCAAGGCAACAACAACGGCACGACCACCCTGCTGACAACCACCTCCGCCTCATCGGGTTACACCGGGGCCACCGGCAGCAACAACGCCGGCGCCGCAGCCAACATCGGCGCCTTCCGGCCCGACACGACAACCTATTTCGAATGGACCCTGACACCGGCCGCGACCGTATCCATCACCGTCAGCCAAATCAACTTCGGCAGCCGCTCCACCGGCACGGGACCCCAGGCATACGACATTCGTACCAGCCTCGACAACTTCGCAACCCCCGCCGCCACCGGCGCCCTGGCCAACAACAGCACCTGGGCCCTGATCAGCAACGCGGTCTCCATCCCCGGGACCCAGGGCCAACCGGTCACCATTCGCATCTACGCCTACAATGGTACGGGCAACGCCTCGAAGAACACCGCCAACTGGCGCATCGATGACCTCAGCGTCACAGCCGCCACCTCAGGCACCGTACCGGTGCCGGCCATAACGGTCACCCCCAACTCCCTGCCTGCCTTCACCGCAGTAGCAGGTAGCGCCTCGCCGGCCCAAACGGTCACCGTCGGCGGCTCCAACCTCACCGCAAATATCACCGCCAACGCTACCACCGGATTCGAACTCTCGACGGACGGCGCCACCTATACCCCGGCGCTAAGCCTGGCACAGCAAAGCGGGGCCGTAGCCAATACCTCCGTCTTCGTGCGCATCGCCGCAGGCAACCCCTCGGGATCGCTCAACGGCAACATCGTCCTTCGCTCTGCCGGCGCGGACTCGCAAATAGTAACCCTCACGGGTGCGGTAGCCGCACCCACCGCAAAGGTCGTTGTCAACCAGCTATACGGCGGCGGCGGTAACTCCGGCTCCGTCTTCTCCAACGACTTCATCGAACTCTTTAACGATGACGACACCGCCGTCAACCTCGCCGGCTGGTCCGTTCAGTATAATTCCGCCGCAGGCACCGGTTCCTGGCAGGTGACACCCCTCAGCGGCGTCATCCCCCCGCATGGCTATTTCCTCGTACAGGAAGCCGCCGGCGCCAGCCCCAACACCCCGCTGCCGACACCGGACGTCACCGGGACCATCGCCATGAGCGCTACAAGCGGTAAGGTCCTGCTCAGCAATTCCGCCGTAGCACAGGCAGGCGCCAACCCCAGCGGCTCAACCGTCATCGACATCGTCGGCTATGGCCCCACGGCTACCGGCTTCGAAGCCGCGCCCGCACCGGTGTTGACCAATTCCACCGCGGACGAACGCAACCCGGATGGCCACGACACTCAAAACAACTCCGCCGATTTCGTAGCCGGCACGCCCAACCCACACAACAGCACCTACACCACGGCTCCGCCCATGGTACAGCTGCTCGTTCCCGCAAACGGCGCGGTTCAGATCCCGGCCAGCACCATTCCGGTCCTCGTATTCACTAAGCAGGTCAGCAAAGCCAGCGGCAATATTATCCTCGTGACCAACGGCGTCGATGGCACTCCCATCCCCGTCACCGATCCCCGCATCTCCGTCAGCAACGACTCAGTGATCCTCCACCTGGCCCTCGCCGGCGGTAACAGCTATTCGATCCGCATCGACGCAGGCGCCTTCGTCGACATCTTCGGCAACGCCTTCGCCGGTCTCACCACCAACAGCAGCTGGAACTTCACCACCTATAATAATACCATCGCCCAGGGCCTTCCCTTCGTCACCAGCTTCGATAGCTGCCTCGGAAGCAGCCAGCTGCCGAACGGCTTCACCGCCTTCAGCGTAACGGGCGCCCAGGTATGGGATTGCACGACCTTCGGCAGGGACAGCTCCGCACCCGCCGGAACCTCGCCCTTCGGCCATGCCGTCGAGATCAACGGTTTCGCGGCCGGCGTCAACAACGCCAACCAGGACTGGCTCATCACGCCCCGCTTCAACCTCACCGGCGCCACCTTCCCCCTGCTGAGCTTCTGGAGCCGCAACGCTTTCGCCGGCGCCCCGCTGACCCTGAAACTGTCAACGGACTACACCGGCTCGGGCGATCCGACCCTGGCCCACTGGACCGACCTGAACGGCAAATTCCCCAGCCAGGCCTCCGATGTATGGACCCTCTCGTCCAATATCAATCTCGCCAATTTTAAAGACTCTACCGTCTTCATCGCTTTTGTATACACTTCCAGCACCCAGGACGGCTCCCGCTGGACGGTCGACGATATCAGCCTGGTCAACTCGCTGACGCCGCCGCCGCCGAGTCTCTCGCTAAGCACGGATAACTTCGAGTTCGGCTTCGTGGCCGCTCACAACAGCGCTACCCAAAAGCTCCTCGTTACCGGTAACGATCTGACCTCGAACATCACGATCACCTCGTCCGGCAGCTTCCAGGTATCCACCGACAGCACGCATTTCAGTGATTCGGTAGCCTTCACCGCCACAACCGCCAACAACAAAACACTGCCGGTGTACATCCGCTTCACGCCCCCGGCCGGCAACCGCCAGTTCATCGACTCGGTCGCCGTCACCATCTCCGACTCGACGGCCATCGTCAACGTCAAGGGCAACAGCATCGATCCGGCTTCCACCCTCAGCGTCATCGATTGGAACCTCAACTGGTTCGGCACCCCCGACCCGACCCTCGGCCCCACCGACAAGGCGCTGCAGAAAGCCAATGTGGGTGTCGTCCTGCCCAGCCTCCACGCCGATCTCTACGCCCTCGAAGAAGTATGCGATGAGGCAGCCCTCGATTCCATCGTGGCTACCATGCCCGGCTATGCCGTTGTCGTAGGTCAATATGGTTCCTTCTCCAACCCGACGATCCCCGGCGGTCCCGATCCGCTCAACCAGGTACAGAAGCTGGCCTTCGTATACAATACCGCCAAGATCACGATGCTCCGCACGGATTCCCTGCTGACCCTCGGCACCGCCAACCCGCTCGATCCCGCCACGACCTATTATAATGACTGGGCAAGCGGCAGGTTCCCCTACATGCTGACGGCCAACGTGACGCTCAGCGATAACCATGGCGGCACGAATACGCAGACGATCCACTTTATCAATGTTCACGCAAAGGCCAATACCTCGCCGGTGCTGACGGCCTATGCCCGTCGCAAGGACGGCGCCCATGCCCTTGACTCCCTGCTGAAGGCCCAATACCCCAACGACAACGTCGTCATCCTCGGCGACTTCAATGACGATCTCAATACCACGATCACGGCAGGCGTCAATCCGCCAATAACATCGTGGAGCTCGTTCACCATCGACGACTCGGCCCTGTACAGGTTCCCGACCCAGCCGCTGAGCCCCGCTGGCCAGCATTCGGATGTCAACTTCAGCAGCGTGATCGATAACGTCATCGTCAGCGACACCATGAGCCGGTTCTATCTGCCCAACTCCGCGACCGTCCGCTCCGATGTCGCCACCCTCGTCGACAAATACGGGACCACGACGACGGACCACTACCCGGTATTTACGCAGTACACGTTCACTCAACCGGACACCGGCGCGATCCTGCCGCCGCTGACCTTCACCGCAATTAAACAGGGAAATACGGGCCTGCTGAAATGGACCACCACACCTGAGAACCTGGCAAAGGTCTTCGAAGTACAGAAGAGCCTCGACGGCCGCCTCTTCCTGCCGATCGGCCTGGTGCAGGCGAAGAGCAGCAACAGCACGGACCCCAGCACCGACTATACTTTCACCGATCCGCTGCCCCTGCCCGGCACGAACTACTACCGCCTGAAACAAGTCGTCTCGCTCGGTAACTCCACGCTCTCCAACACGGTGAGCCTGACCTTCACCCCGCCCATGACGGTGACGGCCATCCCCAACCCCGCCATCGGCTTCACCGAGCTGATCGTGGCCCACGCGGACGGTCCCTATATCGTCCAGATCCTGAATTCCAATGGGAATGTGGTCAAACAACAAAGCGGTCTGCCCAGCACCCCGCTCCTCACCATCGGCCTGGCCGGCCTCCGCGGTGTCTACACCGTAAAGGTCACCACCGCCACCTCGATCGCAACGACAAAGCTGCTGGTGCTCTAAGCACCCCGGCGCCCAATAAAAAAGCCGCCCCTAAAGGCGGCTTTTTTTTCTCATCTCCATCGGCCCCTTCCCAAACCTCGCTTTGAAAGCCCGGCTGAAATGCGAGCTGCTCTCGAACCCGCTCTCAAAAGCCGCTTCGCTCACACTCTTGTTCCGGTTGCTCAAAAGCTCCAGCGCATGCTCCAGTCTTCGCTCGAGCAACCACTTCCCGGGACTCGTCCCGAACGATCGCTCAAAGTCCCTTTTGAACGCGGAAAGGCTCCGGTTACAAAGCTCTGCATAAGCCTCCAGCCCGAGATTATAACAAAAATTATCCTCCATCACCCGCTTCAGCTGCACCGCCTGCGGCTCATGCAATAATGAGCAGAAATAGGACAGCAGCTCCCGGTTGGCGGAATTGTCCGCAACATTCAGGATCAGCTCCTTGAATTTTATCGCCAGCAGCGCCGGATCGGGCTCCTTCGATTCGGTATAGTAGGTGAACATGGACAAGAAGAAACCCTTTAGCGTTTCGCTCGACTCGAGCATCATCACGGGCTCAAAGTGCTGCTCGTTGTTCACCAGCGGCCTCGTCCTCGTTTGAAGGGTCTCACAGATAAATTCATCGGGAATAAAGAACAGCATCACACAAAAGCCGATATCCGCTATCTGCTCGAGAATGAACCCGCCCTTTCGGACAAAGACGCAGCTGTCCTTCCCGAGATGGTACGACCCCCTCGCCGTGTGCCAGGCCTTCTGGCCATCGATCACATAAAAAAGATAATTGTACCGGGTCCAAAGGTCCGCAAACTGCGTCTTCATCATCCGGGCCTCCATCGGGCAGGTAAACGCCGTGATCAGCGAGTTACCGCATTGGAATTGCCGGTAATTTTTCGGATTCTGTAAGACGCGGTCGAGGAAATTGTCCATAGTCCATTAAATTTAATAAATTTCCATGGAAGCCCCCTTGGGCTTTATAGTCATGGATCTGGGCTCCCCGGTCATAGCCAAAACCCTGCCAATGCGGAATATTGCATCAGTGGACCATGGGTCCGCTGGCCAAACAAATCATCAATAAAAAGAAGCAGTATGAATCCTAACAAAGCACTATGGGAGAAAGGCGACTTCACAAAGATCGCCGATACAATGCGCGAGAGCGGAACCGAACTGGTCGCTCAACTGGGTATTTCCAAGGGTCTGAAGGTCCTCGACCTGGGCTGCGGGGACGGCACCACCGCCATCCCCGAGGCCAGGCTGGACGCCATCGTTCTCGGCGTCGACATCGCAGAAAATCTGGTTAAGGCGGGAAATAAAAGGGCCGAAGCGGCCGGTCTCACCAATGTCAGCTTCCAGCAGGGAGATGCGACCGACCTAAAAGATCTGCAAGACAACAGCTTCGACCTCGTGGTCAGCATCTTCGGCGCCATGTTCGCTCCAAAGCCGATGGATGTGGCAAAAGAAATGGTTCGGGTCACCCGTCCCGGCGGCAGGATCGTCATGGGTAACTGGATACCCGGTGACCCCACCCTGGTCGCACAGATCCTGAAGGTCTGCTCGGCCTATACCCCGCCGCCACCCGAAGGGTTCGTCAGCCCGATGTTATGGGGGATGGAAAGCAATGTCATCGAACGCTTTGGCGCCGCAGGCATCCCAAAAGAGGATATCACCTTCAAAAGAGAGACGTTCACATTCCGGGCCGACTACTCACCGGTGGAGTTTCTCAACCAGTTCAGGCTCTATTATGGTCCCACCATGAACGCCTACGAGGCGGCCGAAAAGAACGGCGTAGCAGCGGACCTCCAGCACGAATTGGCAGCCCTTTTCAACAGCCGGAACGAAAGCAAAAGCAGTACGGCCACCTCGATTCCCGCCACCTATCTCAAAGTGACGGTCCATCGCAGATAGACCCCGAAAAGAAGGCCGCCAGCTATTTCGTTACGACCAGCGGCTTCCCCTTCTCCACCACATAAGTGGCCAGCTCACTCGCGACGCCGCTGCCGACATTTTTTGCAGAGTGAAACACCCCGGCGGGGACGAACAACACCCCGCCGGCTTTTAACGTCACCGGGGCCCTCCCTTCCAGGTCGTACTCCAACTCTCCCTGCAAGACATAAATGATCTCCTCGCCCGGATGCTTATGCATCGGCGCCACCGAACCCGGATCGATATCGACCCGCACCTGGATCGCCTCCCGCCCCGGAGCACTTAGATCATGTCGCTGAAGATCGGTACGCCTGACCCCGGAAGGCCCCTGCGCCGCCGCGGCCCCGGCAAACAATGCCAGGCCACCCCCTAAAAAGAACGATAGAATATTCATTATCCAAAAGTAAAGTCAAAAACCTCCACTCCGGGCTCCAAAAACTCGATCACAAACTCCCGGTCGATGATCCCCTCCCGTTGCCGGATCAATTGATACATCCGCTGCTCGGTCACCTTCCCATTTCCCTGCGCATCCACGTCCACCCCATGGGCATCCCCCGGCTCTTTGCCATCGATCAACACCCGGAACCCAACAGAATGCCCCTTCGCCGCCGGCCCCATGATAAGATTCACATCCCGCGCGTGAAATCGATACACCACCCGCCCGGTTTTGCCATTTAACACATCCGATTCGGTGCCCATACTCCAATCACCCGCAAGCGCCCACTCGTTGAGCCGGAGCCGCGCAGGCGCAACATACACCTGCCGCTTGTTGGGCTCGGCGCCACCCGGTGAGGCAAAATTCGAGGTCCGCTCAAAACCCAGGTAGTTCTCACCCGATCCAAGATGACCCCAATCGGCGGCAACCTCTGCTCCAACGGTTTCTACAGGGGTGGGCATTTCGCTTACTCCCGCCGCCCCGGCCTCCTTCAGCAACTGCTGGATCACCTTCTCCGACTGCTCATAGCTGCCCTCGCCAAACTGGTGATGCCGGATATCGCCCTTGGCATCGATGAAATACAACGCCGGCCAGTATTGGTTGTTGAAGGCCCGCCAGATCGCATAGTTATTGTCCATCGCAACCGGGAAACCGATATTCATATCCTTTATCGCCCACCGCACATTATCCGCATTCTTTTCAAAACCGAACTCCGGTGTATGCACGCCGATCACCACCAATCCCTTGTCTTTGTATTTATCGGCCCAGGTGCGCACGTAGGGTAGGGTGCGCCGCCAGTTGATACAGGTATAGGTCCAGAACTCGACAAGGACAACCTTCCCGCGCACATCGGCCGCCGTTAGAGGTTGTGAATTGAGCCAAAGCGTCGCGCCGCTGAAGGATGGGAGTCTCCCCTCCCTTGGTGTTGGGATCGCCATAGGTTTCAGTTGTTTGGTTCCCCGATTGTCCC
>Ga0157372_10006571_pt1 | contig 12373 bp, 11 predicted proteins | sample C55metaG_FD_115307 | JGI IMG/M metagenome (GOLD analysis project Ga0157372, IMG submission 115307) | Corn rhizosphere microbial communities from Kellogg Biological Station, Michigan, USA - C5-5 metaG | ecosystem: Host-associated > Plants > Roots > Rhizosphere > Soil | place: USA: Michigan... | reverse complement strand
GTGTCCCACGCGCGCCCACAGCAGGGGGAGGTAGTCGGAGATCTCGGTATTCGTGCCGACAGTGGAGCGGGACGTCTTGGTCGGATTCTTCTGCTCGATCGCCACGGCGGGCGAAAGCCCTTCGATGGAATCGAGATCAGGCTTTTCCATCCGCTCCAGGAACTGGCGCGCGTACGACGACAACGACTCGACATAGCGGCGCTGGCCTTCGGCGTAGATGGTGTCGAATGCGAGCGACGACTTTCCCGACCCCGATGGTCCGGTCACCACGGTCACCGTTCGCCGGGGAATCTCGAGGTCGAACCCTTTGAGGTTGTTCTGTCGGGCGCCGCGAATGACGATGCTGTCTTTCACATTCCCAATCTAAGCGCGATACCGAAGATTTGCCGAATGAAAGAGGGAGGGGGAGGAGCGGAGGCGGGAGGCGGGAAGCGGGAAGGGGAACCGGAGGATTCTATAGCCGTCTCACAAGTCGGCCGAGGAGGAGGAGAACTATCGCGCCAACCGTCGCGATCCCGATCGACCGAAAATCGAATTCGCCTGCCATCACCGTGCCCCATCCGAAGAAACGGGTTCCGAGCCAGCCACCGATGAAGGCGCCGACGATTCCGAGAAGTACGGTGATGATGCAACCAGAAGGGTCCCGCCCTGGCACCAGAAATTTGGCCAGGGTCCCGGCCACGAGCCCGAGGACGATCCAATAGAGCCAGAGCGGCAAACCCTTTACCTGTGTGAAGCGAGCAGCGCGCTACGGAACGCGCGGAGCGCCACGGCCTCTCGTCGCCATCCTATAGATCCAGAGCAGGATCAGAGATCCAATGACAGCGAGAATGATGCTTTGAATAGAGAACCCATTTAGAGGGGTGCCCGTCAGCATGTTTCCGAGAAAGCCACCGATGAACGCACCTACGATTCCGATGATGATGGTAACGATGATGCCGCCGGGATCGTTGCCCGGCATGATGGCCTTGGCGATCGCGCCGGCGATCAGACCAAGAACGATCCATGCAAGAATTCCCATCTTCCCTCCGTTATGGGTATACGTCAGCCGATAGGATTGAACATCGGCGTCTGCAGGGTGCAACCCGCGTACCATTTGCAGATTGGTTGACGTAGCGTCGCGCCTGTAACGACGCTAGGATACGGCGGAATGACTGCTCCCGCAACTCAAGCTCACGAAGACGACATCCTGGGCAAGGCGTACGACAGTAAACTGATGCGTCGCCTGCTGGTTTACACGCGTCCTTATCGCGCGCTCATGTATGGAGCATTCGCGCTGCTGTGCGTCGAGGGCGGAGTTCAGGTGGTGGGGCCGCTGCTCACCAGACGGGTGATCGATGTCGCCGTGCCCGCGCACGACATGCACATCGTGATGGTCTCCACATCGCTTCTGTTGTTCGCGCTGGTGGCGGAATTCGTCACCTCGTACGGCCAGACCTGGCTCACCAGCCTGCTCGGACAGCGCGTTATGCGCGACCTCAGAATGGAGATCTTCGAGCACCTGCAACGCCTGTCGGTTTCCTTCTTCGACCGGAATCCCGCGGGGCGGCTGATCACGCGGGTGACATCGGACGTCGAGACGCTGAACGAGCTGTTCACGTCCGGCGTCGTATCAGGCCTTGGAGATCTTTTCACACTGGTAGCGATAAGCGTGGCGATGCTGATCATGGATTGGCGGCTCGCCTTGGCCTCGTTCGCCGTCATTCCCTTCGTCGTTATGGTGTCGGGTCTCTTCCGAAAGGGTGTGCGAAATACCTATCGCGACATCAGGGTGCGTCTCGCCCGGATCAACTCCTTTTTGCAGGAAAGGCTGACCGGGATGCGAATCGTCCAGCTTTTCGGTCAGGAGAAGCGCGAAGCCCGCCGCTTCGACGAGCTGAATAAATCGCACCTCGATGCCAATCTCAGATCCATCACGGTTTATGCGCTCTATTTTCCCGCGATCGAGCTGCTGACGTCGATCGCTTTGGCGATCCTGATCGTCGCAGGGGCGTCGCGCGTACACGCGAATGTTCTCAGCGTCGGCACGGTCGCGGCGTTTCTGCAGCTGGTGCGCCGATTCTTCCAGCCTCTCCAGGATCTCTCGGAGAAGTACAACATTCTGCAGACGGCGATGGCGAGCTCGGAGCGGATATTCACGTTGCTCGATACTGTGCCTTCTGTGCCGGACAAAGCGGCGTTCGCCGATGTGGCGGGGCGCGGCAATGGTGTCGAGGTGGCCTTCGAGGATGTCTGGTTCGCCTACGATGTAGCGCACCTGGCCAAGCAGAAGGAGGGGCCGCAAGACGTTGTTCCGGTCGAGTGGGTGCTCAAGGGAGTGAGCTTCACGGCGCGACCGGGCGAAACGCTGGCATTGGTCGGCCATACCGGTGCCGGAAAAACGACGATCGTCAATCTGCTGATGCGCTTTTACGACCCTCAGCGGGGACGGATCACGGTCAACGGCGTCGACATCAAGACCATTCCTCTCGACGAGCTGCGCTCGCTGATAGGCTACGTGCAGCAGGACATCTTTCTCTTCGCCGGCGACATCGCGACCAACATCCGACTCTCGAATCCGCTCAGCGACGAGGAGGTCGTGAAGGCCGCGGCGAAAGTTGGCGCGGATCGGATAATCCGCGGGTTTCCGCATGGCTATGGCCAGGTGCTCGGCGAGCGAGGCGCATCGATCAGCGTCGGCGAGAGGCAGCTTCTCTCATTTGCGCGCGCTATCGCCTCGAACGCGCCGCTCCTGCTGCTGGACGAGGCGACGAGCGCGGTGGACAGCGAGATCGAGGCCGAAATCCACGCCGCGCTGAGCGTGCTGGTTGCGGGCAGAACGACCATCGCCGTGGCGCACCGATTGAGCACGATCGCCAACGCCGACATGATTCTGGTGTTGCACCACGGCGAAGTCGCCGAACGCGGGACGCACGGCCAGCTTCTGGAGAGGGCCGGGCTCTATAACACGCTCTGGCGTTTGCAGGCGGGTGACTCGGAGCCTCTCCTCCGCCGCGCGGGGTGATGCTTGCCGCTCTTTTCGTGTCCCCGTAGTTTGAGGCCAGGAGGGTCCCCCTCCATCACTGAATCACCCACCAGTTCTTCCATTCCGATGAGCTTTCGCTAGTGCACCTTGCTGTTGCGGCTCGCACTGATGTCGGCCGGGTTCGAAAGGGTAATGAAGACTCGCTCCACGCTTCGGCCAACGCGTATCGCGGGCTGTTCATAGTCGCGGACGGGATGGGTGGGCACGCGGCGGGCGAAGTCGCGAGCGAGATGGCCGTGGAGATGGTCAGCCACGAGCTCTCGGACCTCAACGATCTGGAAGCGGCCGATGCGCACGACCGTGTCGCGCATGCGTTGCGCGATGCCAACCGTGCGGTATACGAACGGACGCGGACCGAGCGCGACAAGCTCGGCATGGGAAGCACAGTTTCCGCCCTCCTGCTTTCCGAGACCAGATACGTGGTGGGGCACGTCGGGGATTCGCGCATTTACGTCGTACGCGACGGACGCATGCATCAGCTCACCAAGGACCACTCATTGGTGCAGGAGCAGGTTGACGCCGGATTGCTCACGCCCGAGCAGGCGCGACGCCACCCGCAAAGCAACGTGATCACCCGCTGCATCGGGATGGCCGACGAAATCGATCCCGATGTGTTCGACGGTGACGTCAGAGTAGGCGATGCATTTCTCCTCGCGAGTGATGGACTCACCGGGATGGTGGACGACCGACGGATTCAGCAGCTGCTGGTGTCGCGCGCAAAACCGGAGCGGATCGTCGACGCGCTGATCCAGGAAGCAAATGTCAACGGAGGCAATGACAACATCACCGCGGTAGTGGTTCGCGTCCTCGCCGCGGAATCGGCCGGCGGTGGACCCAGCACCGACCGTGAGGTTACACCAATTCCCCCCGCCCCCGTGCATGGGTGACGATCGCGAGACTGTCGCGGGAATCGCGCAGCTATACCTCGGCAACATCCTCTACGCGCTAGAGCTTGCGGCCATAGCACTGGAGGATCAAAGCAAAGCGACTGACGCCGCGTTTTATCGAGGCATTGCCCGGAAGCTGGCCGAAGCGCGGGGTAGAGAGAAAAAGGGCTCCTGAGCCTCAGCCGATGAAACCGATGGCGAAAAAGAAACCTGCGAGCGCCAGCGGGCCGGATATTCCGATCCTCGCATTCAAGGATGCGCGGGCTTTCGACTCCTGGCTCGCGAAGAATCACACCGCCCCTGATGGCATATGGATGCGGATGGCAAAGAAAGCATCCGGCAAGAAATCGATCACTTATCGCGAAGCGGTAGACATGGCGCTTTGCCACGGATGGATCGACGCGCAGAAACTCCCCGAAAGCGAGACCACCTGGCTGCAGCGGTTCGTGCCTCGGCGCCCTCGAAGCATCTGGTCGAAGGTCAATCGCGAAAAAGCGATGGCGCTAATCGCCCGGGGAGATATGAAACCGGCGGGGCTGGCAGAGATCGAGCGAGCGAAGTTGGATGGACGCTGGGACGCTGCCTACGATTCTTTTAGCGGAGCCACCATACCCGCGGATTTCGCGAAGGAATTGGCTAGCCACCCCAAGGCAAAGGCGTTCTTCAAGACCCTCAGCAAGACCAACAGCTACGCGATCACCTGGCGCCTCCAGACAGCAAAGAAACCAGAGACGCGGAAGCGGCGCATCCGGACATTCATCGAGATGCTGGAGAAAGGGGAAACCCTACATTAAATAGCGGTTCATGTCAGAGTCGCAGCGAATGACAATCCGCATAAAGAAAGGCGCCGACGACCGCACGGCCTTGAGTTGCATAAGGGCCGACGGCTCTACGACCTGGCAGCGGCAGGAGGGAGGTCAGGCTCGGTTTTTCCCCCATCACGATCTCACCCACTACGCTGTCGAGTCTGTGCTCGGCTTCCGTGAGGGTTTCTACGGCCTCGTTTCAGCCGGGTGGGACCTATCCGATTTTGGCACTCCGTGGCCACGCGGCAAGATTCCGCCGCAGGCGAACATCTCCGAGATGGTCGTGGGATTCTTCGATCTCGAGCGTCGAAGCGGAGAGCGAGGATCTGCTGAGGACCTGAACCGGCAGCTGGCCGCGTACTGCACGGAAAAGGGGCTGCCGCTTGAGCGTCAGCTCACCGAGGAAGATCTCGCGGCGGTGAGAGCCGTGCGCGCCGATCTCTTTGCGCGATGGGCGGCGGTCGAGCGCGGGAAAGCGCTCGAGGTCGTATTCGATCTCGAACACCTTGCCCGCAGCTAACGGCCGCTCCGCTCACAGCTCCTGGCAGGTAGTCTTCAGTGGCAGTTGTTCAGGGTACGATATGGATTTGCTCGACGTCCTTACGTCCCGAGCCCCCGTTGCGGTGTCCTATTTGCTAACTTTAGGAATGAGTGGTGCCGCCAGTTGAAAGCGGCACCGGACAGCAAGGCGAAGCAGGCCAAATCGTATCGCGCCGAAATCCGGAGAAGTCATGGGAACCGCGACACTTACGGCACCTGAGCAGGTTACGGACACCTTTCCGATCAACGGAACGGATTTCATAGAGTTCTACGTCGGTAACGCGAAACAGGCAGCACATTTTTACCGAAATGTTTTCGGGTACAGGATCCTCGCTTACCGCGGACCCGAAACAGGAACGCGCGATCGCGCGAGCTACGTCCTGGAGCAGGACAAGGTTCGACTGGTACTCACCACCGCCTTGCGACCCGACAGCGACATCGCCACGCACGTGCACAAGCACGGCGACGGAGTGAAGGACATCGCGCTCTGGGTTGATGACGCGAGAAAAGCATTTCGACTCGCGGTTGAGCGCGGAGCCAAGCCAGCGTACGAGCCGAAATCGCTGGTCGACGAGCACGGCGAAGTCGTGATTGCCGCCATTCACACCTACGGCGAAACGATCCACAGCCTGGTCGAGCGGAAGAATTACAAGGGACAGTTCATGCCCGGCTTCGTTCCGTTTGCCGGCAAGGGTGAGGCGCAGGGGGTTGGTCTCAAGTACATCGACCACTGCGTCGGAAACGTCGAGCTCGGCGCCATGAACAAGTGGGTGAAGTATTACGCGGACGTTCTCGGCTTCTCACAGCTCATTTCGTTCGACGACAAGGCGATTTCCACCGAGTACTCGGCCCTGATGTCGAAAGTCGTCGCCAACGGAAACGGCCGCATCAAATTCCCGCTCAACGAGCCGGCAAAGGGCAAGAAGAAATCGCAGATCGACGAGTATCTCGAGTTCTATCAGGGACCCGGTTGCCAGCACATCGCGATAGCGACCGACAATATCATTGATACGGTCACCAAGCTCAGAAACAACGGCGTGGAATTCCTGCGTGTCCCCGGCACCTACTACGATACGGTCACCGAGCGGGTCGGAAAGATCGACGAGGATCTGGCGCCGATCCGCGATCTGGGAATCCTGGTCGATCGCGACGAGGAAGGGTATCTACTGCAGATCTTCTCGAAGCCGATGGAAGATCGACCGACGCTGTTCTACGAGATCATTCAGAGAAAGGGCGCGAAGAGCTTTGGCGCCGGTAACTTCAAGGCGCTGTTCGAAGCGCTGGAGCGCGAACAGGATCTTCGCGGCAACCTGTAGACAATGCCGATCTATCACACACTCGGAAAAATTCCTCGCAAGCGGCACATCGCGTTCAAGAAGCCCGGCGGCGGCATATACGCCGAGGAGCTTGTTGGGCACGAGGGATTCACCGGGACGTCGGCGCTGCTCTACCACATCCATCCGCCAACGACCGTAAAGTCGGTGCGTCGCGTGCGGGAAATAAAGTACGAGGCAGATCCGGATCAGACGCTTCATCACCGACACTTCCTGACGTCGCGCGCAAAAAAGGGTGGGAGTGCCACTCTCGATCGCATTCCACTCCTGTTCAATCAGGACATCGCGATGCTCTACGTCGAGCCCGACGAGAACGACGCGCATTTCTACCGGAACGCGCAAGCCGACGAGCTGGTGTACATCAGCAAAGGGAAGGGCGTTCTCGAGAGCACTTATGGCGCGCTCCCGTTTCACGAAGGCGACTATCTGGTCATCCACCGGGGCATTCTGCACCGGTACAAATTCGACCTGAAAGCCGAGCAGCAGCCCAAGCTCGTGATCTTCGAGAGCAGGGGGCACGTGCGGTGGCCCAAGCGGTATCGCAATGAATTCGGTCAGCTGATCGAAGGTGCTCCCTATTCAGAGCGCGACATCAGGCGCCCGACGTTCGTCGAGCCGATCGACGAGATGGGAGATTTTCCGATCCTGGTGAAACAGTACGACGGGATCAACGAGATCGTGCTGGACCATCACCCGCTCGATGTCGTGGGATGGGATGGATATTTCTATCCGTGGGCGTTCAACATCAACGACTTCGAGCCGATCGTCGGGCGCGTCCACCAGCCGCCACCGGTGCATCAGACCTTTCAGGGCGATGGATTTGTCGTCTGCTCATTCTGTCCCAGGCCGTACGATTTCCATCCGGAGGCGGTTCCGGCTCCCTACAATCACAGCAACGTGGATTCGGACGAAGTTCTATATTATGCGTCGAGCGAATTCATGAGCCGGAAGGGAATCGAATTTGGCAGCATCACACATCATCCTGACGGAATTCCTCACGGTCCGCACCCCGGACGTGCGGAAGCCAGCATTGGAGCCAAGTACACCGACGAGTTGGCGGTCATGATGGACAGCTTCCGCCCGCTCAAGGTCGCGAAGCAGGCAATGGAGATCGAGGACAAGGAGTACCACAAATCCTGGCTGCAGGGCCAGCACGCCCAGTTCAATCCTCCAACGAGCTGAGAGTCTGAATCAGAAATGAGCGAGGCGCTGTGGACACCCTCGCCCGAGCGCGTCATCAAGGCGAACATGACCGAGTTCCTCCGGTACGTGGAGGAGCGCGGCGGTCCGCCCGTTCCCGACTATTCCTCGGATTCGTACTGGCAGCTCCACGAATGGTCAGTGAACAATCCGGAGCGATTCTGGTCTCTGACGTGGAGATTCTGCGGAATCATCGGACATCGTGGCACGGGCGGTGGGGCGGAGCGGGTCGGAGTGGGGCTCGACAGGATGTGTCCTCCCGATCCCGAGAAGGGGCCTCGATGGTTTCCCGACGCCAGCCTCAATTTCGCCGAGAATCTCCTTCGATTTACGGATGAAGAGCCGGCTCTCTCTTCGTGGAACGAAGAGGGTCATCAGCGGACGATCAGCTACCGTGAGCTGCGCGAGGCCGTAGGAACTCTGGCCCTCGCGCTCGGCGCCGCGGGCGTTGGACCGGGTGACCGGGTCGCCGGTTGGCTACCCAATATTCCAGAAGCCGTGATCGCAATGCTCGCCGCGACTTCACTCGGCGCTACCTGGTCGTCATGCTCGCCGGATTTCGGCGCGCAAGGCGTGATGGATCGGTTCGGTCAGATCGAGCCGAAGATTCTCTTCGCAGCGGACGGATATTTGTACAACGGCAAGGAGATCGACCTCCTGCCGCGTCTTCGACAGATCGCGTTCCGGCTACCGACGCTCGAGCACGTGGTCGTCACCCCGTACAGAAAACAGATGCCGGATCTGGACGGAGTGCGGAAGGGCACGCTCTGGTCCAGGTTCATCGCGGCGCAGTGGGCCGTCCTCGCCGCGCAGAGTACACCGCCCGAGGGATACGCGACTCCGGTCGAGGGATTCCGGCACACTCCGCCGGGCGGATATCGGCGAGCTTCACTCGAAGGAGGTGTCTCGAGAGCGACGCCGCCTCGAGGAGTGAGAAATCCTGCAGCGCCCGCGCCGACCGCCGAGCCGCCGGATCCGAAGCAGCTCACGTTCGAGCGATATCCGTTCGATCATCCGGTTTACATCATGTATTCCTCGGGGACGACCGGTCTGCCGAAATGCATGGTCCACAGCGCCGGCGGAACGCTGCTCCAGCATCTGAAGGAGCTGATTCTCCACACGGATCTCAAGCGCGAAGACTGCGTCTTCTACTACACGACGTGTGGCTGGATGATGTGGAACTGGCTAATCAGTTCGCTCGCAGTGGGAGTAAAAGTTGTGCTATACGACGGGGCTCCGCTCGCGCCTAGCGCGGGTATGCTGTGGGACATGGCGGATCAGGAAGGGATTACCGTTTTCGGGACCAGCGCAAAATATCTGGCGCTCCTGGAGAAATCGGGCGCGGAACCGCGGAAGAGTCACGATTTGTCGAAGCTGAAAACGATTCTCTCGACCGGAAGCCCACTGGCCGATCACAGCTTCGACTACGTGTACAAGAAGATAAAGAAAGACGTGCACCTGGCCAGCATCAGTGGCGGCAGCGACATCATCTCCTGTTTCGTACTCGGCAATCCGATCATGCCCGTGTATCGCGGGGAGATTCAGACGCCGGGGTTGGGCATGGCTGTCGACGTGCTCGACGATCGTGGGCGTCCGGTGAGACTGGTTCCAGGCGAGCTGGTCTGCACGCGGCCGTTTCCAAGCATGCCGGTGGAGTTCTGGGATGATCCCGATGGCGAGAAATATCGCGCTGCCTACTTCGACTATTTCTCAGACGTGTGGCGGCATGGCGATTGGGCGGAGATCACTCGCAATCGTGGCTACATCATTTACGGCCGGAGCGATGCCACGCTCAACCCCGGAGGCGTCCGCATTGGGACCGCCGAGATCTACCGGCAGGTCGATCAGATGCCGGAGGTTCTCGAGAGCGTTGCGGTGGGACAGGAGATCGATGGCGGCTCGCCTGGCGATGTGCGCATCGTGCTGTTCGTGAGGCTCCGCCCGGGAGTGACGTTGGACGAGGATCTCCGGGAGCGAATTGCCACGCAGCTGCGCGACAATACGACGCCGCTCCACGTGCCCAAGAAGATCATTCAGGTAGAGGACATCCCGCGCACGATCAGCGGAAAGATCAGCGAGCTGGCCGTTCGCGAAGTCATTCACGGCCGTCCGGTCAAGAACACAGAAGCGCTGGCGAATCCGCAATCACTCTCGCTATACGAGAGAATGCCACAGCTCCGCGATTAGCGAAGCTGGCAGTAGACACAATTTGATTGCTTGATGCTCCGCGCTGACGCGGAGCGGGTTAGTGCTGAGCGACTACCGGCTCGCGCTTGGCTGCGGCGGCAAGGTCGCCGACCATGTCCTGAAGCTTTGGACCACGGCCCGGCTCGGGAGCGGCAAGGGTCAGCGCTGTGTGATAGTGCGAGACGCCGTAGTTCACGCCCGACTTTCGCTCAACTGTGATGCCCCAGTTCTCGTCGCCCTGATCGTCGACCGGGGTGACAGGGCCGCTCTGCGAGAGGGCATGCGCTTCCACTTCGGACAGGAACGCCTTCCAGTCCGGAGATCCCTTCAGCTTCGCTTCGCAGGTGGAGCTGATCCAACGATCCTCACCAAAGTGGGAATCGCGCTTGGAGATCGGTCCGCAGTCATAGCCGCGGCGGACGAAGTTATCGACGCGAACGTCGGCGGAAGCGGGGTTCGACTCATAGTACTGGTCCCACCACAGCATCAGACGGCCGGTGACGTTGGCGCCGTTCTGCCGGATGATGACGAGGTACTGCGGATTTCCAAATCCGGAATACCAGATCCTCACCTCGCGCTCGCCCTTGCGGAGCGGCGTCTTGGACAGAGGTTCGAGGCCAGCTGTAGCAACCGCCGCATCCTTCGTCTCGAAGATTGCGTCAGTTGAAGGACCGGTGTCGTTGGCAGTGAATGCCGCCTGCTGCGCGATCAAAGGGCTGGACACAGCGAGCAGGAGCGTGGTGGCAAACGTGAGTCGGCTCATGCCAATAGGACGGTTCTCGCCGACCTGAGGTCACATTCTTCGACCTCATCCGCACATCTCCAGTAACCCTTTGTGGCACAAGAAGTTAATGTGTGGGAAAGGCCGTCTGTAAACGTCTGTTGTGGCCTCGGCGGGCGCCTAGAGCGAGGTTAACTGCCTTCCAAAGACCTGGCAGTAGTAGATGCCTCCATCCGAGGACCTGGCGATTCCGATTCCCGTCTCAACGACGTCGGCATCGAGGATGTTGTGCCGGTGTCCGCTCGAGTTCATCCAGCCTTGTACGACCGTCGAGGCATTTGGATAGCCGAGCGCGACGTTTTCACTGAGACGACCGAACGGATAGCCGACGAATTGCGCGCGCGAGCCGAGGGTGGGCAGGTCGGACTCGGGGAGCGTGTGCGCCATTTTGTGGAGGCGCGCCATGTTGGCCGCCTGGATTTTGGCCATTCGGTCAAGCCGCGCACTGTAGGCAAGCGCGGACAATCCTTGATGCCGTCGTTCTGCGTTTATGAGATCGAAGATGCGCGCTTCCGTGGCGCTATAGGCGCTTGGACGCTCGGTCCCTGTTGTCGGCGCCGGCGAAGTGGCCGGGGTCGGTGGCACAACTGGAATTGCGCAGGCGGCTACAAGGAATGCGGCGGACGCCGGGAGAAATCGCTGAATGCCCATCCTTCATATGACGCCTAGTCAATGCGATTGTTCCAGCGCCTCGAGTACGCGGCGGGGCTCAAGCCGGGTGCGTTTCGCCGTGAAGACGCGCAGCCACCGTGCGCTCTTGTATAACTCCTCTGAAAGCGAGGGAAGGTTAATGGTACCGCTCCATCCTTCGCCGGTTAGACGCTCGACCTCACCGCTCCTTCTCAGAACCGGGATGTCGAGGCCCAGCATCTGGGTCTTCACCGGATAGTCGAGAAGCAGGTCCCCCGGGGCGAGTCCGAACTCCTTTGCTAGGGAGTTCTCGGCATTGGCGACGCGTTTTCTGTCCGTCGCGATCCACTCGACCTTGTCAGCATCGAGCTCCGCCGCCGGCCATTCGGCGGCGCGCTTGTAGAGTCTCCGGCCTTTGAGCGCCGCGAGCAGTGGTGTTGGCTTGTCGCTCTCGAGCGTGTGCATCAAGCCCTCGTCGGTGTGGCGCGCCAGCGATTGAACATCCACGATTTCCGTTCGCACCGCATCTTCGACCAGGCGCTTGTACATCGCCGTCGCGCTCCGCACGGCATGATGCCAGTAAACGTTCCGGTACATCTGGTATTTGGCAAAGAGCAGCGACTCGAGCGCCGACAGCGCCTTCTCCCGCACGCCAAGCGCGCGCCGTCCAGTTTCCGGATCGTCGACAAGCACGAGGGAGTTCGTGAGGCGATCAACGTCGATCTCGCCGTAAGGGACGCCGCACATGAACGCATCGCGCTTCAGGTACTCGATCTTGTCGAGATCGAGCGAGCCGGAGATGAGCCCCTGCAGCGGACTTCCGCTCTGCCCGCGGATCAGGTCGAACACTTTTTCCGGGGCGCCGTCGCCGAGCCGGGAACGCAGAATGGCGGCGACGCTTCCCTCGGTGATGAGCGGGCGCGCGACGTCCTCGTGGTGCAGCGCCCCAATCTCCTCGAGCGCGTGTGAGAACGGGTAGTGGC
>Ga0157372_10006566_pt1 | contig 12376 bp, 11 predicted proteins | sample C55metaG_FD_115307 | JGI IMG/M metagenome (GOLD analysis project Ga0157372, IMG submission 115307) | Corn rhizosphere microbial communities from Kellogg Biological Station, Michigan, USA - C5-5 metaG | ecosystem: Host-associated > Plants > Roots > Rhizosphere > Soil | place: USA: Michigan... | reverse complement strand
CCGCACCTCAAGGAGATGTCGCGCCTGACCCACACCGAGTACATGCTGCGCGGGCGCAGCAGACTCGACCCGCGCGACATCCTCCGCGAGACGATGTTCGCCCCGACGGTCACCGGCTCGCCGATGCAGAACGCCTGCACCGTGATCGCCCGACACGAGGCGACGCCCCGCGGCTACTACTCGGGCGTCGCGGCGCTGTTCACTCCGCGAGAGACGCTCGCGGCGGACGAGGCGATGCACGATCTGGATGCGCCGATCCTCATCCGCACGGCGTACCTCGTCGACGGGGGTCTGCGCGTGCCCGTCGGCGCCACGCTCGTCCGTCACTCCGACCCGTACGGCGAGGTGGGCGAGACCCACGGCAAGGCCGCCGGGGTGCTCGGAGCGATCGGCGCGGTGCCGCGCGACATCGTGAGCGAGGCGCGCACCGCCGCGATCGACGAGGATGCGCCCGCTCCGCGAACGGCGCCGCTCGGCGATGATCCTGACATCGCCCGCCTGCTCGCGTCCCGCAACGCCCGTCTCGCGGCATTCTGGCTGAACCCTCAGGACGTGGACGGCTCCGGACCGTTCGCAGGTCGCACCGCCCTCGTCGTGGATGCCGAGGACCGGTTCACGACGATGCTGGCCCACCAGCTGCGCCACCTCGGGCTGCAGGTCGAGATCGCGCCGTGGGCCGAGGTCACCACCGAGCAGCTTGATGCGGCGGATCTCGTCGTATGCGGTCCAGGCCCTGGCGATCCGCGCGACATCACGAGCGCTCGCATCCGTCGCATGCAGGAGGTCGTCGCGCACCGACGTGAAGCGAACGCGCCGCTGCTCGCCGTGTGCCTCAGCCATCAGATCCTGGCGGATCGGCTCGGTATCGAGCTCGCTCCCCTCGATGCGCCGCACCAGGGCCTCCAGAAGACCGTCGAGGTGTTCGGCACGCCCGCATCCATCGGGTTCTACAACACGTTCACGGCGCGAGTCGCGCCGGGCACGACCCGTGTCGGCGACGCGGAGGTCTCGGCGGATGCGGCCGGGGATGTGTATGCGTTGCGCGGCAAGGGCTTCGCCTCCGTGCAGGGACACCTCGAGTCGATCCTGTCGCGTGACGGCATGGACACACTCGAGCGCCTGGTCGCTCACGCGCTGAGCTGACACGCCCGGGCCGCCGGCTGCTGAGCTCAGCTACGCCGGCTGTTCGGATCGGCTACGCCGCCAAGGCGAGGTACGGCTCCCAGCGCGGATCGGTGCGCTCGGTGCCGCGCACGGTCCAGTGCGCCCCCTGCGGCGGCCGCGGCATGAGCCGCAGCTCCCACCCCATCTCCTGAGGCGTCTTGTCGCCCTTCACGTTGTTGCAGCGCAGGCAGCAGGCGACGAGGTTCTCCCATGAGTCGGCGCCGCCGCGCGAGCGCGGCAGCACGTGGTCGATCGTCGCCGCGGCCTTGCCGCAGTATGCGCAGCGGTGGCCATCGCGGCGCAGGACTCCGCGTCGCGTGACCGGCACGCGGCGACCGCCGGGCAGCCGCACATAGCGGGTGAGCAGGATGACGACGGGTCTGTCATAGGAGCGTTGGGTGCCCCAGACGGGGTCCTCCTCCATGCGCTCGACGATCGTCGCCTTGTCGTTCATGACGAGCACGAGGGCTCGCTTGAAGGACACGATCGCGAGCGGCTCGTAGCCCGCATTGAGCACCAGTGTGCGCATTCCTCTGTTCCTCTCGAATGGCCGGGACGGCTTCGCGGTATTCGATGTGGAAAGCGCTGTCGAGCGCGTGAGGGCATGAAAAAAGGCGCTGTCTACAGACAGCGCCTCGGCGCCGCGGACATGCCGCGGCCTCCGCTCGTGCAATGCCGGAGGACGAGCAATCCGAGCGCATCCATGGTGCGGATGCGTGGTGTGCTGGCCATCGGCTCTCCCTCGCTCTCTCAAGCGTTCCGGGATCAGGCTAACGCACACGCCACCTGACGAGGCCCGTGGTCCGGGGAAACATCAGGTGGCGTGTCGAAGAACGGAGCCGTCGATCCGACGCGTCCGGCTTACGGAACGGGGCCCGCGTTCGCCTCGATCCACGCGAGCGGGTCGATCGTGACGCCGTTGAGGTGGACCTCGAAGTGCAGGTGGTTGGCGGTCGAGCGACCGGTGCTGCCGACCGCGCCGATCTGCTGGCCCGCGGAGACCGTCTGGCCGACCTGGACCAGGCGGCTGCCGTAGATCATGTGGCCGTAGACCGTCGTGATGCGCTGGCCGTTGATGATCGAGTCGATGTAGATGCAGACGCCGTACCCGCCGACGCTGTCGGCAGAGGTGCGGACGACACCGGCCGCCGCGGCGAAGATCGGCGTACCTGCGGGATCGAGCAGGTCGACGCCCTGGTGCTCGCCGCCGCGGGCGAGGTAGCCATCGCCGATCTTCTGGACGTGCGCGAGCGGCCAGCGGACGGCGCCGCTGCCGGGTGCGACCAGCCCGTAGTTGAACTTGGACCGGCTGGTCGAGGCGGGGGCCGCAGCCTTGGCCTTGGCACGTGCGGCCGCTGCCGCCTCGGCCTTCGCCTTGGCGAGCTCCTCGGGAGTCGTCGCCGTGTACGTGTCGCGCTGAACCGATGCCTCGGTGGCGTTGGATGCCACGACCAGGGTCTGGGCGTCGCCCGCGGCCACCTGCTGAAGCGTCTTCGCGCTGGCGGTCGGGGTGAGTGCGCCGAATGCGGGGATCGCCACGGTGGCGACGAGTCCGCCCACCATGGCCAGCACGACCACGGCCTTCAGCGGCTTGCGCACCCTGCCCTTGCGCGGCGCACCGGCGACGGGGGTCGCTCGCGCCGGAGGTCGGGTCGAAGGACGTTGCGCGGTCGCGCGCTCCGTCCGTCGGGTTCGGGTCAGATCACTCTGGGTGTCTGCGTTGTCGTTCGACGGCGCTTGGATGTGCTCAGCCAAATTGTCCTCCGGCGCCTCTGCGCCGGAGCGCTGGCTCGTCAGCACTGTTGTGTCGGGGCACGAGGTGCGGGCTTAACCGCACAGACGACGAGCCGGAGAGGCAATCCGTGCGGAGTCCGACGGCGGGCTTCTCGCCTGTGGACTCCCCCACGCTACCCGATGGTAACGAATATGTCACGCTGGACACGGAGGATGAGACGATCCAATACCGAACGGCGCTCAGTTCCTGTCATCCACGAGGAAGATGTGCGAAGCGACTTCCACCGGAAGCTCGAGCGCCTCGTCGTTCCCGTCCATCTGCACGAGGACGTAGCCTTCGCTGAAGCGGAAGTCGCCGCGGGCGCCGGGCACGACGCCGGCGGACTTGAGCTGCTGCAGCAGCTCCGGGTCGACCTGTGCGGGCTCGGCCAGGCGCCGCACGACGCCCTGCAGAGGCGCCCCCGCCTCGTTGAGGCGCTTCACGAGACCGACGACGGCAGTGCGGTCGAAGGGCAGCACGTCGTCCCCGAGCTGCTCGAGGCCGGGGATGGGATTCCCGTACGGCGACTCGGTCGGGTGACCGAGCAGCTCGATGAGCCGGAGCTCGACCTGCTCGCTCATCACGTGCTCCCAGCGGCACGCCTCTTCGTGCACGTACGCCCAGTCGAGGCCGATGACATCGCTCAGCAGACGCTCGGCGAGCCGGTGCTTGCGCATGACGTCGACGGCCTTGTGGCGGCCGGCGGCCGTGAGCTCCAGCGTGCGATCGTCGGAGACGATGACCAGGCCGTCCCGCTCCATGCGGCCGACCGTCTGCGACACCGTCGGACCCGAATGACCGAGGCGCTCCGAGATGCGCGCACGCAGCGGCACGATGTTCTCCTCCTCGAGCTCGAGGATCGTGCGCAGGTACATCTCGGTGGTGTCGATGAGATCGGTCATGGGGCGGGGTCCTCCGCTCGCGGAACAGGCGGTCCCAGCCTATTCGACGCGCCCTCGCCCGGGGCTCGCCGGCGGCGTCCTGCCCCCGTCACGAGCCGTCACGGGGTCAGGGGGTCTGCATCCCTCGCCTTAGAATCGGGCCATGCCTGACGTGGAGATCCCTCTCGACCTGCTGCCCGCCGACGGACGCTTCGGCTGCGGCCCGTCGAAGATCCGCCCCGCCCAGCTGGAGGCGCTCGTCCGCCGCTCGGCGATCCTCGGAACCTCGCACCGGCAGGCACCCGTGAAGGACCTCGTCGGCAGCGTCCGCTCGCGACTGGCCGAGCTCTTCCGCGCTCCCGAGGGCTACGAGATCATCCTCGGAGACGGCGGCTCGACCGCCTTCTGGGATGCTGCGGCCTTCGGCCTGATCGAGAACCGCGCGCAGAACCTCGTCTCGGGCGAGTTCGGCGGCAAGTTCGCCGCCGCAGCGGGCGCCCCGTGGCTCCAGGCGCCGGATGTGCGCAAGGCGGAGCCGGGCACCCGTGCCTCCGCCGAGGCCGTCGAGGGCGTCGACGTGTACGCGTGGCCGCACAACGAGACCTCCACCGGCGTCGCCTCGCCCGTCGTCCGGGTGCAGGGGGATGCGGGCGCCCTCACCGTCATCGACGGCACGAGCGCGGCGGGCGGCATCGACTTCGACGCGTCCGAGGTCGATGCCTACTACTTCGCACCCCAGAAGAACCTCGGCTCCGACGGCGGCCTGTGGTTCGCGCTCGTCTCCCCCGCCGCCATCGAGCGCATCGAGCGCGTCGCGGCGTCGGGTCGCTACATCCCGGACTTCCTCAGTCTCAAGAACGCGCTCGACAACTCGCGACTGAACCAGACGTTGAACACGCCTGCGCTGGCCACCCTCCTGCTGCTCGATGATCAGCTGGAGTGGATCAACGGAAACGGCGGCCTCGCCTGGGCGGACACCCGCACGCACGAGTCGTCGCAGGCGATCTACGACTGGGCCGAGGCATCAGCCGTCGCGACGCCGTTCGTCGCCGACCCGGCCGACCGCTCCCCCGTCGTCGCGACGATCGACTTCGACGACACCGTCGATGCGGCCGCGATCGCCAAGATCCTCCGCGCGAACGGCATCGTCGACACCGAGCCGTATCGCAAGCTGGGGCGCAACCAGCTGCGGATCGCGACGTTCGTCTCCATCGAGCCGGACGATGTGCGCCAGCTCCTCCGGTCGCTGGATCACGTGCTCGACAACCGCTGACAGGGCGAACGACATGGCCGATGACGACGCAGTCCCGCGCCAGACCAAGCAGCAGGCGCGCACCGTCGAGCGGCGCCAGGCCGTGCTCGAAGCGGCCCTGAGCGTCTTCGGCGCCCGCGGGTACAACAAGGGAGCCCTCGCCGAGGTCGCGGAACAGGCCGGGATGACGCACGCCGGCGTGCTGCATCACTTCGGCACGAAGGAGCGCCTCCTCATCGCCGTGCTCCAGTACCGCGACGGCGAGGAGGCGGCCGGCGTGCCCGGGCGCGCGCAGACCGACGGGCCCGCGTTCCTCGGACACCTGCTCGACACCGTGGTCGAGAACACGTCACGACCCGGAGTCGTCCAGACCTACTCGGTGCTGTCGGCGGAGTCGGTCACGGAGGGGCATCCGGCTCAGAGCTACTTCCGCGGTCGGTTCGCGGGTCTTCGCGACAAGATCGCGAACGTCTTCGCGGAGGTCTGCGGGAGGGATGCCGACGAACCCGAGGTGCGCGACGCGGCCGCGACACTCGTCGCCGCGATGGACGGCCTGCAGGTGCAATGGCTGCTCGATCAGCAGAGCGTCGACATGCCCCGCGCCGTCGGCCGGCTCATCGACGAGCTCGTCGACCGCCTGAGCACCGGGCGCAGCGCACCGCCGTTCCCCCGCTCTCAGGACTGAGGATCAGTCCTCGTCGGAGTCGTCTTCTTCGTCGTCGGACTCGTGTTCTTCGTCGTCGGACTCGTCTTCTTCGTCGTCGGAGTCGTCATCCTCGTCGGAGTCGTCATCCTCGTCGTCGGAGTCGTCGTCCTCGTCGGAGTCGTCATCCTCGTCGTCCGACTCGTCATCCTCATCGGAGTCGTCATCCTCGTCCTCATCGGAGTCATCCTCGTCCGCCACGAGATCGATGTCGACGCCGTCGAGGTCCCCCGCGTGCAGGTGCATGCCCGCATCATCGGAGTCGTCCGCATCCAGATCGCCCTCGTCGTCGTCCAGATCGTCGACGTCCGCGTCCTCATCGGACTCGTCATCGTCCCCGGCGGCCGCCCGCTCCGCCTCGAGGATCGCCTGCTGCGCCTGGTAGTCGGCGAGGCGCACGGCCCACGGCACCCAGTCCGGCGCGAGCAGCGCATCCTCGCCGGGCAGGAGCTCGACCTCGAGAACGGTCGGCTCCTCCTCGTCGACGCGCGCGAGGCTCACGGTCCAGAACCAGCCGGGGTAGCCGGCGAGCAGGTTCGCGAAACGCAGCGAGACCGCACCGTCGTCCTCGAGCGAGTAGCCCGCGGCATCCCCGACGGTCTCGGCCGGGGTGATCTCGTGCAGGGCCGACAGCGCGAGGTCGTGCGCCGCGAGCAGGCGCTCGTCGGGCACGCCGGGCTCAGACTTCGAAGTCATCCGCGACCTTGCGCAGCACGGCGGCGACCTTCTTCGCCTGCCCGCTGTTGGGGTAGCGACCGCGGCGCAGATCTCCGCCGATGCCATCGAGCAGCTTGACGAGGTCCTCCACGATGACCGCCATGTCGTCGGCCGAGGGGCGCGCGCGCTTGGCGAGACTCACCGGAGCCTCGAGCACCCGCACCGACAGCGCCTGCGGGCCGCGCTTGCCGTCGGCGACGCCGAACTCGACGCGCGTGCCGGTCTTCACAGCCGAACCGGCGGGCAGGGCGGTCGCGTGCAGGAAGACGTCCTGACCGTCATCCGAAGTGATGAAGCCGAACCCCTTCTCGTCGTCGTAGAACCTGACCTTGCCGGTGGGCATGCGAAACCTCGCTCGTGTCGGCCCGGCATGCGGGCATAACTGTGGGGGCCGTCCCCCGGGGGAACCACCAGCCTACGGCACGAGGCCCCCCGGCGGCCGTCGTCGCATAGGCGGCCGGGGTAGGCTGATGCGGATGAGCACTGGCACCGGCGACAAAGGACAGCGCAGCGGAGACCTCCCGGTCCGGCGCATAGACCGCATCCTCGCGTTCATGGCGCTCGGGCTGACCGTGCTCTCGATCGTGTGCTTCTTCGCCGTGATCCTCGCACGGCCCGCCGGGGTCGTCGACTTCTCGCAGGGCCTCTGGCCGACGATCATCGTGATGCCGCTCATCGCCCTGCCGATCGCGTTCGTGCTGATCGTCGTGCTGCTCGTGATGAGCTTCGTGCGGCGCGCACGGGCCAACAAGGCCGGCGGCGCCTCGGGCGGCTCCCGCGCGGGTCGCTGAATGGACGGGCGCGGCGACGTGAGCGACACGACCGACGCGCGCGCGCTCGCGACCTGGCTCTCGGGGCGGGATGACGCCGCTCTCGAGGAGCTCTTCCGCCTCCGGGGCGTCGCGCCATCGGCGCCGTGGCACGACTTCTTCGACGTCGCGGAAGGGCTGCTGGATCCGGCATCCATCGACCGTGCTCTCGCAGCCACCCCCCGCGCTGAGCTCGTCTCCCTCGCCGCAGGCGGCGCGCCGGACCTGACGTCCCGCACGCTGACCCGGCCTGATGGGGTGCCGTACGCGGCGGTGGCCGCACGCGTCGCGGAGGCGCGCTCGGCGCGTCCCGACGCGTTCGAGCCGGATGCCCCGGCACCGGCTCCGACGCCGGCCTCGGAGAAAGACGCCGCCGCCGCCGCGGAGCGGATCTTCCGATCACTCAGCGCCCTCACCGACATCGTCGCGGCGAGCCTGGACGCGCCTGTATCGACGACCGCCGCGGGCACCGTCAGCGCCTCCGACCGTCGTGCGCTCGTCGAGAACCACGTGGTCGATGACGGCGACGCGCTCGACGACCTGCTCTCGCTCGGCGCTGACACGGGCCTTCTGCGGCCCACAGACCGGGAATGGCGCGTGACCGAGCACGGGGAGCGCTGGCTCTCTTTGCCGGCTCTCGAACGGTGGGATGTCGTCGCGCGGGCGTACGCGGCGAGCCTGCCGCGGGGCGTCCGGCCGGTGCACGGCTACCTGCCGTACGCCGCATGGGAGAACACCTATCCGCTCGACCCGGGGTGGCCGATCCGTGCGGCGGCGCTCCGACGCCGGGCACAGCGATGGGGCCTGCTCATCGGCGACGACGAACCGGCGTGGGCGACCGCTCTGCGCGTGGACGGAGTTCCGGACACCGCGGCTTTGGCAGCCCTGTTGCCCGCGGAGATCGACCGGATCTACCTTCAGGCCGACCTCACGGCGATCGCCCCCGGGCCGCTGCGGTCGGACCTCGACCTGCGCCTGCGCGGCATGGCCGCGCGGGAGTCCCGTGCCCAGGCCTCGACATACCGGTTCACCGAGGAGACCGTCGGCGCGGCGGTCGCCGGCGGTGAGACCGAGGACTCCATCCGCGGTTTTCTGGAGGACATCTCCCTGACCGGCATCCCCCAGCCGCTCGCGTACCTCGTCGAGCGCGCGGCGGCACGCCACGGGCTGGTGCGGGTCGGGATGGACGAGGTCACCGGCCGCACGCGAGTCGACAGTGAGGACGACACGCTCCTGCGCGCGCTCGCCGTCGATCAGTCCGTCCGCTCGATCGGCCTCGTGGAGGCGAGCGGCGCACTCGAGACGCGCGTGCCGCGCGACGCCGTGTACTGGACGTTGGCCGATGCCCGCTACCCGGTCGTCGCGCTCGATCCCGACGGCCGCCCGGAGCCGCTGCGGCGCCGTCGCGCACGGCTGCCGGCTGAGGCGGCGGAGCCGGCGGCGCACGCCGGCCTGGTGATCGTGCTGCGCGCGAGTGCCGACACGGAATCGGATGCTGCGTGGCTCGAGCGCGAACTGGAGCAGGCGGTGCGCGCCCGCTCGATCGTCACGGTCGACGTGCGCCTGCCCGACGGCTCGACGCGGGCGCTCACGATGGAGGCATCCGGCCTGGGCGGCGGCCGCTTCCGCGGGCTGGATCGCGCGGCCGACGTCGAGCGCACGCTGCCGGTCTCGAGCATCGCCGCCGTGCGCCTGGCGCCCATCGCCGAGGCCCCCGGCCGCTGAGCGTCACTCGGCAGGAGACTGCAGCGCGGCGCGCACGGCCTCGACGCCGTCCGACTCGACGGGTGTCCCGAGGATGCGCGCATGGTCCTCTCGCAGCGACTCCCAGCGGGCGCGCGTCATCCGCCATCGGTTGACCTCGATGGGCGCGCCGTCGCGCACATCGCGGAGTATCCCGTCGGGCTCGTAGCCGGCCTTGAGTGAGACGGCGGTCGACTCGGGGTTGTCCTGCATCGCGGTCGATGTCACGTGCTCGGCGCCGAGCCCGGCGAACAGGAGGTGCAGCATGAGCACCCGCATCCGCGTGCCGATCCCCCTCCCGTGGAATTCGCGGCCCAACCACGAGCCCGTCTCGACCTCGTGCAGCACGTCCCAGTTCCTGCCACCAGCACCCTGCATCCCGACCGGCTCCCCGTCGACGAGGACCGCGAGCTCCAGAAGAAGGTCCTTCGGCTCGACGCGCTTGCGCACCGACCACTGGTATGTGAGCACATTGCGAGCGACCTCGAGCTCCGTGCCGCGCGTCCAGGGGAAGTTGAACGGCATGCGGTCCGGGTCGTGGACGCCGCGGCTCGCGACAGCCGCGAGCTTCACGAGGAGGTCGTCGTCCGGCCAGCGCAGCTCGCGGTCGCCCGCGCGGACGCGAAGCCCGGCCGCGGGCCAGATCGAGACGAGGGAGTCGAAGGCATCCGTCATCCCGAAACGGTATCGGATGCCGGGTTTCCCGCCCACGCGAGCCCCTCACGGCGGCCGCCGGTAAACTCGGACGTTATGGCTGACGGACCGCTGATCGTGCAGAGCGACCGAACGGTGCTGCTCGAGGTGGCGCACCCCGACGCCGAGAGCGCGCGGCACGAGCTGGCGATCTTCGCCGAGCTCGAGCGGGCTCCCGAGCACATCCACACGTACCGCATCACGCGGCTGGGTCTGTGGAACGCCCGGGCAGCGGGCCACGACGCCGAGGACATGCTCGCGACCCTCGACCGTTGGTCGCGTTTCCCGGTCCCGCCGTCGGTGTCGATCGACATCCGCGAGACCGTGAACCGCTACGGCCGGCTCGTGATCGAGCGTCTGTCCAGGAACGAGGACGGCTCGGGCGGCGAGCTCGTCCTGCGATCGAGGGATGCCGCTGTCCTGGCCGAGGTCTCCAAGAACAAGCGGATCCAGCCGCTCCTCGTCGGGCATCCCTCCCCCGACACCTACGTCGTGGATGCGTGGGCGCGCGGCGCCATCAAGCAGGAGCTGCTGAAGATCGGATGGCCGGCGGAGGACCTCGCGGGGTACACGCCGGGGACCCCGCATCCCATCGATCTCGACGAGGACGGGTGGCATCTGCGCCCCTATCAGCGCAAGGCCGTCGACATCTTCACCGAGGGCGGCTCGGGCGTCGTGGTGCTCCCCTGCGGCGCCGGCAAGACGCTCGTCGGTGCGGCGGCGATGGCCGACACCAAGACGACGACGCTCATCCTCGTCACCAACACCGTGAGCGCGCGGCAGTGGCGGGACGAGCTGCTCAAGCGCACGTCGCTGACGGCCGAGGAGATCGGCGAGTACTCCGGGCAGACGAAGGAGATCAAGCCGGTCACGATCGCCACGTACCAGATCCTCACCGCCAAGCGGAAGGGACAGTACGCCCACCTCGCCCTGTTGGATGCCCTCGACTGGGGCCTGGTGGTCTACGACGAGGTGCACCTGCTGCCGGCGCCCGTCTTCAAGCTCACGGCCGATCTGCAGGCCCGACGTCGCCTCGGTCTGACGGCGACCCTCGTGCGCGAGGACGGCCGGGAGGGCGACGTCTTCAGCCTGATCGGGCCGAAGCGGTTCGACGCGCCGTGGAAGGAGATCGAGGCGCAGGGCTTCATCTCCCCTGCCGTCTGCTACGAGGTGCGCGTCGACCTCCCGGACGGCGATCGCCTGGAATACGCGGCTGCGGCCGACGACGAGCGCTACCGGCTCGCGGCGACGGCACCGGCCAAGATCGGCGTCGTGCGGCGCCTGGTCGAGCGTCACAAGGGCGAGCAGATCCTCGTGATCGGGCAGTACCTCGACCAGATCGACGTGCTGGCGGAAGCGCTCGACGCTCCGAAGATCACCGGGTCCACCCCGGTCGACGAGCGCGAGCGGCTGTACCAGCTGTTCCGTGAGGGCACCGTCGACGTGCTCGTCGTGTCGAAGGTCGCGAACTTCTCCATCGACCTGCCCGAGGCATCCGTCGCCATCCAGGTGTCGGGTTCGTTCGGCTCCCGCCAGGAGGAGGCGCAACGGCTCGGGCGCCTGCTCCGGCCCAAGCAGTCGAACCACACCGCGAGCTTCTACACGCTCATCGCCCGCGACACCGTCGACCAGGATTTCGCGCAGAACCGCCAGCGGTTCCTCGCCGAGCAGGGATACGCCTACACGATCCTCGACGCCGACCAGATCACCGTGAGCGAAGCGGGGGTGGAGACGGGCGCGGTCGAGGTCGAGCGCGCGTAGCGCACCCATCGCCCGGTTCGTCCGTCCCAATCCGTCGCGACAGCGCGGTCGTCCGTCCCAATCCGTCGCGACAAGGACGGATGACGGCGGAATCGGACGGATGAGCGTGCCGACAGCGCGGTCGTCCGTCCCGATCCGTCGCGACAACGATGGATGACGGCGGAATCGGACGGACGAAGACGCCGACGACACGACGAACGGCCCGGCGAGTGAGCGCCGGGCCGTTCGGATCGTGGGTCAGTGCGCGGTGATCCGGTCCAGCGCACCCGGCGTGTACGGGCTGTGCGCCGACAGGTACGACGCGAACGCGTCGATGTCGAGACCGCCGAAGTACACGTTCTTCGCTCCGAGGAAGGTCGGGAAGTTGTCGCCCCCGCCGGCCAGGAAGTTGTTGGTCACGACGCGGTACGTGTCGCCGTCGACGAGCGGCTGCCCGTTCAGCGTCACGGTGCCCAGCGTCGTGCCCGTGTAGTCGTACACGAAGCCTGCGCTGACCTGCAGGATCTTCTTCTGCGAGGCGGCGTTCGGCCCGCTCCACTGCTCGGTCAGCAGCTGCTTGATCTGCGCCCCCGTCAGGTCGAGCGAGACGAGGTAGTTGTTGAACGGCTGCACCGTGAACGCCTCCTCGAACGTCACGTCGCCCGGAGCCTCGCCCCACTTGGAGGAGGAATACGTCAGGTCGGCGCGCACACCACCGGGGTTCATCAGTGCGATGACCGGCTTGGCGAAGGAGCCCACGACGCTGGGATCAGCCAGCTGCGCGTCGGCGATGAGGTCGCCGAGCGGCGTCTCGCCGCCCGCGTTCGCGTTGCGCGTGACATCCGTCGTGATGTGCCCGATCACCTTGCTCGCGATGGGCTTCACGAGCTGGTTGTACTG
>Ga0157372_10006559_pt1 | contig 12382 bp, 14 predicted proteins | sample C55metaG_FD_115307 | JGI IMG/M metagenome (GOLD analysis project Ga0157372, IMG submission 115307) | Corn rhizosphere microbial communities from Kellogg Biological Station, Michigan, USA - C5-5 metaG | ecosystem: Host-associated > Plants > Roots > Rhizosphere > Soil | place: USA: Michigan... | reverse complement strand
TACCTTATTATACTCAGTCATATTATTACAACAGTATACAACCTTACGCCGGAATTGGTTATCTAAAAAAACTAAACAAAAGTTTGTTTGTAAAAGGTGAAATAAGCTACAATTGGTTAAATTCTTTCAGCCAAAAGTATATGCTGAATAAAGAGTATAAAACGGGGCAGGTTAATAAAAAGGCAATGTCAATAGGAAGGGTCATTAATTTTAATATTGGAGCTGAGAAAAGTATTACAAAAAAAATTTCTATTGGAATACAGGCCTTAATTCCCGTATCAACCCATTGGAATAACGATGAGATTTTTTACAAGTATGATTATTCTGATGATACCCAGCAAATAGCCAGGAATAAATTTTCACTTGGAATCAACGTTCCAATCAGTTATCATTTTTAATCAATCCAAAAACTGCTACTTATGCGCCAAAAAACAACAATAATCCTGTTGCCGTTACTTGTGCTTTCCATCCTGCTTTCTGCACAGGTAAAAACAAAATTTAGTAATAATGAATTAATTGGAAATAAAGGTCGTTTTGATAAGGGCTACAAAGAACAAATTAATTTTGAAATTTCGCCTAAGAATATTAATGAACTAATTGAAAAAGAAAAAAAGGAGAAAGAGGAATCGAAATTTGAAAAACCTTTCCAGCTTGCTGAACCAGAGGCTATTGATTTAGATATTGCTATACGTAACAGATCTATAAAAAACTCTTATAATTAATCTAATTATAAAAAAACCTATTTTTCGTACGTTTTTTTAAAACCTTTCCCTTGCCCGATTCCTTTCCTTTTTCGTTCTTTACCTTTGCTGAATTATAAATTATTATATACCAAAACATTTAACTGGAGGAATGGCGTTCAAATTTCCGAATCTTCCCCCTACTCTATCGAATCGCTTACTTTATATTTTTGACTTCTTAGGCTACATTGCTTGTTTAAACTGTTGCTTCCTTACGTTTTTTTATCACGTTTAAACATTTACAACTATGAAAAGCAATTAACTAAAGCAATTTCAAAACAGGTCTTTACATTATTTTTAGCTCATCTATCTTGTGCGCTTCGTCGCAGAGCCTGAATGCAGGCGACACTGTAAACAAAGGTGCAGAAAGCAGTTACAAAGTCTTAAAAGACAAAAACCTCGTTTTTAAAATTGACTACAAAAATGAATTGTCAGAAGCATTTCAAGTAGTTATCAAAAACGATCATAATGACGTAATATACCTTAAACAGTTTGACGCAAAGCCTTTAAACGCTACATTGTTGTTTACTGAAGTACCAGAAAATTGTACGCTGAGTTTCTTCATTAGAACAGGAAAAAAAGAAGTAGCGCAAGCATTTAAAATAGATACTGAAATTAAAACTGGTCAGGAATATATTGTAAAAGGACTTTAAACGAAGCACCATATTATATGCTGTACTTTTATCTCTCTTAAACGCCGCCTTACGGTAGCCTTTTTATAATTGTTGGAATACTTTAATATATTAAGACTCCTTTCATTATTGTTGAGCTGCCTCTTTTTTGTTCCATAAAGCAAGCCCGGACAGTAGGAAGACAGTCATCCTAAAGGCAAAGACAAAAAGCCAGGGCAGCTATAGATTTTTATAATATCCAGCTACTCATGCTCTTTGTTTTTAATCCAGTTATTTCTATGAAATTCATCCCCAGGTCGCAGAATAATTGGTCATCCTTTATTGTCATACACCTATTTCGACGCAGCATATAAACTTTGTTTTGCTCTAGAAGAGTTCCATCTTCAACTTCAATAAATTGAAGTTTAGAATACTTTTTTAAAATACTCTATAGAAGACTTTCGAACTCTGAGTGCAAGTGCCTTAAGATTATATAGGCCGGTGTTTGGAAACATAAAAAACAATTATCACTTCAAACGTTTTATGCTAAGTGGTATAGAAAAAGTAAGCATTGAAACGGGTTTGGTTTCAGTAACGTAGTCAATTAAATTAGTTCGGAATATTATATATCACACTATAATAAGGAGAAGAGTGGGAGTGAATATGAAACACAAAAACATTCTAGCTAACGCAAAGCTACTGTAACTTCTCCTCATGCATCTTAAAAAAAGAGTACAACAGATGTATAGCGCCGTAACAAAGTATTAGAAACCTAAAAATAGTGTAGCTGTAATTACTTTTAGGAGAGATACAGACGGATAATGAGCTATCAAAAACAGCAATCTAATTTCACAGTCTCTTATTAAGCGAAATTAAAGCCCCGGTTGCTCTCCTATCACGCTGCTAATAATTGCTGGATGTCATTCCAAAGAAAATAAACACTTCGTCTAATTCTGTAGGGCTTCAATTTGCCATGCTTAATCCAGTCATAAATTGTTGGTCTTGAGACATGAAAAAAAGTGCACACCTCTGCAATTTTAAGTAACGGCTTATAAGTAAGTCCTGGGGTTTCATGTGATTGAACTGTTGGATTTTCTTTTGAAGTCTTTGTGATTTCCTCTCTTATTATTAATCGCATATGCTCCCAAAACTGTTCGGGCTCATATGGAAATAACATTGGCGTTATTGAGCTATTATTCATGGGTTATTTTTTTGCAACCGTTCAATTACTTCTCGTCATTAAGGAAAAATATAGAGTTTACTGCCCTGATTGCGTTTAAAGGATGGCTCATATTTAATGTAGCCATACCCGTTTAAATCTTTAATGACTTTATTATAAGTAGCTCTTGTTGAAATTTTTGCTAACTGCATTATCTCGTGGCTATATGCTTGAACAGGATTATCATAATTATTCTTTTTCCAGTATTGGAGCAGAGCTGCATAAATACCAATATGGGTGGTACTGATGCGAGGGTCATTTTCAATAGCCGCAAAAAATTCGGACAACGGTTTTAACTGCTCCATCTTGAAACACTTTAATATTCCTAGTTCCAAAAATTGTCAATCACTAACGTGAATTTGACCCTCGCTTGTTACACTGTTTATATAGCTTGTCCCTGCTTCCTCTTTTTGTTTTTAGAAGTTTTCGGATTTTCCCCACTATCATCTCCTTCATTCTGCTTTTGGCTTTCCCTTTTCGCCTCTTGCTTCGTAGTATTTGTTTCGCCTTGGTGCTCTCTTTCACCTTTAGATTGTTTGTTTACAATGCGCTGCATATTTCCGTCATAGACATTAATGGATTTGAACTTTGGATTGGCTTCAATAAAATGCTTTTGTTCATTTCCATTTTCAACAAACGTTACTGACTGCCTGTTACCTTTATTTAGAGAGTCTATCAGTCTTGTTTTGTCCTGTTCATTGGTCAATTCCTTTATCGGATGATTTGCAAGCACTTTTTCCAAATCGTAACCATAATTCTGGTGGTAATGCTTCATTTTGTAATTTCCGCTTGCATCCGTTTCTTTAAAGTCCATTTGCATCCAGGCGTTATAAACTTGACCCTCTTTATTTGTTAAGTCCTTATTGATCGACCTCCCGCTCATCAAATTATATCCTTCTTTCAACGTAATGTTATTACCCTTATTGATGTAAAAAGTCTGGTCCACCAGGTCATTGCCTTGCTCCTGTTTCAAGCTCACCTTATATCTATTAAAAAAGTACATGTCGCTCTGGTCAGATTTTTTAAAATGAAGTGTAGCATCTGCAGTATCATTTCCAAATTTCGCAGTATGTAATATTTGAAATTCCGGAGTTTGCTTTAGCAGCTTCTCTTTGAGTTCACTTTCTAATGCATCACCAAAACCTGTAAACTTTACCTGGTCTTTCAGGTAATCGAAATTTTTCTGGTTCATAAAATTTGTTTTTTGAGTAATTAAATTTTTATCATTTAAAGCAAGGGAGCTTGCATTTAGTATTTTAAAACTGTCCCATTCGCTTACATTACTTGCAGCAAAGGCGATGGCCTCTTCTTCCTTCTTAAACATAAACACATCATGCGTATCGAGATAGTAAGATGCGGTATTATAGGCCATCCAGGGATTACCTTTACTGACCTCTGACGAAATTTGGAAGACAGCTTTTTCCGATATTAAATGTTCATCAAGAATGTTATTGTCCATAATCGGTAATAAGAGATTTTGCTTTTATAATTGTTCTGTTTCGAAGCGACAATTGTAAATTCCTTCCGCCGTTTTTTTCCATCAATTGAATAGACAAGTATTTCTTTTCAGGTATGGTGAACTTTGGCAAGGCAAATACTATTACATTTTTACTGTCACCTTTTATTGTTGAGGTATCACCATTTACATTGACCGGCTGTATTTCAATTTCCTGGGTAGCTGTACGCTTTGATTTTCTTTCGTCTCTTATATAAAAACGAAGCATATCAACATCGTAATTAATGTTTGAATTATTAGCTACTTCAACCTTAAAAAAGATTATGTCATTATTTATATAAATCCCTTTCACAGCGAACATCATTTCGTACCTGTAGTCCCTTACACTTCGTATTGTTTTCTCCTTCTTTAAAATTCTTTCGGCATCTATGTGAATTGCTGCATCATTATAAACTGGCTTTATAGATTCCAAACTGCTTGTATTGGCTGTATCAGCGATAAATGATATGTTGATTGCAGAAGGGCTATTTATGTAATCAAGGATGAATGAATAAAATTTGCCATCTGCTGTTATTATGCTCAAGTTTGTTTCGGAAAAATTCTCCCTGCCAGCCTTAACCAATAGAATATTTTCAACACCTTTAGCCTTCTGTGCTAGGACATCTGCACTACCTCTGTCTACACTTTTAATAGCATATGGAAAGATTAGGTTGGTAGTTTTATTCGTTGTTATTTGGAGAGGGTACGGCTCTATAATAGTTGTTTGGAGCTTCGCCGGTGAAGTTTGGGAAAATGAAGTTCCACTAATGAAAAGAAGAACTATCCCTGATAGCATTATTAAGATTATTTGTCTCATATCAATTGAATATTTTTGTTTAAAAAAGAAGGTTAAGAATCTAAAAAGCTGTTGCTTGTTTTTCGTCTTTAAGCAAAACCTGGTATCCTGCTTTCACCATAACTTTTATAAGTTTGGCCTTTTTACTAAACAATGTTTTGGCTGCCTCAATACCTGCAGTCGCTGCCTGTACTTTAAGCGATGGGTCGATTGTGTTTAAACCAATCCCTTGCATTGCCCGGTCAGCAGATTGCTTTGCAACATCCCGAGTGATGGCTCCTGGTATATAGATACCGTCCATACCGTCCATATCAAAAACAGATAAGTCAACAGGATAAAGGGAGTTATTGTAGCGGATACTATTAATCTTAATTATTAATCGTTCTCCGTTTAGCGATGCAGTACCAAACACAAAATTGTCTTTAGGAATAAGATTGCCATTGATGAAAACATTATTCAGTAACCTAAGCTTTACGACTGAACCATCTACCAATACTTGTGATTGGTGAACGACTGCCTTAATTGCGTTTTCAACGGCAGCATTAGTATCAATATCTTCATCCAAAGAGTAAAAGCGATTAGTTGAAAGCTTAGCTTGTGTAGGCCTATTGCTTATTAGCAAACTATTAAAATCCCTGTTGGGATTGACATTTACTGCAAACACTTGTCCTTTATGTGCTTCAGATGTTTGCCGAATCTTTTCCTTTACTCTTTCAGGATGCTGTATGTCCAATATTCTTTCCATCATCCCCTTTAGTTGTTGCATCTCCGGATCTTCATCACCATCTTGCTGCTTATTCATCGCCATCATTTGTTCCAAGCGGTTAATGTCAGAACTATTCATGTTTGCGCTTGCAGTTCTTCTTGTATCTGAAGATGTGCCTAATTTGTCGTTGGACTTTATAGAAGCGTGATTCATCGCTTTATCTAATTGTTCAAGCTTACTGTAAACTTTTGCCTCATTTCGGTCCTGGTAATGATTACTATAAGGGGAAGTATTAAGATTGGTACTTCCAAAGGAAGATTTTGGGGTGTATTTTGGATAAGCTGCAATACTATCATTGATAAAAATATCGGTGCCTTCTGTGCTTAATTTTCGTAAGTAGTTTGGATCGTTCTTCATTAGCTCTTGAAGCTTGGCAGAATCTAAGGCCGCTTTTTCATAATAGCTAAGCTTGTCTAATTGCTTATCATCTTTAAGATTAGCGTTGGGCAATTCCATGTTAAGTCCAGGTTTTGTACCTGTTTGTTGTGCCTGCACATCATTGCTGCTTCCTCCACCTAATGCCCAAAACAATAGGGTTACAAAAGGCAAAACCAGTAATGGAAGTACAATGAGAAACTTACGTTTACGTAACATTTGTGGTGATGGTGTTTTTGTTTTCATAATTCTTATTTATTTGATGAGTGTGATTTGTAAAAATTTTCAATGAAGACAAGGCTGTCTATTAGTCCAGGGGGGTACTTAACGATGCTGTCATATATTCTTCTGCCCGAATTGGATGTAGCCAGGCTATCGAGGTAGGCTCTAAACTTTTTTACTTTTTCAAACTCGCTTTTAGATACTCTTTTTGATGGACCAAGAGGCTTATCTTCATTTTGCAATATGTGTTCTGGAACTTCTATAGCTGCAATAGACAGGTCGATGTTCTGGTTAACTAAAGAACTCTTAACTACGAGGTAAACACAACTACTAAAAGAGATGACGCTAAAAGCTACCACAATGAGTCTTTTAGTGTTTAATGAAAGCTTTTCAGATTTAGCCTGAAGAAGTGATGCGACTTTAAATTGAGCGTGTATGCATCTGATCGCCCACATTGCTGCTACCTTATTAGTTTTTAAATTCTGGCTATGCTGCTTCTGATTCTTTTTATGCTTCAACGAGAAAAACATATGTTAACGATTTTCAGTTTTAATATCTCTGTTATCGATTGTTGTCCAGCGTTCAATTAAAAAGCCGTGGGAGTTATTGTCCGATCTGCTTACGTTGCGTAAATAACCTTCAGTTAAAAGGCTTCTGAAAACAATGCTGGTAGTTCTAATAATTTTCTGTGTAGCATAACACCGGAAGTAATAAGGATATTGGTTTATATCCATTTGTATGCTGTCTACATTTATCTGTTGGCTGATGTTACCAGAAATGATATTAGAGTAGTAGGAGTTCTCTTTTAGGTTATCATAAGCTCTTTTAGCAGAAGCATCTGCTAAGTACAATGCCTTAGTGATGTTAGTTTGTATTACTTTTTCATCAGGGTCGAGCGTAAAAAAATTTTGATGAAAGATTTTTACATGGTCTTTAGCTTCTACTATTATATTGTCCTTTCTATCTGATGCATAAGCTTCAAGTGCTTTTCCATTTGCAAGTATGTATACCTTACTTTGCATATTTCCGACTAACTCATGGCTTTTATAAAGAGCAAATCCAGAGAGAATAATACTTCCCACAATAACTATTAAAGTAAACATGCGAACATGCCTGAAAGCACTGTCTATATTCTTCATTTGTTTAAACATGTCTAACTGTTTTATTTTCCTGAAATTTTATCTTTGAAGTAGTCACTATTGCTGGCTGAAGCATTTCCACTACCAAGCATTCTTTTTGCGTCACCATAAATATCTTTAGCCATAGTAGCAGCGGACGTTGTTGCAGTTGAAACAGTTTGCCTGCTAGAAGAACTCATAATGCTGCTTACTTTATAAAGGAGCGTATTGCCTCCGCCAGCATGAACGATATAATTAGCAACTGAAGGAACAGTGAAGTAGCCTATAATTCCGATGATCATAAAAACGAGATAGGCCATATCGGTGTTGCTAAAAAAGGTGTCTCCCGTGTCCTGTACTTGTTTAAGGTCAAGTACCAGCATCTTTTCCTGTATTTTACCAATTATAGAACCGAAAATATTTGCGACAGGTAGCCAAAGAAATGTGTTGATGTACCGGGCAATCCAAACTGTAAGCGTATGTTGAAACCCATCAAAAACAGCAATGCCAAATACAAGAGGGCCAAGTATCGCAAGTACAATTAGATTAAACGTTCTTATAGTATTTATACAAAGTGCTGCTGCCTGATATAATAATTGCAAAACTTCACTCATCCACTCTTTGATAGAGTTTCGGAAGTTATAGGAAGCTTTAGCCATTGCAAACGTAATATCGTTTCCAAGGCTCTCTAACATATTTTCCCCATCCTCGTCATTAGGATGACTGTACTTATACCACTTATCCCTGTCGCCTGCCCCTGTTTCACCCACGTACATTTTCCATATGTCCGTGTTTTTTATCATTTTTTCTTTCTGCTTAAGAAGTACTGCTATTGATTTGTCCGAATCTTTCATCATTGCTGAAGTAGCAGAAACAGTAGGTTTCATAACACCGTTTATCATTGCAAGAACAGATGGAAAAATCATCACACAGAAACCGATAACAAAGGGTCTAAACAAGGGATAGAAATCAATAGGCTCGGCGTTAGCAATGTGCCTCCATACCCTTGATGCTATATACCACGTAGCTGCAAAACCAGCTATACCTTGTCCAACTCCAATTAGCTTACTACACAAGGGCATCATATCCTCGTACAATTGGTCCAGCACAACATGAAATCCTTTTACCTGGTTAGTCTGCTGGCTCTGCGCGTTGGAAAGTAAAGGCAATAACATTCCCATTACCGCCGTTAGGGCAGATTTTCTATACACTGTCATTACTATAGTTTTAATTATTTATACCGTAAATGTTTTTTAGGCTTTTGGCATCTTTTCCCTCCCGGTCTCTCTGAATTGCCAGTATCGTGGTAGTGTTGTTAAACTGACGCAGAAACACCAGCTTATCCAGCATGTCGTTAAATATATCATCTATCGCTTTTAGTCTTTCATCGTCAGACATGCGAAGTTTACTGGCAGTAATTATGATTGTTAAAGCATCGATATTTTTTACATTTTGACTAAAGAGATTTGCATAAACATTACTTAGATAACTAATTTCTCGGGCATTAAAGTTTTCATCATTTTTAAACCTGTGGTAAGCACTCTTATACTCCTTAACAATCAGTAACTGTGCGTTTATAATTTCACCGACCTTTTTGTAATTTTTTACTGTTGGACTAACGGCAAGTAATCCATCAAGAAAAGTTTTATGAAGGTTGAAGTTCCCTTGCGATATATTTTTGATTGTATTATACCCTGTGCTAACGATTGTATAACCTTTTTTCATGTCGCTTAGAATTTGCTTAAGTTGAGCCAGCTTTTCTACATTTAATAGCAGTTGTTGGGCTTCCTCTGATTGAGCCGATGATTGTGATGCACTTCCTAAAACCACCAATAAGAATATCATTAATACCTTTTTCATAATCATCAATATTTAATACCGTAAAGCCTACGGCTTGCTTCAATATTATTTTTCTCTTTAGTTCTGTTGATTGCTAGAACTCTCGCATCTTCAGCAAAGCTTTCTGCAAATGAATATTTATCCTGAATACTCGTGTGTATTGCATCAATTCGTTTTAATCTCTCATCATCCTTCATTTTCAACTGATTTGCAGTAATTACTTTAATAAGCTCGTCTATATCAGCAGTGCTATAAGTAATGAGATTAGTGAAGACTTTATAGATATAATCAATCTCACCAGAACTAAATAAACTGATAGATTGCGCCTGTTTATAAGCAGCCTTATAAGTTTGAATTATTTTAGTTTGATAAGCTATAATATCTGCAACCTTAGCATAGTTTCTTATAGATGGATTAACATTTTTAAACGAACTAAAGAAATCACTATGCAAATTGAAATCACCCTTCTTTATAGTACCAATAGTTGTTAATCCTTTCTTTGCTATTGAATAGCCTTTTTGAACATATCCTACGTACATCTGTAAAGCTGCAATCTGTTCGATCAAATATTTCTTTTGCGTTTTCCTCTGTTTAAACCATTCATCGAAAGTTTGTGCATTACACACCTTAACAGATATTAAAACCAATATAAAGAGTACTAACGTTCTCATAACTCATCTTTTAGCTAATAACTACTCAAGCCCGTATAATGCTTTGACTACTGAAATGTCATTTTTAGATTTTACTCGTTGTAAGCTCATAAGTACATTTTGTTGATTAAAAGCTATCAAGTCAGTATAATTCGTCTCAACCTGGTTATATGCGTTATTAATTATTTCCAGCCGCTTAGCATCACTCATTTGGGTTGAAAAGGAATTAACTACAAGGAGGATTTGGTCAAGATTTTTTACACTTTCATCAAGAATACCATTGTACACTTTCTCCATATAATTCAATTCGTCTCCTGTAAAGTGTCCATCCTGCTGAAATAACCTCCATGCTCGTTTATATTCAGATACTAACTGTACTTCCTTGTTTGCAATCTCTCTAACCCGGTGATAGTAGGATATAACATTTTTAACCTGCCACAACTCTTCATAATAGTCTTTATAGAGCGTACGTTGCTTTTCTACCCAATCTGTAATTTCATTCAACTTCAATTCAGACATTGTATTCTCTACAACCTTTTGAGCACTTTGCAGCCAAATTGTTTGGTTTTGTATCCTTTGAATTTTCAAATCAACTGCTTTGATGATCTTTTTAACTCCAGCTTTTATGATCTCGGCAATAGGGTCTTGGGCGGACAGCTTATTAAGAGGTACTAATGTTGAAAGGAACAAAAACGATAAAATTACTTTCAGCTTCTTCATAAAAAACGTTTATTTAATTACCTATGCAGATTGACTAGAACGACTTGATCTTTTTTAATTTTGTATTGCTTAAAAAAAGCGTAGACTTTTCCGGTAAGAAAGAACATTTAAGCTGCCCATCCACTTGCTCGAGCTGTCTTTTTGAACAATCATAAGTAGCAATCCACTTTTCGGTCTTTTGTTTTTGAAAAGCTTTGTTATTTAAGCCGTCTCGTCTCCACCTAATCCTGACGATCTTGTACATGTCTGCAATAATACTTATCTGCCGGATGCTGACTTTTTCAACGATTCTACAATTCCCTTCATCAAAATTTCTACTGTAAATACCCGGCATACTCGTTATCATACCTGTCTGTTGCAAGCCATTCTTAAACGCAAGCAACCGTGTTGCTTTAAATGCAATTAGTGCGCTTCTCCACTTCATAATTATAGTTTTTATATTAGATAATCAATTGTTTATTCCTTTCCCATTAATGATGCCTTCATTTCATTTGCTAAAGCAGATATGCCTTTTTGAAGGCTTCCGTATTTGTTTGTATAGTGGCTCAGTTTCACTTTTTCAGTTTCTTCTGTTGTATATGCTAAATACTCTTCCGGGCTTACCTCTGTTCTGTACACCTTCGATAATATTCCCCCTAGACTGATAAAGACTTCCTTATATTTTTTAGTTGGATCATTTGCTTTATTAACAGATAAAACCAATGCTTTTTCTTTTTCAGTTAATCCCAACAGTTCCTGTATCTGGTCAAACTTGTTTTGATACTTACTTTGGTCTAATAGAATTTTACAATCGCTGTTATTAATAATAGCTTGCTTTACTACCGGTGATGATATGATGTCTTCAACCTCTTGTGTAACAACTATGGCCTCACCGAAAAACTTTCTCACTGTTTTAAACAGATACTTAATGTATTCAGCCATCCCTTCTTTTGCAATGGCTTTCCAGGCTTCTTCAATAAGTATCATCTTACGGATGCCTTTAAGCTTTCTCATTTTCGAGATAAAGACCTCCATTATGATAATGGTTACAACGGGGAATAGTATTGGATGATCCTTAATATTATCTAACTCAAAAACAATAAATTGTTCTTGTAGCAATTCAAGTTTTTTCGTTGCATTTAATAAGTAGTCAAACTCCCCACCTTTGTAATAAGGCCGTAGTACATAAAGAAAGTTATTTACGTCAAAATCCTTCTCTTTAACCTTATCGTTTGCAAGCACCGCTACAAACTCTTCTGTAAGAAAGTCATAAAAGGTATTGAAGCATGGAAAGATGTTCGGAAATTTATCAAGCTTTTCATAGTACAGTTGCAGTGCGTTTGATAAGGCTACATATTCTGACCGATTAAAGCTTTCATCGTCTTTCTTCCAAAGTGCAAGTAATAATGTTTTAATGCTTTCTTTCTTTTCTGTATCCAAACTATCACCCTCACTTATATAGAAAGGATTGAACTTAATCGGGTTCTTTTCATCATAAGTAAAATAATACCCTTTAACCATATCGCACAAACCCTTGTAGCTATGGCCAACGTCAACCAGAACTATATGCGTTCCTTGCTCATAATAACTCCTTACCATATGGTTAGTAAAGAAAGATTTACCACTTCCGCTTGGTCCTAAAATGAACTTATTTCGATTGGTGCATATTCCTTTTTTCACCGGCTCATCACTTATGTCAACATGAACTGGCTTACCTGTTAGTCTATCACCTAAGCGGATACCAATAGGACTTAGAGATGACTTATAATTAGTTTCCATATTAAGGAAACACGTAGCTTGTTCAGCAAATGTGTCAAACGTATCATTGATAGGAAAATCTGCTTCATTGCCC
>Ga0157372_10006558_pt1 | contig 12383 bp, 7 predicted proteins | sample C55metaG_FD_115307 | JGI IMG/M metagenome (GOLD analysis project Ga0157372, IMG submission 115307) | Corn rhizosphere microbial communities from Kellogg Biological Station, Michigan, USA - C5-5 metaG | ecosystem: Host-associated > Plants > Roots > Rhizosphere > Soil | place: USA: Michigan... | reverse complement strand
TTCAGCACGATCCCGAATACGAGCGCTTCATCCAGGAGACCGGCTTCGATTTCGAACGCGACTTGGCCCAGGTAGCCATCGCCGTTCACTACGCCAGTCCCGCCACCGGCCGCGAGACGCGCTTCTCGGAAGTGCTTGTCGCTCGCTTGAACGGAGACAAACTTCGCGCCTACTTAAAGAAGATGGCTTCTGCGGTTGAGGACTTCGAGCATGTTGAGATCTACAGCATCCCCGTTGAAGGACACATCTTCCGGATCGCGATTTTGGGTGTGGAGGTGTGCACACCTCACCTCTGCACCATGGTTGCCGGCTCAAACCATCCTGATCTAAAAGTAATTCACGACATGATAAAGCGGTCTCACAAGATGGCCTCGCCATTTGCCGGACCGGCGCTACTTCGGCAGTTCTACAAGCGTGTTCCGCAATTGCCACTGCCAAGTCTGGGATGGGCCGTCTTCAAAGTGAATTCTGCTACGCCGACGGTCAACGCGCCATTGGCCCTTCCCGGCCCGGCGACCATTGTGGCGTCCGTGCAGTACCTCGGAGACGTGCGCTTCCGGGCGGAGGCATTCACCCAGAATGACGCAACCGCGCAGCAGTTAAGCCTTCAGGCGAACACGTTCCTCAAGATCTTCGAGTCAGCCGAAATCTCTGTCTCCGGACAGCAGCCCGATCCCGACTTCGACAAGGCAATGAAAAGCATTCAGATTGAGCAGCGGAAAGATCGAGTAGTGCTCACAGCAAAAATCCCGTCGGATCTGGTTCGCAAGCTGGTATCGGAAGCCCCGTTAGGATTAGCACCGGCAGGTCCATCGAACTAAGAGTAACCGAGGGCACGTACCAGCCCCCACCCCTCCCTGAGTAACAAGTCTCGCCGCTGCCACTCATTTCAGACACGGGTACAATGATTGGGAATGACTAATGTGGGAATTCCTGCCGCCTTCGTCGCCGGACTTGTGTCCTTTCTCTCGCCGTGTGTTCTGCCGCTGGTACCAGGCTACGTGTCTCTGATTTCTGGCGTGGGCGTGGAAGAACTCAAGGCGCAGGAAACCGCCGTGTTGCGGAGAGTAATGCTGAACTCCATCGCATTCATTCTGGGGTTCAGCATTGTTTTCGTAATTCTTGGCGCCCTTTCTACGGAGGTAGGTCAGATTGCGTCCCAGTACAAATCCGTGCTGGCACAAGTGGCCGGCGTGCTGGTGATTGTGTTCGGACTGCACCTGACCGGCATCTTACGGATTAAGGCTCTGTACGCGGACAAGCGCCTCCACAACGTTAAAGGAGGCAACACTCCCTGGGGAGCGTTTGTGATTGGCTTTGCCTTCGCATTCGGCTGGACGCCGTGCGTGGGCCCGATCCTTTCCGGAATCCTCGTGATTGCAGCGGCGCAGAATTCGGTGGGCAAGGGAATCCTGCTGCTCACTGTCTATTCTCTCGGGCTGGCGGTACCTTTTCTGCTTACGGCGCTGGGAATCGAGCGGTTTATGAAGTTCTATACTGGCTTCCGCCGTCACATGCACGTGGTCGAGGTAGCTAGTGGCGCGCTTCTGATTGCATTAGGGGTCCTATTAGTATTTGGGAAATTCACGCTGCTGGCGCAGTACTTCTCGTTTTTGAATCGGTTCGTTCTGTAAAGGAGTTTTGTGAAACGCGATCCCGTCATTTTGATTGTTGTCGCGGTAGTCATCTCGCTCATGCTGGTGTTCGGCATTCAAAAGACGCGCCACAACCGCCCCAACAGCGCCGGCGCTCTGCAAGGAAAACCCGCGCCCGATTTCTCGCTGGCATCGCTGGATGGCAAGGCGACATTGAGGCTCTCCGATTACAAGGGTAAAGCCGTGCTGCTGAATTTCTGGGCGACTTGGTGCGAGCCTTGCAAGATTGAGATGCCTTGGTTTGTTGAACTCCAGAAGCAGTACGGGCCGAAAGGATTGCAGGTGCTCGGTGTTGCCATGGATGACACCGATCCGAAAGACATCAGCGAATTCGCCCACAAAATGGGCGTGAATTATCCGATCGTCGTCGGGAAGGAAGCGGTGGGCAACCAGTACGGCGGAATTCCTTACCTGCCCTCGACGTTCTACATCGACCGCGATGGCAAAGTTGTGGATCGAGTGTATGGTCTGGTGAGCCGCTCGGAAATCGAAGACGACATCAAGAAGGCGCTTTCATCGAACGGCCAGGTGGCACAGAAGTGAAAACGCAGCGCGTGGTTGCAGCGTTCCTTATCGTCGCGGCGTCTTCGTCGGCTGCGTGGGCACAGAACTTTGCTGCCCATCAGCCGACGATCGTGTACCACCCTCCGGAGACCACTTCCATCAGTCGTGGACACCTCGGTGGCGTGGTGCTGCAGTTCCGCATCCCCAACGGATTTCACATCAATTCCAACCAGCCTAAGCAGGAATACCTCAAGAAGACTGAACTCAAGCTCGATGCCCCGACCGACATCGCGATCGCCGGCGTGACCTACCCGGCCGGCGAAGATCGAAGCTTCCCTTTTGATCCGAACGAGACACTGAATGTTTACACAGGAGACTTCGCGCTCAAAGTGCTCGTGCGCCCGCTGAGAACCGTCATGCCGGCGAAATACGCCGTGCATGGAATGTTGAAGTATCAGGCCTGCGACAACGCCGCGTGCTATCCGCCCAAGCAACTCCCCATCAGCTTCGAAATCAAGGTCATCAAGGCCGCTTCGGAAACCAGGCGCCACAACCCACCCCAAAGCCCGAACATTCACTAGATGCTGGCGACTAGCTAGCAGTTGAGACGGTGCCCACCAATTGTTCAACGTTTCCCATACGGCCGACCGTGCGTTCCTTGCCAAGACTGCACATCACTGCGAACAGGCTTGGCGCCACACCTTGTCCCGTAAGCGCGACGCGAGCACCATTGATCAACGCACCTGCCTTAACGTTCTTTTCGACGGCGAACTCGCGTAAAACTCGCTCCGTCTCCTGCTCGCTGAACTGGGGCAAGGCCGCATAGCGCTGTGACAGTTCGACGAGCAATTGCCGGAGGCTGCCATCCTTGAGGAATTTATCGATCGCCGCCGGATCGGCCTGAAAATCATCCGTGAAGAATGCGCGAAAGGATCCGGCGAAATCTTTGAGGCTGCGCGCTCTGGGCTTGAGCAGATCGATGGTCGAAAGCAGCCACGCGCGATCGAGTGCAGCAATGTTGATCCCCGCATGCTTCCACTCATCTTGAATCAACGGCAACAGACGTTCCGCAGGGTACGCGCGAATGTATTCGGTATTGAACCAGTCGAGTTTGCTGCGATCAAAGACGGCGTTGGAACGCGAGATCGCTTCCAGCCCAAAGAGTCGAATCAGTTCTGCGTCATTCAAGATTTCCGGTGAACCCTCCGGGGGAGTCCAGCCCAGCAGGGCCAGGAAGTTGCGGAATGCCTCGGGAACAATTCCTTCTTCGCGGTAAGCCATGACGCTGGTGGCCCCATGACGCTTGCTGAGGCGTGTCTTGTCCGGACCAAGAATCAAGGGCACGTGCGCAAAAACCGGCAGGGGCGCTCCCAACGCCTTGTACAGCAACACTTGTTTCGGCGTATTCGAGATGTGATCGGCGCCGCGAATGATGTGCGTGATCCGCAAATCAATGTCGTCCGCAACTACGCTGAGGTGATAAGTCGGGCTGCTGTCGGAGCGCAGCAGAACGAAGTCTTCCAATTCCGAATTGGCGAATTCGACTTTTTCGAACACCGCATCGTCGAAAGAGGTGCTGCCGCCTTGTGGGATGGCGAAGCGGACAGCAGCGGACTCCCCTGCATTTTTCCGTCTCAGTGCTTCTTCACGAGCGACAACTCGACAGGTGCCTTCATAGCGTGGCGGGCGCCCTTCCGCGGTGGCCGCAGCACGGCGCTTCTCCAGTTCCTCCTTGCTGCAAAAGCAGTAGTACGCGGCTCCGGAATCTAGCAACTTTTGAGCTGCCGCGCGGTACAAACCCGTGCGTTTCGTCTGGTAATACGGGCCTTCGTCCCAGTTGATCCCAAGCCATTGCAAGCCTTGCAGAATCCCCTCAACCATTTCCGCGGTAGAGCGTTCCAAGTCGGTGTCCTCGATCCGCAGAACGAGGGTTCCGCCGAAATGCCGGGCGAAAAGCCAGTTAAATAGCGCCGTCCGGGCGCCTCCGACGTGGAGGTATCCGGTAGGGGACGGAGCGAAGCGAACACGCGGTTTTGCGGGTGTTTGTGCGTCAGAAGGGGGATTGGCTGGCATCTTTGGTAACCATTTTGGATGTTACGGTCGGTAATCGGGAGCGTCAAGCAAACTAGCCGATGCCTCTGGTAACGGAACATGCCTACAAATCACTATTGTTTCAGCATCCAACCTATGGAAACATTGAAGGAGCGTTTCCCCACGGAAAGACGAGGCTAAGCCTCGCCTCATGAATAGTTCAATCATCGCCAGCTTAATACTGCCGGGAGTCGTACCACTCCTGCTGTTTCTGCTTTTCACGTACCTGTACGTGCAAAGCCGCCAGCCCTATTTCCGTGCCTGGCAGATGGCGTGGGCCGCCTACACCCTCCATTTCGGTCTCGATGATTGGTCGAAAGCCGCGCCGGGAGACCGTCCACTGGAGTTGATCGCTTCTGTACTGCTGGTAGCAATGTCGATGTGCATTCTGGTCTCGACGCGCGTGACGCGGCGCATGACCAGTTCTGAGCGTGCGGAAGCTTTACATCCGCGCTGGTATGAACTACTCGCGGGGGCAGGCTTGATCGGTATTGCCGTGTGGGACTTTGTGTCCCACGGCAGCTCGACACTGGCCGACGCCCACGTTCGTCTTGAATTCGGCATCGCCGCGGTGCTGATCTACAGTTCGTTTCATTTTTATCTGGCCGCCCAGCGCCGGAGTTCTCCGGCCTTTTATCTGCTGTGCGTGTCGCTAGCGTTTTGGGCGGTGCTGATGCTGCTCGGCCAGTACCGGCCTGGCTTCTCTGAAATTTTTGGCGTGTCCGGCCAGCTCGGCCCCATTCCACAGATGCTGCTCGGCATTGCCATGGTCATGGTGCTGTTTGAAAACGAACGCAACGCCGTCCAAGAAAACGCGCTGTCGTTCTCCACATTGGGCGTCGATCCCATGCGGCTGCTTTCTGCCGCAGATCTAGGCCCCGCGATGCAGGACATTCTCGACCGCCTAGTGGCTCCGCTGCCTACGAATCACGCGGCCATCTGCATCTCGGAACGCTGGCGCGGAGTTCTACCGTCAGCGCAATTGGGGTTCTCTCCGGAATTCGTCACCGCTTTGGACATGAGCGGAGCCGGCGAATACGTTTGCGAACTTGCCTACCGGCGCGGCGGTTTTGCGACATTCCGCAGCATTGCCGATATGCAGGAACCTCTACCCGTTTTCCCCGGGGGACGTTTTGAGCAGTTCCGGAAAGTGATGGCGGCGCAGAATATTCGCAACGTCACCGCCGTCAGCCTGCAGACGCGCGAACACAATTTCGGAGTCCTACTGTTCCCACACGCCGAACGGCATCTGTTTGGCGCTTCAAACCTGCGGCTGCTGATTGGCCTGGCCTTGCAAATAGGACTAACCCTCGAGAACTACGTCGTCATGCACGAGGCGCAGCGCCGCACTAAGGAATATCAACTGTTGACGCAGATCGGGCAGGCGATCAGTTCCCGGCTCAATCAGCAGGAAGTCTTTCGCACGCTGCAGAAGGAATTGGGCCAGATCTTCGATACCTCGAACTTCTACCTGGCCTTCCAGGAGGGCGATGAGATCGTCTTCCACCTGGAAGTCGAAGGTGGGAAGCTCCTTCCCCGTCGAAAGCGCAAAGTCTCAAATGGGCTGACCGAATACATTCTCCGAACCGGGCAGCCGCTGCTGATCCGTTCGGACCTCGAACGTGCGCGCGAGCGACTGGGAGTGACCTTCACGCCGAGCCGTCCCGCAAAGTCGTTCTGCGGTGTTCCGATTCTGATCAACGGAAAAGCCTCGGGTGTTATGGTCGCGCTGAGCACGGAACGTGAGCACGTTTTCCAGCAGCGCGATCTCGATGTCCTGAAGACGGCCGCTGGACAGGTGTCCGTTGCCATTGAGAATGCGCGCTTGTTTGGCGAAGAACAGTGGCGGTCCCACCAGTTTGCATTTTTGAACAGCGTTTCGAAAACGGCAATTTCCAGCGAAGACGCCGAGCAGATGCTGTCCGAAATTGTCGGCCACATCCAGAAGAATTTCCGCTTCGACCACATCGGAATCGGCATTCTGGATTACGCTACGAAAGAGATCGAGATCCGCGCGGAAGCCGGAACGACCGCGCACGAGAAGGGCAAAAAGATTCCGGTTTCCGCTGGAATTATCGGTCGGGTTGTGCGGAGCGGCGAGACTGCGCTGGTCCACGTCGGAGGTGAAGCACAATTGCGCGGCCTGCTGCCCACCTCTCGAAGTGTGCTCTGTATTCCGATCATGTACGGCGAATCCACGCTGGGCGTCTTGAACGTCGAAAGCGAGCAGGAGAACGCGTTCTCTTCCGAAGACCAACTGGTCATGAACACCCTTGCGGACTTACTGGCCACGGCACTGCACAATTCTTTCGTGTTCCAGAAACTGCAGCAGCAATCGATCACCGACGGTCTCACAAGCATCAAGACCCGGCGATTCTTCTGGGAATCTGTTACCGCCGAATGGAAGCGAGCATCACGGTCTGGACGCCCATTTTCCGTGGTACTGGTCGACCTGGACAAATTTAAAGAGGTCAACGACAACTTCGGCCACATGGAAGGCGACCTGGTGTTGGCCCGTGTGGGTCGACTGCTGGAGCAGAAGTGTCGTCAGTCGAACGTGGTCGCACGCTATGGCGGGGACGAGTTCGTCATCCTGATGCCGGAGACGGGAGTCGAGCAGGCCCAGATTCTGGCGGAACGCCTGCGCCTGTGGCTAGCCACGGATCCGATGTTGAGCGAACACCACATCACCGGCAGCTTCGGTGTTGCAACATTCCCGTTGCACGGGTTCTCGGCCGAGGACATCATTCGCGTTGCCGATGCCAGCATGTATGTGTCGAAACGCGCCGGGGGCGACCGGGTTTCCACTGCCGAAGAGGTCAGCAGCGATCAAGCCTCGGCCATACAGCGGCAATTGGTTTCTGGCTATGTAGAAGGCTTCCTGCAGCGCGAGCGTACCGGACCGGAGCAGGTCGAGGAACTGGTCGGAACCTTGCGCAAGCTCTCCTCCGGCACCGAGCAAAAGAACCTGCCTCTTCTGCGGGATTCGATTGAAGCGCTGGCTCGTGCTGCCGAAACCAGGGAAATCAACGCCGCAGGACATGGCGATGCGGTGGGACGATATTGCGAAATGATTGCGCGTGCGCTCGGACTCCCCGCAGATGAAGTACGAGAACTCGCTTTCATCGGCCGCGTCCATGATGTCGGAAAAATCTTCATTCCCGAGCGAGTGTTGAACCACGAATGCCCAGTCCCCGAAGAAGAATTTCATTACCTGCGCATGCATCCGCGCGTCGGCGCCGAAATCCTTTCTACTTTGCCTAATAGTGATCCCATGCAGAAGGCGATCGCCTATCATCATGAACGACTGGATGGAAGCGGATATCCCGAAGGCCTGAAGGGTGAAGAAATTCCCTTGTGGGCGAGGATCGTTGGCGTTGCAGACGCCTATGCAAACCTGACCACAGAGCACGCTCTTTCGCCAGGCAGAACCCGCGAGCAGGCTATCAGTGAACTCGAAAAGCAAAGTGGAACACTATATGACGGGATGTTAGTGCGGGTGCTCGCACGCGAACTGAAGTCGGAAAAAGCGTTGTTTGGGGAGTAGCGTTCGGCTGAGAAAACGTGACTTAGAAACTGCCTGTTCCCAACTTCACCGTAGCAGCAAGCTGGTATGAGCTCGACGCCAGAGTAGATTTGCTTCCATGGAGTTCTTCGCCGGAGAGACTTGGTGCCAAGTTCCCGGAGACGGAACTCCACGACGATGTGGTTTCTATTTGCTCGCTTCGAGCAAACTGCGAGCTTCTTCTTCCGACAGTCCCTCGACTTCGCTCAGAATTTTCGCGATGTCTTCTTCCTCAGCGGTTTCCGCACCGTGCTCCTTGACGATCTCCGCCAGTCCCGCAACAGTGGGTGCTTCGAAGATTGCGCGCAATGGCACAGGGACATCGAATGCGGCCCGCACGCGGGCGATGATCTGGGTGGCTAGAAGCGAATGACCACCCAGTTCGAAGAAGTTGTCGTTCAAGCCAACGTCAGAGCGATGGAGCACCGCGCACCAGATTTCGGCAATCTTTTCTTGCGCAGCATCCATGCCGTTGAACCCTGCCGCTGCGGGGGCAACTGCCAAAACTCGCTCGGCAAGTGCTTGCCGGTCCGCCTTACCATTCGCATTGAGGGGAAAGGCATCCACGTACACGAAACTTGATGGAACCATGTAATCCGGGACGTATCGCAGCATGAATTCACGTAACTCGCTGTCAGAAGGCTTTCCTTTTTCGACCACGAACGCCACCAGCTTTTGATCCCCGCCCGGGAACTGTTTGAACACCACCACGGCCTGTTGAATCGCCGGATGCCGAGAGAGCACGGCTTCGACTTCACCCAACTCAACTCGGAATCCCCGAACCTTGACCTGGTTATCCTCGCGGCCTAGGAACTCAACGATTCCGCCCGGCAAAAAGCGCGCGCGGTCACCACTACGATAAAAGCGAAGTCCGCTCGCAGGGTTCAGCGGGTCCGCAATGAACTTTTCCGACGTGAGGTCGGGGCGCCCGAGATAGCCGTTCGACACACCGCGTCCGCCAATATAAAGGTCCCCGGGCACGCCGACCGGCACTGGCTGCATATCTCGATCGAGGATGTACACCTTCATGTTTGCGATCGGACGCCCGAGAGGCACAACCGCCGTAACAGATGCGAGCGCGCTGTCAGCTTCGGTTTCAAATGTGAGGCAGCCGATCGTGGTTTCCGTCGGTGAATAGTGATTCAGGATCTTGCAACAGCTTGACTCTCGGATTTTCCGGGCGAAGTCCCAATGCAGAGATTCGCCTCCAATTACCAGGTGCTTCGGCGGGAGAACCTTCGCGGGATCGCCGGTCGCCATCAGCGCTCGCAAATGAGACGGAGCAATCTTCAGCAGGTCGATCTGCTCACGAATGGCATACTCTCCGTAGAGCTTGCCATCAAGCAAAACGTCATCGGGGACCATGTGCAAGCAGCCGCCCGACGCAAGCGCCGCGAAAATTGGGGTATTGCCGAGGTCAGCGCTGAGTGTGGAGACATTCGCCATCCGGCAGCCACCGCTTGCCTCGAAGTCGGAGAGCTTCAGCTTGCGCATGATGGATTGCGTGTAGTTGACGACATTCTCATGCCGGGTTGCCACCGCTTTGGGCACGCCGGTTGAGCCAGACGTGAAGATTATGTAAATGAGATCTGTGGGCGTCGCACGCCGCTCCAGGTTTGTGGCAGGTTCGTGCGCAATGGCGGATTGTTCTTCCTCGAGACAGATGACCTGGCAGGTAAGTTCTGGCAGACGATCCAACAGACTTTGTTGCGTGATCACGAGCGGAGGCTTCACCGTCGAACGCTGTTGTTCCAGCCTGGCTTTGGGCAGATCGGGATGAAGCGCGACGTATGCCCCACCGGCTTTGAGAATTCCAAGCAGAGTGATGATCATCTCGTCCGAACGCCGCAGGAATAGTCCAACCGGAGTGCTCGCAGCCAAACCTTGCGCGCGCAGATAACGGGCAAGCTGGTTGGCGCGGGCGTTTACCTCGCGGTAGGTGAAGCGATGTTCTCCAAACACCAGCGCGGTGCGTTCCGGCGTGCGCTCAACTTGTTCCTCGAAGAGTTCGTGGAAACACATATGGAGGGGAAAGCCCTCGTCCGTCTGGTTGTATCCCTCCACGATCTGCTTGCGCTCCTCAGCGCTCAACGCGCGTGTTTCGGCAAAAGTTCCCACAAGTCCTCCTCAGTTGTCCTCGCAGCCGAGCTTCTCTTACGAATGCCGGACCGGATAGATTCCCGTGTTCTGCGGAATATGTTCAGCAAGATAGCGCGTAGCCTGACACCAGTTGGGATCCATCTTGTGCAAGCCACCAGACCGAACCATTACCTTCCCGATGCACCCACCGGCACAGTGACGGATGACAGGGCAGCCCTTACAGTCCCCCTGCGCCAAATGCTCAACATTGCGGTCCTCAATCGCCTTCTTCTTCTCCGGGAAGTAGACGATCTGCTTGGTCCCCTTGTCCCACTTGCCGTAGATCAGGTCCTGGAGAACTCCAGTCAAATATTTCCCGCCGAAGCACGCCCAATCGCAGCAAGAAACATATCCGTCCGACGTGAGTTGCGGACATACTGGCGTGGTACAAGCGCGGCAGTAGCAGTCGACCTCTTCGTCGAAGTTGACCATGAGGTGCGTCTGGTAGAACTGGCCATTCTTCTGCGCGTGATAAAACGCCGGAACAAATTCCTGCGCAAAGCGCACCAGCATCGGCACCGGAGTGTGATCGTTCACTGTCGAGGAGTAGGCGGGAGCGCCGCAGACATACTTGAGTCCCAAAAACCGGAAGTAGTCCAGCACCTCGATCTGCTTGTCGAAGTTCTCCTGAAGAAACGTTGCGCGCGCACCAACCTGCATCGTCGGATGCGTGGCAAAACGTTGAATGTTCGCTTCTACCAGCGGACTGGACCTGCGCGTTCCATTCACCGAGGGTCTTTGCGCGTCCTGGTACTTCGGCGGTCCATCGCACGAGATCCACAAAATGTCCACGTTGTCACTGACCCAGTCTGCAATCGCTGTGTTGAAGTAGCCGTTGGTCTGCAGTTCCACCTGGAGGCGATCGCCGACCAACTTCTTCCCTTCCTCGACGATTTCGGTCATGCGTTTGAAACCAACAGTCGGCTCGCCGGCTGCAAAGAAACGGATCGCAGGCTCCGGCGCCCAGGAGAAAAACTCCTTCATGCCGGCCACCGCGAATTCCAAATCAATTGTGCGATCGCAGGGCTCGACGGTTTCGCCCCAGTGCGGGATATAGCAGTAGGTACAGTCGAGATTACACGTACTCGACATCAGGAAACTCATGCAGTGCTTTCGGAAATGCCCCATACACTTCTCCCCCTGAGTAGTTGGCTAGCGTGAAGAGGAGGCCGGGGGTGGGCAGCGAACTTACAATCGCAAACCGCCTCTTCGAAGAATTCAGACGAGCACGAGCGCAACCATTTTCGCTTCGCAACTCCACTCTCTAGTTGTAGACGTGCGAAGTACTTGCAGACTTCGCAAAATCAAATTCAAAGATCTGTGCACGTCATGTGCAACGCATTGCAAGTTATGGAGCCGCAACTCACGAATGATTTTCTTAGTGCGGCCTAAGGACTCACAAGCAGGAGAAACAATAGCTGGAATGCGCGGGTATTAATGTGATCGTGATCACGCGAGACGAGTGTGACTGGGATCACAATCTTAGATTTGGATTGGCAGTGGAGCGGTTTTCGATAGACCGCTGCGTTGGTGAGCGGCTGACTTGTTGCGAAATCGCCCACATCGTCCCACTGATAAAATAGAGTTTCCTTATGTTTGAGAACCTTCAAGAACGGCTACAACGGACCTTCAAATCGCTGCGTGGGCAGGCAGTCCTCAATGAAGAGAACATGCAGGAGATCCTGCGTGAACTGCGACTGTCGCTGCTGGAAGCGGACGTCAACTTCAAGGTAGTCAAGCAGTTCATCGATCAGGTACAGGCAAAAGCGTCTGGCCAGCAGGTCATGACCGCGCTGTCTCCCGGCGAGCACGTCATCAAGATTGTCCGCGACGAACTGGTCGAGATTCTCGGCAAAGACACCGCTCGTGTGAAGTTTGCGTCGCAGCCGCCGACAGTCGTCCTCATGGCCGGCCTGCAGGGTTCCGGTAAGACGACCACGTCAGGCAAGCTGGCGCACTGGTTCAAGAATGGCGGACATCGTCCGCTGCTGGTTTCCGTCGACGTTTACCGTCCGGCAGCACGCGAGCAGTTGAAGGTTGTGGCGCAGGCGATCAAGGCACAGATCTACCAGGGTGAAGTGTCGGAAGCGAATACAGCCACGGTTGAGCGGCTCGCGAAAGAAGCGCGGCGAGAAGCAATCAACTCCGGTTGTGATGTACTCATCGTCGATACCGCTGGCCGCTTGCACATCGACGACCAGCTGATGGAAGAGATGCAGTCGCTGAAAAAGCTGCTGAATCCGTCCGAAATTCTGTTCGTCGCCGATGCCATGACCGGCCAAGATGCGGTCCGCTCCGCCGATGAATTCCACAAAAAGCTCACCCTCACTGGCGTCGTGCTTACGAAGATGGATGGCGACGCTCGCGGTGGTGCAGCGTTGTCGATCCGACAAGTCACCGGCGCCCCGATCAAGTTCATCGGCGTGGGT
>Ga0157372_10006557_pt1 | contig 12385 bp, 10 predicted proteins | sample C55metaG_FD_115307 | JGI IMG/M metagenome (GOLD analysis project Ga0157372, IMG submission 115307) | Corn rhizosphere microbial communities from Kellogg Biological Station, Michigan, USA - C5-5 metaG | ecosystem: Host-associated > Plants > Roots > Rhizosphere > Soil | place: USA: Michigan... | reverse complement strand
GGAATTCGACGATGCCGTCGTCCTGCATCAGGCCGCCGTAGAAGTTGCGCTCGCCGATCCCGGTCTTCAGCTTCGGCGAGAGAAAGAACGGCCGGTTGAAGTCGTCGGGCTTGAGCTCGAGCCAGACCTTGTCGTCCTTCTGCCAGAACGCGAACACGCCGTCGCTGCGCTTGGCGTCCTTGATCACGTCGGCAAAGGGCCTGAGGCCGCCCGCCGCGGCGACGACCGGCGGCGCCCCCGGCGGCCGCAGCCCCGACGCGGCACCGCCCGGCCCGATGACGCCGCTCGGCGCCGATGCAGCCGCCGACGCCGTCGGCACGCCGTTGACGAAGGTCTGGAAGGTCGTGCAGCCGGTCAGCGCGGCGCCGGCCGCGACGACGATGCCGAGCGCGCCGGCAGGAGTGAAGCGGGGCATGGAGATCCTCGGCGGGAGAAATGAGCGCGTTCGATGGTACGGCGCCGCTTTGGTTCGCGAAACGGGCGAAATTCGCGGCCGGCGCCGGCAGCGCGTCGCATTGCCTGCTAATGCATCGGCCGGAAGCGCAGCCGATGCGGCCTGGCGCCCTCTTCGCCGAGGCGTTTCTTCTTGTCGGCCTCGTACTCCTGGTAGTTGCCGGCGTAGAAGAACCACTTCGAGTCGCCTTCGGCGGCGAGGATGTGGGTGCAGATGCGGTCGAGGAACCAGCGGTCGTGGCTGATGACGAGCACCGAGCCGGCGAACTCGAGGAGCGCATCCTCGAGCGCGCGCAGGGTCTCGACGTCGAGATCGTTCGACGGCTCGTCGAGCATCAGCACGTTGGCGCCGATCGCGAGCGTCTTGGCGAGATGCAGCCGACCGCGCTCGCCGCCCGACAGGTTGCCGACGAGCTTCTGCTGGTCGTTGCCCTTGAAGTTGAAGCGGCCGAGGTAGGCGCGGCTCGGCATCGTGAACTTGCCGACGACGAGGTTGTCGAGGCCCCCGGAGACGTCCTGCCAGACCGTCTTGTCATTGGCGAGGTCGTCGCGGCTCTGGTCGACGAACGCCATCTTGACCGTCGGCCCGATCTTGACGGCGCCGCTGTCGGGCTGCTCCTTGCCCGAGATCAGGCGGAACAGCGTCGATTTGCCGGCGCCGTTCGGGCCGATGATGCCGACGATCGCGCCGGCCGGGACCTTGAAGCTCAGGTCGTCGATCAGCAACCGGTCGCCGAAGCTCTTCGAGACGTTCTCGAACTCGATCACCTCGTGGCCGAGACGGTCGGCGACGGGGATGAAGATCTCGTTGGTTTCGTTCCGCTTCTGGTACTCGATGTCGGAGAGCTCCTCGAAGCGCGCGAGGCGTGCCTTGCTCTTCGCCTGGCGGCCCTTGGGGTTCTGGCGCACCCACTCGAGCTCTTTCTTCATCGCCTTGGTGCGCGCGTCCTCGGTCTTCTGCTCCTGCTCGAGACGCTGCTCCTTCTGCTCGAGCCAGGTCGAGTAGTTGCCCTTGTACGGAATTCCCTGGCCGCGATCGAGCTCGAGGATCCACTCGGCGGCGTTGTCGAGGAAGTAGCGGTCGTGGGTGACGGCGACGACGGTGCCCGGGAAGCGCAGCAGGTACTGCTCGAGCCACTCGACCGACTCGGCATCGAGGTGGTTGGTCGGCTCGTCGAGAAGCAGCATGTCGGGCTTGGAGAGCAGCATGCGGCAGAGCGCGACGCGGCGCTTCTCGCCGCCCGAGAGGGTGCCGATGACGGCGTCCCACGGCGCCAGCCGCAGCGCGTCGGCAGCGATCTCGAGCTGCAAGTCGGTGTTCTCGCTGCCGGCGGCGGCGATCTGCGCCTCGAGCTCGGCCTGCTCGGCGGCGAGCGCGTCGAAGTCGGCGTCGGCCTCGCCGTAGGCGGCGTAGATCTCGTCGAGACGCTTCTTCGCCGCGAGCGCGCCGCCGATGCCCTCCTCGACCGCCTGGCGGACCGTCTGCGCCGGGTCGAGCGCCGGCTCCTGCGGCAGGAAGCCGATCCTCAGCCCCGGCATCGGCACGGCCTCGCCCTCGATGTCGTGGTCGAGGCCGGCCATGATCCTGAGCAGCGTCGACTTGCCCGAGCCGTTGAGGCCGAGGACGCCGATCTTCGCCCCGGGGAAGAACGAGAGCGAGATGTTCTTGAGGATCTGCCGCTTGGGCGGGACGATCTTGCCCACGCGGTTCATCGTGAAGACGTACTGAGCCATGGCGATGCCGGGCGCGAGCGCCCGGAAAAAACGGAGGATTTCGGAGATGCGCCGCGCGAGGCTCGCGCGGGCCGATCCGCTATTGTCGCCTGTCGCCGCCGGCCGCCGGCAAGTCAGGCCGGAAAGCCCGCGCGCTCGAGGCTCTCGCGATGGTGCTCGCGGTGCGCCGGGTCCTTGTAGTGGAGCGACGCGAGCACCTCGGCAATCGTCAGTGCCGGCGCGGCTGAAAGCGTCGCCCGGCGTTGCTCTTCGGCAGCCGCGGCATCGCCGAGCTGGGCGTGGCAGCCGGCGCCGAGCGCGCGCTGCAGCGGGTCGGGCGTCGAGATGCACTTGAGCGCATCGATCGCGTCGCGGTAGCGGCGCGCCGCGAAGCAGGCGCGTGCGAGGTGACTCCAGAAGCGCTCCGGGTGATAAGGATTCAGGCGCATCGCCTTCCTGATCCACTCGATGCCCTCTTCGGGCTGGCCGAGCCAGGTCAGGATCTCGCCCTGCTGGACGACGACGAGGTCGTCGTTCGGATTGAGCCCGAGCGCGCGCCGCTGGTGGTAGACCGCCTCGTCGAAGTTGTCCTGGATGATGTTGACCGCGGCGAGGATCCGATGGACGTCCGAGTCGTTGTCGTCGAGCGCGAGCGCGGTCGTCAGCGACTCGACGATCTGCCGCTGCGTCTCCGGCCGGCTCTCGCACCAGTTGTAGACCCAGGTCTGCCCGAGCACGCACGCCTTCCACGCGTGCGCGTGCCCGTAGTTCGGATCGAGCTCGATCGCGCGGTCGAGCAGCTGCTGCGCCTTCGCGTTGTCGTCGCGGTTGCTTCGGTGGTGCAAGACCTTGCCGGTGAGGACGCACTCGTAGGCGGCCATGTTGTCGGTCGTCTTTCTCGCCGCGCGGTCGCGCGCCGCCGCCTCGACTCGCCCGGGCAGGATGGCGACGATCGCCATCGTCACCTCGTCCTGGATCGCGAAGATATCCTCGAGGTCGCGGTCGTAGCGCTCGGCCCAGACGTGGCGATCGGTCTCGGCGTCGATCAGCTGCACCGTGATGCGGACCCGCCGCGCGGCTTTGCGGACGCTCCCCTCGACGACGTACTGGACGCCGAGCTCGCGCGCGAACTGCTGGACGTTGACCGGCTTGCCCTTGTACTTGAACGACGAATTACGCGAGATGACGAACAGCTCGCGGAAACGCGACAGCTCGGTGAGGATGTCCTCGGTGATGCCGTCGGCGAAGAAGTCCTGCTCCGGATCGCCGCTCATGTTGTCGAACGGCAGCACCGCGATCGAGGGCTTGTCGACGCGATCGCGCGCCCCGCCTACCGGGCGCGCCGGCGCAGTCGTCGCGACGCTCTCGCTGCCTTCCGCGGCCGTGACCGCGCCCGCGCGGACGCGGTACGCGCGCACCGGCTCGGCGATGTTCTTGACGTGCTGCTCGCCGAGGTCGTCGAAGCTCGCCGCGACGCGCCGCTTGACGACGCCGAGGACCGACTCCGAGACGGCGACGCCGCCGGGATCGGCCAGGCCTTCGAGGCGAGCCGCGATGTTGACGCCGTCGCCGTAGACGGTGCCGTCGTCCTTCTCCATCACGTCGCCGAGATGGATGCCGATGCGAAAGAGCATCCGGCAGCTCTCGGCGACTTCGCGCGCCGCATCGCCGAGCGTGCGCTGCACCGCGAGCGCGCAGTCGACCGCGCCGGCCGCGCTGTCGAAGACGGCGAGCACCGAGTCGCCGGCCATGTCGACAACGCGGCCGCGGTGGGCGGCGACCTCGGTGCGAAAGACGGTGCGCGCGCTGTCGAGCGAAGCGACGGTGCCGCACTCGTCCGAGCCCATCAGGCGCGAATACCCGGCGACGTCGGCGACGAGGATCGTCGCCAGGCGCTGGCGCAGCGATGTGTTCCCGGACGCCATGGCAAGGTCCTCGAACGGAGATGGCCGCGAGTGCGGCTGGCGGATTCTCGCTCGCCAGCGCTTCGCCTGCGTCGGCCAAACGTCGAAGGCATTACGCCGCGGCGGCAGGATTTCCCACGACCGCCTGCGTTTGCCCCCGGGGCTTCCGCACGACCGCTTGGCCGCTCACGGTACAATGCGGTTTCGCGTCGCAAGCGTTCCCAGTCGACCTCGACGCGTTCTCCCCACCCCAGTTCCGCCTGCACCGACTGGCCTCGCGCAACGCGAGCCGCAGGCCGACGAACTTCAGAACTCCAGATGTCCTTCGATTCCCTCGGCCTTGCCGAGCCGCTGCTGCGTGCCGTCCATGAGGCTGGCTACACCACCCCCACTCCGATCCAGGCGCAGGCGATTCCCGCCGTGCTCTCGGGCGGCGACGTCATGGGCGGCGCCCAGACCGGCACCGGCAAGACCGCCGGCTTCGTCCTGCCGCTGCTGCATCGGCTGATGCAGCGCCCGGCCGTGCGCGACCGCCGCGGCCGGCTGCCGATCCGTTGCCTCATCCTGACGCCGACGCGCGAGCTCGCGGCGCAGGTCGAGGAAAGCGTTCGCACCTACGGCAAGCACTCCAAGCTCTCGAGCATGGTCGTCTTCGGCGGCGTCGGCATGCAGCCGCAGGTCGACCGGCTCGCGCGCGGCGTCGACATCCTCGTCGCCACGCCCGGGCGGCTGCTCGACCACCACGGCCAGCGCACGCTCGACCTCTCGCACGTCGAGATCTTCGTCCTCGACGAGGCCGACCGGATGCTCGACATGGGCTTCATCCACGACATCAAGAAGGTGCTCGCGGTGCTGCCGCAGAGAAAGCAGAGCCTGCTCTTCTCGGCCACGTTCAGCGACGAGATCAAGGCGCTCGCCGATCGCCTGCTCGCGAGCCCGCAGCTGATCGAGGTTGCGCGCCGCAACCAGACCGCCGATCTCGTCGCGCAGAAGGTGCACCCGGTCGGCCGCGAGCTGAAGAAGGACCTGCTGACGCACCTCATCTTGAGCAACGACTGGCACCAGGTGCTCGTCTTCACGCGCATGAAGCACGGTGCCAACCGCCTCGCCGATCACCTGAACAAGCACGGCGTCACCGCGATGGCGATCCACGGCAACAAGAGCCAGTCGGCGCGCACCAAGGCGCTCGGAGACTTCAAGGCCGGCGATCTGCGCGTGCTCGTCGCGACCGACATCGCTGCGCGCGGGATCGACATCGACCAGCTGCCGCACGTCGTCAACTTCGAGATTCCCAACGTCCCCGAGGACTACGTCCATCGCATCGGCCGCACCGGACGCGCCGGCTCGCCGGGCGAGGCGATCTCGCTCGTCTCGGTCGACGAGAACGTGTTCCTGCGCGACATCGAGCGGCTGATCCGGCGCGAAATTCCCATCGAAGTCATCCCCGGCTTCGCGCCGCCGGCACACGAGCGGCCCGAGCCGATCGTGCTCGGCCGGATGGTGATCGGCGAAGGCGCCGGCCGCGGCGGCAACAAGCCGCGTCGCGACTCCCGCGGCGGCGAGCAGCGCAACGCTGCGCGCGGCGGCGGCTCGTCGCAGCGCGGCGGTCCGCGAGACGGCGGACCGTCGCAACGCAGCGACCGCCCGCGCGCCGATGCCGCGCCGCGACGCGATGGCAGCCGCAGCAACGGACACGCTCGCCTGCTCGGCCCCAAGCGCTAGCATCGCGAGGTGGCAGCGTCCGCAGCCGACTCGCCGACCGTCGTTCTCGCCGGTGCGTCCGGGCTGATCGGCCGCGCGCTCCTCGATCTCCTGCTCGCGCGCGGGCGCAACGACCGCATCGCGGTGCTGGCGCGCCGGCCGCTCGCTCCCGCACGCAGCGACCCGCGCCTGAGCGTGCGCACCGGCGAACTCGCCGCGCTCGCCGCCGAGGTGCGCGGCGTCCGCGACGTCTACATCGCGCTCGGCACGACGATCAAGGTCGCGGGATCGGAAGCGGCGTTTCGCGCCGTCGATTTCGACCTCGTCGTCGGTGTCGCCCGTGCCGCGCACAGCGCCGGCGCGAAGCGTCTCGCCGTCGTCTCGGCGCTCGGCGCCAACGCGCGCTCGGCCATCTTCTACAACCGCGTCAAGGGCGAAGCCGAAGACGCGCTCAAGACGCTCGGCTACGAGTCGCTCGTGATCGCGCAGCCGTCGCTGCTGATCGGCGACCGCACTGCGCTCGGCCAGCCGACGCGCAGCGGCGAGCTCTTCGCGGCCCGATTCTTCGCGCCGGTGATGTCGTGGATCCCGGCGGGCGTTCGCCCGATCGAGGCCGCGACCGTCGCCAAGGCGATGATCGCAGCGCTCGAGCAGGCGACGCCGGGCACGCGCGTGCTGTCGTCGGCCGAGATGCAGCGGCTCGGCCGCTGATCACTGGTCGCCGCGCTTCATCCGCATCCGCACGCGCGCGTCCTTGCCGCGCGACTTCCACGCCGCGACCTGCTGCCGCCGCTCGACCCAGGTGAGCGCGTCGCGGCGGTGCTCGCGCAGCAGCTTCTGGTAGTTGTGCAGCCGGTCGGCGTCGACGCCACCCTGCACCGCGCAGTCCGGCTCGCCCTGGTGCGCGCAGTCGCGAAAGCGGCAGCGCGCGGCGAGCGTCGCGACGTCGGCGAAGCTCGCGAGCAGCGCCTCGCCGTCGGCATCGGGACGCAGCGTCCGCACGCCCGGCGTGTCGACGATGCAGCCGCCGCCGGGAAGGCGATGCAGCGAGCGCGCCGTCGTCGTGTGCATGCCGCGGCCGTCGTTGACGCGCACGGCGCCGGTGTCCTGGACGGCAGCGCCGAGCAGCGTGTTCGTCAGCGTCGACTTGCCGGCGCCCGAGGAGCCGAGCGCGACGAGGGTCTGCCCTGGGCGATCGAGGTGCGCGAACGCCGCCGCGCTCGCCGCAGCGGTCGCGTCGACGGCGACGATCTCGACATCGGCCGGGATCCGCTGGCGCAGCTGCGCGACGAGGCGATCGCGCCGCTCCGGGTCGGCGGCGGCGACGTCGGCCTTCGTCAGGACGACATGCGGCTGCACGCCGCTCGCGACGACGAGCGCGAGATAGCGCTCGAGACGGCGCGGATTGAAGTCGTCGTCGAGGCCCATGACGACCAGCGCGCGATCGACGTTGCTGACGATCGCGTGCACGCCGCCGTCGCCGTCGCGGCGGCAGATGCGCGACGTCGGCGCGACCTGGTGGTGAACCCAGAGGTCACCGGCGGCGTCGGGCGCGGCGAGCACCCAGTCGCCGACGGCGAGCGCGTCGGCGCCGCCGCGCAGGAGCCGCGGCACCGCGCGCGCGGCGAGGATGCGCTCGCCATCGCTCAGCTCGAGCCCGGCGCGGTGGACGACGGTGATGCGAAAGAGCGCGACGTTCGCCGCGCCGAGAGCGTCGGCCGCCGTGCGTGCGCGCGCGGCGAGCGTCTCGCTCAGTCCGATCGCTGCCAGGCGATCGCTGTCGAAGTTGTGCATGTGAGATCCGAAGTGCAATGCGACGCCTGCGAACAGGCGTGGACGCGGCGACGCGAGGTCGACGCACGGCAAAGTCAGCCGCGCGCGACAGGCACTTCGTTTCGGAGCTCTAGCGGATGCGACGCGAATGCGTCGGCACGGTTCAGCGGCGAATCAGGCGAGCGCGCGCGAGGCGGCGGCAAGGACCTTTGAAGGCGAAGGCTTGTGCATGGTCGTCCTCCTTCGGTTCGTGGATCGAACGGCCGCTGAAGGCCGGGGCGGCGAATGCCGCGAGGGGCGCGAGTCTCGCACGATCCCCGCCAAACGGTCAATGCACGGTCGCGTGAACGCATCGACACTTGCATCGCGCTCGTCGAGCCGCACATCGGGCGAAGGGGCTTTGCCCGCCCGTATGATCCGCCGCCGACCGCCCAGCGGTGAAGGAGACGTCATGAGAGTCCTCGCCCTTGCATTCGCACTGGCCTTCGCGGCCACGACGGCGCTCATCCCCGACACCGCCGACGCACGCCGGCTCGGCGGCGGCGGTTCGGCCGGCATGCAGCGCACGGTGCCGCCGCGCGCGCCGACGGCGGCACCGCCGGCGCAGCCCGCCGCACCCGCCGCGACGCCGCAAGTGCCGGCGACGACCGCTGCTGCCGCAGCGGCGCCGCGGCGTTCGTGGCTCGGGCCGATCGCCGGCATCGCCGCCGGGCTCGGCATCGCAGCGCTGATGAGCCACCTCGGCCTCGGGGCCGCGTTCGGCGAGTTCCTGACGCTGCTGCTGCTCGGTCTCGTCGCGATCGTGGCGATCCGCTTCGTCATGCGCCGCTTCGCAGCGCAGCCGGCCGGCGCGCAGCTCGCAGGCGCCGGTGCGCCGCTGCCGCAGCCGGCCACGTTCGGCGCCGGCGCCGGCGTCGCAACGGGCGCCGGCGCGAGCGCGCCGGCAGCGCAGTTGCCGCGCGACTTCGACGCCGCCGGCTTCGAGCGGATCGCGAAGATGATCTTCATCCGCCTGCAGGCCGCCAACGATTCCGGCGACCTCGGCGACCTGCGCGCGTTCACGACCCCCGAAATGTTCGCCGCGATCAAGCTGGAATTGCAGGAGCGGCGCGCGTCGCAGCGCACCGACGTCGTTCGCGTCGACGCCGAAGTGCTCGACGTCGCGAGCGAGCCGGAGCGCCAGATCGTGAGCGTGCGCTTCCACGGCCTGATCCGCGAGGAAGCCGAAGCGGGCGCGGCGGCGTTCGACGAGGTCTGGCATCTCGTGCGGCCGACCGACGGCAGCCGCGAATGGGCGATCGCCGGCATCCAGCCGACGACGCCGGCACTCGCCGTCTGAGCGACGCGGAGCCGCGACACGTGCTCGACATCCTCGCCCTCGGCGAGGCGATGGTCGAGTTCAACCAGACCGGCGATGCCGGCGGGCGGCTCTACCTGCAGGGCTTCGGCGGCGACACGTCGAACTTCGCCGTCGCGGCGGCGCGCCAGGGCGCCCGCGTCGGCTATCTCTCTGCCCTCGGCGACGATGTCTACGGCGCGATGCTGCGCGCGATGTGGGCGAGCGAAGGCATCGACGACTCCGGCGTCGTCACCGACCCGGACGCGTTCACCGCGGTCTACTTCGTCACCCACGACGCCGCCGGCCATCACTTCCACTTCTTTCGCACCGGCTCGGCGGCAAGCCGTCTGACCTTCGCGCAGCTGCCGACGGCAGCGTTCGAACAGACCCGCGTCCTCCATCTCTCGGGAATCTCGCTCGCGATCTCGGCGACCGCACGCGAGACGTGCTTCGCCGCGATGCGCGCGGCGCGCAGCGCCGGCGCGATGGTCTCGTTCGACACCAACCACCGCGCGCGCCTCTGGCCGCTCGCGACGGCGCGCGCAGCGATCGACGAGGCGATCGCGCTCGCCGACATCTGCCTGCCGGGCTACGACGACCTCGCGGCGCTGACCGGCCTCGCCGAGCCCGAGGCGATGGTCGCGCACTGCCTCGCGCTCGGCGCGCGCATCGTCGCGCTGAAGCACGGCGAGAACGGCGCCTGGGTCGCCGACGGCATGCGCCTCGTGCAGATCGCGCCGCACGCGTGCTGGCCAGTCGACGCGACGGGCGCCGGCGACGCATTCGGCGGTGCGTTCGTCGCCCGCATCGTCGCCGGCGACGACCTCGAGACGGCGGTCTGCTATGCCGCCGCGACGGCGGCGCTCTCGACCGAAGGCTACGGCGCGGTCGAACCGATCCCGAGCGCCGAGCGCGTCCGCGCCGCACTGCGCGACGCGAGCTAGCGCCTCACTTCTCGACGACTTCCTTCAGGTTCGCGAGGCCGCGCTCGAAGTCGCGACCGATCATCTTGTCCATGCTCATGAACAATCCCATCAGCTTCGTCATGAAGTTCGCCGGACCGCGCATCGTCCATTGCACGTCGGTCGACGCGCCCTTGGGCACCAGCGCGAACTCGGTGACGTTGTGGCCTTCGAACGGCCTGATGAAGTCGAGCTGGATGACGACCTTGGACGGCGGCGCGACGTCGCGAATCTCCATCCTGCCGGCGCCGACCTTGTTCGACCCTTCCCACGCATAGACCGCGCCAGTGCCGCTCGGCGCGCCCGAGAGCGTGCGCTTCATGTTCGGGTCGAGCGTTTCCCATGGCGACCAGCGCGGCCACTCGCGAAAGTCGGCGATCAGCGGATAGATCGCGCCCGGCGCGGCGCGCATCTCGGCGCTGCGCTGGACGGCAAAGCTGCCGGGACGCATCGCCGCGACGACGAGGACGGCGATCACGATGACGGCGATGACGATGAGGACGGTCAGCATGCGAAGCCTCCTGAGGGTCGGACACGCCCGCTTCTAGGACGCCGACGGCCCCTGAAACGATCCGGTCCGGTACGTCAGCACGAGCGTGTCGCGGTGCCCGTAGCCCTCGAGCGGCTGGATCGGCGTGCTCTCGTGGATGACGCGGGCGTCGTCGAGGACGAGCGTCGTCCACGGCTCGAGCATCGTGAAGCGCTGGCCCGCGGGGCCGTCGGCGGCGAAGACGCGCGTCTCGCCGCCCTTGATGCCCTCGCGGCCGACGAGCACGACCGCGACGAGATCGACGCCGTCGCGGTGCGCGCCTTCCGGGGTCGGCCTGCCGATGCCGTCGGTGGTGTCGATGCGGAACTGATGCGCCTCGACGAACCACGGCTGCTCGCCGCGCAGCGACGACGCCAGCGAAGCGAACGCGACGAGGATGCGCTGCCACGCCGGCGCGGCGAGAACGCGCGGCGAGACCGGCTCGAACCAGCGCTCGATGCCGCCGTGCAGCGCGTTGTATTCGACCGGCTGCCAGTGCGCGCGCTGGGCGACGAGGCGGACGTCGCCGCGCTCGACGACGAAGCTCGAATGGCGGCGGCGACGGTAGCGGCCGCCGTCGCGCAGATGGGCATCGGGCGGCAGGTCGTCCCACGACGGCCTGAGCGCATCGAGCTCGGGGACCGTCGATGCCGCGAAGCGCGCGAAGTCGGCCGGCGCGAGCACGGCGTGGCCCGGCCCGGCGAGCGCCGCGGCCAGCGCGGCGAGCGGCGTCGCCGGAACGGCGAGCGTCGCGTCGCTCATCCGGAGTGGCGTTCGCGCGCCAGCGCGGCGCCGCGGCCGAGCGCGGCGAGCTTCGCCTCGGCGACCTCGCGGCGCATCGGCGCGAGGCCGCAGTTGGTGCACGGAAAGAGCCGGTCGACGGGCACGTAGCGCAGCGCCCGGCCGATCGTCTCGGCGACTTCTTCGGGGGTCTCGACGACGTCGGAGGCGACGTCGATGACACCGACCATGACGTCCTTGCCTTCGAGCAGGCGCATGAGCTCCGCCGGCACGTGCGAGTGGTAGCACTCGAGCGAGACCTGGTCGATCCGGCTCTTCGCGAGTGCCGGGAACACCTGCTCGTACTGACGCCATTCGTCGCCCAGGGTCTTCTTCCAGTCGACATTGGCCTGGATGCCGTAGCCGTAGCAGATGTGGACCGCGGTCTTGCACTTGAGCCCTTCGGCAGCGCGCTCGAGCGCGGCGACTCCCCAGTCGGCGGCGTCCTTCATGTAGACGTTGAACGCCGGTTCGTCGAACTGGACGATGTCGACACCGTCGGCCTCGAGCGCGCGCGCTTCCTGGTTCAGCAGCTCGGCGAACGCGAACGCCATCTTGACGCGGCCGGCGGCGTCGCCGCCGTAGTAGCGGTCGGCGACGGTGTCGACGATCGTCATCGGCCCGGGCAGGGTGAACTTCACCTTGCGGTCGGTGTGCGCGCGCACGAGCCGTGCTTCGCTCGCATGGACGCGCCCGGCGAGCTTGAGCGGCGCGATCACCTGCGGGACCATCGCGTCGTAGCGGTTGTTGCGGATCCCCATCTTCACCTTGTGCGCGAAGTCGACGCCCTCGACCTGCGCGAGGAAGCCGTGCACGAAGTGCTGGCGCGACTGCTCGCCGTCGCCGACGACGTCGATGCCGGCGTCCTCCTGCACCTTCAGCCAGAGCAGGGTCGCGTCGGCTTTGGCGCGATCGAGCTCAGCACCCGCGGACTTCCACTCGGGCCAGAGCGTTTCGGTCTGCGCCAGCCACGAGGGCTTGGGCAGGCTGCCGGCGATGGCGGTCTCGAACATCGAAGAGCTCCTCTGTAGGCGGCGCACGAGGCACCGCGACGATCCGTCCCAAGTGGATTGCGCTACCGTCGGCGCGTGAGCGCCGCGGCCGACCCGACCATCGCCGACGTCGAGGCGCCGCTCGCCGAGCGCGACCGGATCGCTGCGCTCGACGTGCTGCGCGGCTGCGCGCTGCTCGGCATCTTCATTATGAACATGCCGGGGTTCAGCCATTCGAT
>Ga0157372_10006556_pt1 | contig 12386 bp, 8 predicted proteins | sample C55metaG_FD_115307 | JGI IMG/M metagenome (GOLD analysis project Ga0157372, IMG submission 115307) | Corn rhizosphere microbial communities from Kellogg Biological Station, Michigan, USA - C5-5 metaG | ecosystem: Host-associated > Plants > Roots > Rhizosphere > Soil | place: USA: Michigan... | reverse complement strand
GATTGAGCTTTCTTATAGTAATGAGCAGCAGAATCGGGATGAGTGCTTTCATAAAATTCTCCTGAATCAATATATCGTTGAAACAATACAGAATCATCTTTGACAACGTAACCAGGATATTGTGCTTGGCAGAACGAAAAAAAGCAATTACACAAAAAAGACACAAGCAATAAGAAAAAAAATCTTCGCATTTTACTTAAGCAAACAATGTATAATGTTTGTAAAGATAATTAATTAAGAATCTTCCGACGGCATGCCGGAAATTGTCATTTTACTTCGGATCACACCCGATAGACGTAAAGGAATGAAAGTAAAGTAATACTCATTCTAAAGAATATTCATCCTGCCGGCAACAGCCACCTGTACTTCAGCCCGTTAACAAAAAATTTTACCTTGCATTGTAACATTAAAAAGCCTGCATCGTATAACAGGTGTATTTTTAATGCACGGACATAGAAACACTGTTTATGACAGAACGGGAATATAACGAATGTGTTAATCAATATGCAGACAATGTTTTTCGCTTTATAGTGAAAAATCTGCGGCATGAAGAAGATGCGAAAGACATTGTGCAAAGCGCATTCGAAAAGCTTTGGCGTAATAAGGACATGGTTGAAAATGCAAAATGTAAATCGTATTTGTTTACCGTTGCATATAACCAAATGATAGATCATTTAAGAAAAGTGAAACGGATAACGCTGAAAGATGAATTTCATGCAGAAGCCAAAGTGCACAACCAACCCGTCAACAATATGAAGAAAGCATTGCAGGAAGCATTGAACCGTTTGAATGAAGTGCAAAAAAGTTTGGTGATGCTGAAAGATTATGAAGGTTATAGTTATGAAGAGATCGGGCAAATTACAGGCTTGAATGAAGGACAGGTGAAAGTGTATTTGCATCGTGCAAGACTGGCGTTAAGAAATTATTTGGTGAGCCCGGAGAATGTGATGTAAGGACAAGGTACAAGAAACAAGGTACAAGAAACAGGGAATTAGAAAGTGGAAATAAGTAAGACGATACTTTTTTATTATGAGTGAACCGAGAAATTGAATTGATCATGATTATTAACAGAAATAATTACGAGGAGTTTTTCCTGATGTATGTTGACAATGAGTTAAACGCTCAGCAACGTGCAGAAGTGGAAATGTTTGCTCAGCAAAATCCTGATTTGCGTAGTGAGTTTGAGATGTTGCTGCAAACAAAACTCGACGGCGATGAAGAGATTGAATTTGCACATAAAACAGAACTGTTGAAAATAAAAGACAGTATCGGTTTGGATAATTACCAGGAATATTTCTTGTTATACATCGACAATGAATTGAACGAAAGCAGCAGGGAAGCGGTAGAAACATTTGTGTTGCAGCATCCTCAATTACAGGATGAATTCACTTTGCTGAAGCAAACAATATTGCCGCAGGAAAAGATTGTCTTTCATCATAAAAAATCTTTGTATAAAAAAGAGGAAAGAAGAGTTGTTTATTTCAACTGGACAAGAATTGCAGTAGCAGCGGCACTGATCGGTGCAACAGCACTGGTTTGGTGGGTAGTTCCGAATAGTAATCATCCTGATATTAATGTGGCCAACGTGCAGCAAAATAAAGCAACAACAAAACCTGCAACGAATGAGCAGATAAAAAAAGATACCGTACAACAATTTGCAGCGCCATCACCAAAAACAAATGAAGAAGTTGCTTCTGCAAAATCAACAAAACAGGAAAATAAACAACAGGTAACAGTGAGAGCAGAAAAGAAAAAAACAGTGAAGCCTGTTGAAAATAAAATACAGAAAGATAACAGTGACATTGCCGTCAACAAACCTAAAAAAACAAATGAGTTGACTAATACAACTCCACAACAAACAATAGCCAATAATAAAAGCCAGGTAGCGACGAACAATAAAAATGATTTCGAAAAATCGAATCCTATCATCGCAGATCTTGGTGACGAAAATCAATCGAAAGAAAGTGATGATCCTTTACAAAGAGCTAAATCAACAAACGCAGTGAATACAAAATCTCCAAAAGATATTATTCAACCCGCAGTTTATAAAGAGTTAAATACAGATGATGTAATGGATACAGACAACGGGTTGTATATCGGTAATATGGAATTAAATAAGAACCAGGTACGTGGTATTCTTAAAAAAGTTGGTGGATTATTTTCCGGAAAATCAAAAAAATCAACCGATGAAAAAGGCAAACTGAAGGTTGCCAGTTTTGAACTAAACACGAATTAGCTTATCGTGAGACGACAAACAATAAACGTGAGGACTTCTCACATCCCACTTTTTACATCTCACAGATATTAAGAACATTAATTAACAGACTATCATTAATCAAAAAATATGAAGAGCATTATTACAGTGGCAGCGTTAATGCTGACGGTATCAGGATTTGCACAATCGGACACAACAAGACCTAATCAACCCGATACAATAAAAGTTGGCAATTTCATCATTATTAAAAAAGAGAAAAAGACAAACAATTACGATACATCCAATTCACACATATTGGTTGATATAGGCGGAAACGAAAGCAGCAGCGAACATTATCACTATCACGAAAAACTTATCACAACAAACTGGCTGATCTTTGATCTTGGGTTTGCGAATTGGAGAGATCAAACCGCTTATGGTTCTGCAGAAGCAAATGCATATTTGCATGCTGACCAGGGCGCCCCTTTTACAAGCGCTGATCTTAATCTGAAAAATTCAAAAACATCGAATGTAAACATATGGCTGTTCATGCAAAAGCTGAATGTTGTAAACCATGTTATCAATCTTAAATATGGTATCGGTATCGAGATGTATAACTGGCGATATGAAACAAACATCACGTATCATAAAAATCCTGCGTACATCTACAGAGATACGATCGAGTTTTCAAAAAATAAACTTGCAACAGATTATGTTACTATTCCCTTTATGATAAACATAAATCCTTTTCCACATAAGCGGCAGGGTTTAAGTTTTAGTATAGGAGTAAGCGCCGGTTATTTATACAATAGCCGCAACAAGCAGGTGAGCGATGAAAGAGGTAAGCAAAAAATCCACGGTGATTTTGATCTTGATCCATGGCGTATTGCATATGTTGGAGAAATTGGTCTTGGACCTGTGCGGGTGTATGGAAGTTATAGTATCAACAATCTTTATGATCATGGTGTAAAACAATATCCTTATGCAGTAGGTTTACGTTTCAGCAATTGGTAGTCTAATAAACCGACAATGGAAAATGACAACCGAAGTGACGAAGACAATTTTGAATTTTCCATCTTAAATTATTAATAGTTTCTCGTTTTGTGCATAAAGGCTTTCGGTTTTTCCGATGGCCTTTTTTGTTTTTAGCCGGATCATGTTTTGAATTTTTATTTTGAATTATTTGTTGAAGTGTACATGTGCATGCAAGAATCAATCGGCAAAATGAATTTAAGTACACTTCGCTATGTTGCCATATGTACTTAGATGAAGTGATTGCGACGCAACGAAGACGCTATGAAAAACAAAAGCTGGTATTATAAAAATTATTCTAATCATTAAGCACAATATGTATCGCAAGCAGTGATCGCAGAAAAATTATGTGCCCTTTTCATTTAAAATTATCGATGACCTTCCCAAAATTTTTTTGTTTTCCTTAAATATTTTTAATTGTCTTATTTACACTTTTTAATGCAAAATTCTTTTTTAAAGAGCAACATCTTTCTATCATTGCAGTCGATTATCAACTACTAACCTTATAATTAACAAATCATCTGTAAAGGTGCCGGATTTTGAAAAAAAAACTCTTAGACAAAAAGCGCTAAAACTATAGTAACACCCGCCTTTCAACCATCACTTTTAGGAGACTTTTTTGTTCACTTGTCAAAAGGTGAAATAATTGTAATTGTTCATTTAAAAAAACATTTAATGTAGTCCATAAAGGGACAGCAGTTAAATAATCCCTTTATCCCAATATCCAATTATCCAATTATCCAATATCAATTAAAAAGAAATGAAGAACCAATTAATGTACCCCCTTCTGGGGATGCTATGCCTTTGTGCTGTCACTGCGTCTGCACAAACCTCTAATGATTCCTATAACTACGGAATATGGCAAACGTTTGGAAATCCAATGCCTGCCGGACAATACCCTGAAGTAAGAGGAAGACTTTGTAATTTTCGCTGGGCCGATCTTGAAGTTGCACCAAATGTATGGAACTGGACCGCATTTGACAGCGATCTTTCCGAAAGAGCGAAAGATACTCTCCCTATTATTTTTATGGTATATACTGAATCTGATGCACCGGATTGGTTGTACAGCAACGGCGTACCGAAAGTTGCGCAAAAAGATAACAACGGAAATGTGATTGCGTACACTCCGTATTACGCTGATCCTCTTTACAAATCTTTTTTCAGAAGGATGATCGCTACTGTGCATCAGCATGTAGAAACTTTACCTTTTAATGTTCGCAGCAAAATAATTGCAGTGCAGGGTTGTTATGGAAGCACGGGTGATTATATTGCCTATAAAGGAACGGTTGCGCCCGAATATAATCTTACCGGCACTCAATTCTACCAATTGTTCCAGGAGTTTTCTCAATATTATTATGATGAATACAAATCAACAAACCCGAAAATTTATTTATTGAGTAATCCAAAGAATAGTGGTAGTGATCAGTGTTTGTGGCTTATACAAAATTGCCCCGGTGGATGGTTGAAAACGGGAAGTTTAGGTAAAGGGTATCAATTGAATGATGAGGTTACAAAATCAGATTGGCTCTATGACATCATCAATGGAAAACAATATGATGGTTCTTATGTGAGAGCACGTTCTGAAATAATTGGTAATAGTCTTTCTTCAGGCTGGTGGAAAAAAAGTCCCTACAAAAATATGTTTGCTTTGATGTGTTATGATATTTATTGGGGACTTGATTGGAATAATCAAAGTTCGGACATGATAAGCGATGTGTTGTTTGATTCAGCTTTTGGTTTTTTTAATAAATACGCAGGACAAAAAGATCCGCTTACAAGCACCAATGCAATGTGTGCTTTGAAAGATGGATTAGATGCTTCTGACGGACAAAGATTTCCTGAAAATATTTACGGAAGTGTGGTGAGGGAAAAATCACGCTTCACTAAAATAGCAAATGCGTTTAAGGCGTATGGCGCAAAACTTGAAGATGCTGATAATGCAGTTTCATCAGAAAATAATAATCTTGTTGCAACAGGAATAAATGATGTTGGCTGGGGAATTTTTCAGGGTAATTATGACAGGTATCTTCACCAGTTAAATGCGAATGAAACAAGTGCAGGATATTGGAATGTGCAAAGTGCTGATCCCAATTCTATGTATGGAAGATTTGCAAGAGGCTTTGATGTTGCAAACGGAAAAAATGCATTGTACTTTGATGTAGATAATGCTTTTTTAAACAATGCTCCTTTAAATGGCAGTTATGCTGTGATGATTGAAGTAACTTATCTTGACAACGGTTCAGGTAGCTGGCAATTATTTTACGATTCTAAAAGTAACAACAACCAATCTTCTATTGCTGTAACCTGCACCAATAGCGGGTTATGGAAGAAAGCATCAGTAACGTTAAAAGATGCTTATTTTGGAAACAGGAGCGATAAAGGTGCTGATTTTTATATCAAAAGCACCAATAGCGAAAATGTAATTTTTTCTGTTGTTGAATTAACAAGACCCAATACACAGGACGCTTCAGGTGTAGGTTTATCCGCATCTGCTCTTCCTTCATTTGACACTATATGCGTGAACAGTGAAAGCATACAAACTCTTACCGTGCAGGGTGCTTTTCTTAATAATACAAAAGTAACAGTCGGGCCATTGAACGGTTTTAGTTTTGCAACGGCAGTTGACGGTGTATATAGTGATTCTATTAACATCAGTAATTACGGATCATCCTTTATAATGCCGTTGTTTGTAAAATTTCATTCAGCTACTGCAGGCTCATTCAGCGGAAATATTCCTGTAAAAGGTGGTGGCGTGTCAACGCTAAATGTACCGGTTGTCGCGTATGCAATAAACAGCAGCCCTGCTGTTTCTGCAATGGTTAAAAATATCAGTTGTTATAAAGCAAATGATGGAGCTGTCAATTTGAAATTATCCGGAGGGAATGGTCCTTTTAAATTTAGCTGGTCAAACGATATAAATAGGTTTTCATCATCAGAACAAAACATCAGTGATCTTAAACCTGCAAATTATACAGTTGTTATAAGTTCTTCCGCCGGATGCAAAGCTTCTGCAACTTATAGCATTATTCAGCCTGAAGTATTAACAGTGAGTTTATCCGCTGATACAATAATTTGTAAAGGCAGTACTACAAATCTTTATGTTACTGCATCAGGTGGAACAAAACCTTATACAGGTACAGGTACATTTAAAGTAAGTGCGGGTTTTCAATCTTATACCGTTAGGGATGCAAACGGCTGCTCTGACCAAGCAAGTATAAAAATTGCGGAAGGTGCTTTGAAAAAACCAGCAAAGCCGGGAATCATAACAGGCAATACAGATACTACAGGAGTTTGTGGCAATGGTGATTTCAAATATTTTATCGATCCTGTTTCTTCGGCCACCTCTTATACGTGGGAAACACCGGCAAACAGCAGTGTTTCATCCATGAGCAACGATGGAACAAGAATTACATTGGCCGCAACAAGTAGTTTTACCGGCGGCACATTAAGCGTAATTGCAAACAATGTTTGCGGAAGCAGTATCGAACAAACAAAAAAATTGAGTGCACTCCCAATGAAACCGGGAAGTATAAGCGGACCTGCCATGGTTAGTGCCAATCAAACAGGGCTTACTTACAGTATTCAGGCCGCAGCAGGATTGACTTATAACTGGTCTGTTCCACGTACTGCCCAAATTTCTTCAGGACAGGGAACAGGAAAAATAAAAGTTATATGGGGGAACAGGGATGGAAACGTAGCCGTGAATGCAAGCAATGGTTGCGGAAGCACTGCAAATTCTATTTTGAAAGTGCAGCTTTCAGGAAGTCTTCAATCAAGCGAGAATGAGGAGAATAGTACAATCTCAGTTCCAGCCGCAACAAGATTATATCCTAATCCTGCAAAGAACGTTGTATATATTTCTTTTGAAGCATTTGCTGAAGAAAATTATGCAATAGAAATTACTGATCTTACAGGAAAACCTGTATTGAAAAAACTTGTACGATCTGTGCAAAGTGCCAATACAGTTGCCCTCGATATACATCAGTTAGCAAGTGGTTTGTATATCGTAAATCTTGTGAATGAAAAGAATGAAAGAAAAACAATGAAGCTTGTAAAAGAATAAAATTTTTCCTGCTCTTGCTGGTTAAACCTGTCGTTGTTTTACGACAGGTTTTTTATTTGAAATTTTTTTACATACTAACTTTCGAATTGAATAAGCTTTCCACTCCACGAAATTTTAACATTCAAATTCTTCTTTGCTTCAAAAGTTTTTGCCTACACTATGTTTTGCGGGATGAGATGAACATTGAAATTTAACCTTCATCTTTATAATACAATTGTACCTTTACACCCGGATAATTTGAATGAAAAAATACTTGTAAATTCTATAGAGAACGAATACAAAAAACGGAAAAGAAGAAGTAATTAATTGCCGCATTTCATTGTTCATTTTTAAAAATGTATTCGTATGGCTAACACAAACGAACCCCGCAGCAATATTTATTATTTACAGAAAAAAATAGTTGAGTTAAGTCGTGAATATTACGAGGCGATAAAGAATAATATCACTTTTGAAAATATTAAAGTAATCTTTCTCAAGCGAAAAAAACTTCAGGATGAGTTATCCAATATCAAACAACATAACGAAGACACTAACAAAAAATTCGAAAGAGAAAATTTAGACAGTTCTCTCTCTTTGCATGACTAACGCTGCTCTAACTTTCCAAACACCTACAAAGAACACAAAAAATACAAAGACTGCATATTGATTATAAGCCTTTATACTTTTTGTGTCCCCCACTAAAATTTTCTCTATGATTTTTTATGCATTTACAATTGTACCGCCATTAGGATGCAACGTTTGACCGGTGATAAATGTTCCATCTATTGAAGCGAGAAAAACGTAACAAGGCGCAATTTCAACCGGCTGCGCTGCTCTACCTATTAAAGTGTTTTTTCCGAATTCCGCCACTTTTTCTTTATCAAACGAAGCAGGGATCAACGGCGTCCATACCGGTCCGGGTGCTACTGCATTTACGCGAATTCCTTTCTTCGCCACTACCTGTGCAAGACTACGGATAAAGCCTTCTATTGCGCCTTTTGTTGCAGAATAATCCATGAGAGATTGATTTCCTTTAAATGCATTGATTGAGCTTGTGCATATAATGGAACTTCCTTCTTTCAAATGAGGTATCGCATACTTACTTAAATAAAATTGTGCAAATATGTTTACACGAAAAGTATGTTCGAGTTGTTCGCCGCTGATACCCTGCAATTCTTCCTGGGGGTATTGAACGGCGGCATTGTTTATTACGATATCAAGATGCCCGAACTTGTTTAGTGTTTGTTCAATTATTTTTTTGCAATTTTCTTCGCTTGTAATATCGATGGCGATCAGTAATGGTTCGCGGCCATATTTTCGCACGCCATCTGCGGTTTCTTTTGCGTCTTCATGCTCATTTAAATAAACGATCACAACATCTGCGCCTTCTTTTGCAAAAGCAATAGCAACGGCCCGGCCAATGCCGCTGTCTCCGCCGGTAATAATAGCAACTTTACCGTCCAATCTTCCAAATCCGGGTCGGCCGTCATCATATACCGGCTTTGGTTGCATTTCGGTTTCTTTTCCCGGTTGCACATTTTGATGTTGAGGAGGTATTTGTGTCGGCATATTTTTAGTCATTGTGTCCATACGCGTAATTTTTAATATTGAATATTGATATTAGTGCCGCAAGTTTCAAGCCATAAGCCATGTTCATTAGCGCTATGTATTTGTTTCTACAAGTGAAGAAGTATGAAATGAATTTCGCGAAGGATATTTATGCAAGCAGAAACTCAATATTGTTTCTGGTTGATATCGAAATTAGTAAACCTGATGTTGCCATATGCACTACAGATGAAGTGATTGCGACGCAACGAAGATACTATGGAATGCCGCTGCCGGTATCAAAATCAATCTGATAATAAATTCCTGGTAGGTATGATGCTATAAAAAATTAGCATGCTCATTAGCCTGCACTCAACTGTAAACTATAAACCACAAACTTCACTATTTCTCTTTTCTTCTTTCCAACTCTTTATTGATGAGTGAAAGTTCTCTTCCTGTTTGGCCGCTTACACTTGTGTTTTCCTGTGCACGGCGCATGAGGTAAGGAATTACGTCGCGGATAGGACCGAAGGGAAGGTACTTGCTAACTGAATATCCCGCTTTTGCAAGATTGAAAGTGATATTATCGCTCATGCCGTATAACTGGGAGAAGTGAACATTCGGATGAGCATGCGGAAGATTTTTTTCGTCAAGTAATTCGGCTGCAAGCAAGTTGCTGTCTTCGTTGTGTGAAGCAACAATGAATGCGAGTGTGTCGATATTATCAATGCAATAACGGATAGCGCGGTTGTAATCACGATCTGTGTGTTCTTTATCGGGTTGAATAGGGGAGGGGTAGCTATACTCTGCAGCACGTGCCCTTTCTTTTTCCATGTATGCACCGCGAACAAGTTTTACTGCAAGAATAAAATCCTGCTGTTTTGCAATGTTGTGACTCATTTTCAAAAACTGCAAACGGTCATGGCGATATAGTTGAAGCGTATTATAAACAATTGGTTTTTCTTTATTAAAAACCTGCATCAGCTCCATCGAAAGACGATCAACAGGATCTTGTATCCAGCTTTCTTCTGCATCTATCAAAACGCCGATACCTTTTTCGGCAGCGGTTTCGCAAATGCGGTACATCCTGTCTTTTACTCTTTCCCATTCATCAATTTCTACTTCATGATCATGCACGCCGCTACGCAATCGCGGTGCTTCATTCAGCGTTTTCAATAATTCGAATCGTGCAAGTCCTGTAACTTTTACACTGATAAAAGGAATCATCGGTTGGGAAGCCGCGTAATTAATTACCCGAATAAATTCGTCCGCTGCGTGTTCAAAATTTTCTTCACCCTCTTTACCTTCAACACCATAATCAAGTATTACCTGCACGTTATAATCTGCAAGCATTTTGCAAACAGGCTTTGTTTCTTCGAGCGTTTCGCCTCCCACAAATTGTTTGAAGATGGTACTGCGAATCATGCCGTGTACCGGCAAACCGGTTTTCATCAGGAATGGCGTTAACCGGGTTCCAATCGCAACGAACCAGGAATAGTGCATTGTCTTCAGCAGGAATCGCGATGCTTTGAGCTCCTTGTCCGTTTTATGTGCAAATGCTACTTGCGTATTATCGAAAGATAACTCCATACTATCAGCCTTCGTGTTGCGAATATCGGTAGTGTTGAATGAATTAAAAAATGGAGTTATTAAGAAGGTGTTTATTATGTAGCAAGCCCCATTACATGTGGCATCGCCTGTTGTGTCACTCACTTGTACGTCCGGAACTGCAAATCGTCAGGATGAAAGGTCGAATCCGGAACATATAACACAGAACGCACAACCCAAATCTATCTTCTCATCCCCGGCATTCTTCCCATTCCCATCGGCATTTTGTTCATCATCTTCATCATGTCGCGCATTTGATCAAACTGTTTCATAAAAGCATTTACTTCAGATATATCTTTTCCTGAACCTTTTGCTATACGCGTTTTGCGTGATGGATTTATAATATCGGGATTTGCTCTTTCATAAGGCGTCATGGAATGAATGATCGCTTCAACACCTTTGAAAGCATCATCACTTATGTCAATATCTTTTATTGCTTTACCCATTCCAGGAATCATTCCCATGATGTCTTTCAGGTTACCCATCTTTTTTATCTGCTGCAACTGTTCAAGAAAATCCTGGAAATCGAATTGATTCTTGCGGATCTTTTTCTCAAGTTTTTTTGCCTGCTCTTCATCAAATTGCAATTGCGCTTTTTCAACCAATGATGTGATATCGCCCATGCCCAGTATGCGTTGCGCCATACGATCAGGATAGAAAACATCAAGCGTATCAAGCTTTTCACCACGGCTTACAAACTTGATCGGTTTTTGAACGGTGTATTTGATTGAGAGCGCGGCACCACCTCTTGTATCACCATCGAGTTTTGTAAGAACAACACCGCTGAAATCAAGACGCTCATTGAATGCTTTTGCTGTGTTCACTGCATCCTGACCGGTCATGCTGTCCACAACAAAAAGAATTTCGTTTGGCGTAACTGCATTTTTGATATTGGCAACTTCGGTCATCATTGTTTCATCAATCGCAAGACGACCGGCAGTATCTATAATAACAACATTTTTATTTTTTGCTTTTGCTTCTTTTATCGCGTTCTCTGCAATTGCAACTGCATCTTTTGTTTCTCTTTCACTGTAAACATCAACTTTTATCTGTTCGCCCAAAACGATCAATTGGTCAATTGCCGCAGGACGATAAATATCTGCAGCAACAAGCAAAGGAGATTTTCCCTTTTGTGTTTTTAAATAATTAGCAAGCTTTGCGCTGAAAGTTGTTTTACCGCTACCCTGCAAACCGGCGATCAGTATCACGGCAGGATTCCCGGAAACATTGAACTGGGCTTCTTCTCCACCCATCAATTCGGTTAATTCATCCTGTACGATTTTCACCATCAATTGCCCCGGACTGATGGCGTTAAGCACTTTGCTTCCCATCGCTTTCTCTTTTACTCTATCGGTAAACTCTTTGGCAATTTTATAATTTACGTCAGCATCAAGCAATGCACGTCGAATATCTTTTACGGTATTGGCAATGTTAAGATCCGTAATGCGGGCCTCACCCTTTAAATTCTTAAACGCAGATTCTAAACGCTCAGTAAGGTTATTAAACATAAACGGTGTATTATTTTTTTGTCTTTGTAAAAACGGCTGCAAATATAAGTGAAACAAAAATTTGTGCCGAACTAACAGGCAAACAAAAAGTGAATGCCCGAGGCATTCACTTTTGTAAAATTTTTGAAAATATTTATTGTTCTTTTGTCCACATGGTATTATCCAATGCATGTGACCTGTCATCACAGTTGTCGCTTATGAGTGTGATAAGCATGCCGGTATCTTTTTTCTCTATTTTATATTTTCCAATGGAACTGCTATCGCACTCGCTGTTACCCCAAAGCTTTTGCAGGGTTAACAAAGTGTCGCTTAAAGTGTAGTGCATCGTTTCAAGGCTTTCGGTATCTGTAGCGTTAATTGCTTCGCAGGTATCACCTCTGAATTCTAAAAAAATATCTGTGGGTGAATCAAGATTGAGTGTTCCTTTCCATTTCATGTTTGGTTGTTTAAGAAATCT
>Ga0157372_10006555_pt1 | contig 12386 bp, 7 predicted proteins | sample C55metaG_FD_115307 | JGI IMG/M metagenome (GOLD analysis project Ga0157372, IMG submission 115307) | Corn rhizosphere microbial communities from Kellogg Biological Station, Michigan, USA - C5-5 metaG | ecosystem: Host-associated > Plants > Roots > Rhizosphere > Soil | place: USA: Michigan... | reverse complement strand
ATGGCGGCACTGCTAACATCTGTCACCGGCAACACCGATGACGTGGTCAAGTACATCAACGAATGCCGGGAGATGCAGATCGCTGTCGAGCCGCCGGATATTCATGTGAGCGATGCGAATTTCACGCCGCATGGAGAGGCGATCAGATTTGGTCTGGCCGCGGTGAAAAATGTGGGACACAATGCCATTGAGTCCATAGTTACCGCGAGGAAAGGACTAGCGGGCGAGGGCGCCCGCGCCACACAGCCGGGGCACTTCAAATCTATTTATGAGTTTTGCGAAAAGGTTGACCTCAGGTTACTGAATAAGCGCGTGCTGGAATCGCTGATCAAAAGCGGCGCCATGGATTCGCTTGGACGCCGGGCGCAACTGATGGCGGTCCTCGACAAGGCTATGGACCACGCACAGAAGACGCAGCGCGACGCCGAATCCGGCCAGCACGGGCTATTCGGGGTATTCCAACAAGACGATTCCCACTCAGAGGAGGACCGCCTGCCCGAAAGTCCCGACTGGGATGAGCACCTGCGTCTTGCCAACGAAAAAGAGATTCTCGGCTTCTTCATTACTGGACATCCACTCGATAAATTCCGCGACAAACTCGAAGACCTGCGTGCCCTTTCGACCGCAGAGCTGGCTGCTATGAAGTCTTCGACCGGAAAAGATGAAAGCCTTTCGACTGCCGGAATCATTACCAATCTGCGCGTGCTGAAATCCAAGAAGGGCGATTTTTATGCACAGGCTGCGCTCGAGGATTTATCTGGATCGATTGAAATGCTGGTCTTTCCTGATGCCTATCGCAAGCTTCAGGACAAGGTGAAGATGGAAGTCCCGGTGTTGGTGCGCGGCGGGGTACGCATTGAGGAGGGCGCGAACCCGAAACTCACGGTTAGCGACATACTTTCGCTTGAAGACGTCAAAGTGCCGCTGCCTCGTTCCCTGCGGATTCGCATTCCATTAGAGAAGGCTTCTGAGTCAACCGTGGATGAGCTTCATCTCCTTTGCTCTCAACGCAAAGGAGATGCACGGGTGCTTTTCGATGTGGAGCGAGAGAGCGATTTCATGGTGGTCATGGAGGCGGAAGGCTATAATGTCCTGCCAGATCGCATGTTCGTCAGCCGAGTGGAAGAGCTCTTTGGACGAGGCGCGGTCAGAGTGATTAATTAAGCTCACGGCTGGAGCCGTTCGCTTTTCTTAAAATCAATCAGGGCTCGCAAGGAGCACGCATCGCTACAGCGAAATCACATTCAATGAAAACGATCGATATCACCACTGTCCTTACGGGCGCACAACTGATGGTTTCCATGGTAGAAACCCGGCGCGCTGCCCGCAATGGCGACGGGCTGGACGCCAACGCTCCGCAGGAACTGGAGCAAATTGAACGGCAACTGGGTAAGCTTGAGTCTCTCGATGGCCAGAGCGCCGAAGTTCGTAAGGAGATCGACGATCTCCGCGAGCGCGTTTCCATGCTGCGCAAGGAGATTTCACACCGCGAAGCCTGGATCAAGACCGAACTTGCTCGCCATCCCCAGCGGCCCTACTTCCTTGACTACGTAGAAAAAATATTTACTGATTTCAGCGAGATTCATGGAGATCGCCGTTACGCCGACGATCCCGCCATGGTTTGTGGCATGGCGCGTTTTCACGGGGTGGAAGTGCTGGTCCTCGGAACCCAAAAGGGCCGAGACATGAAGCAGAAGGTACATCGCAACTTCGGGCTGCCGAATCCCGAAGGCTATCGCAAAGCATTGCGGGCGATGCAAATCGCGGAAAAATTTTCCCGTCCCATTTTTACGTTTGTGGATGTGACCGGCGCCAACCCAGGGCTGGGGGCCGAAGAGCGCGGCCAGGCAGAGGCGATTGCGCTGAACCTGCGCGAGATGGCGCGGTTGCAAGTCCCGATCATTACGACGATTACTGGCGAGGGCGGCAGCGGTGGCGCGCTGGCTATCGCTGTTTCTGATCGCGTGTTGATGATGGAAAATGCAGTTTATTCAGTTATCTCCCCAGAGGGATGCGCTTCGATCATGTGGCGCGACGCTACCAAGAAAGAGCTGGCGGCTGAGGCCCTGCACATCACTGCTCCGGACCTGATTGAGCTACGCTGCGTCGATGCGATCATTGATGAACCACCGGGCGGCGCGCACACCGATCCAGACCTGGCTGCGAAACTCTTGGATGATGCCCTGCAAAAACATTTTGCAGACCTGCAGAAACTGTCCGCAAAAGAATTGGTCGATTCGCGGTATAACAAATTCCGCAAAATGGCGCAGTTCTACACGGAAGGGTAGTCTGACCTGAGCGCGGCCATCAGTGGCCGCTCTATACGGTGAATCCTGCTCCTTCCTGGGTACTCGGCCGCACCCGCTACGGCCACCATTGCTGATATCGCTAGTTCCCAGTCAGTAATCACGCACCCAGCGGACAGTTACTCACATCAAATCACTGCCGTATAATTTAAGAGTTCCCCACATCTCATGGTCGGTGCGGGCGGATAGTCTTCATGGCAGGAAGGACCCTCTAGTTAATGGCTACAACTGATGTTGGGCTGCACGCGTCCGCTGGTCGGCCTGCGGCGGTACCGATTGTCAACAACATGAGCATTCAGGTCGCGACCGTTAATGGCAGCGGCTCGCAAAGCTCCAACACTGTACTGCTCCGAACAATCTTTCAGATGGGCGTTCCGGTATCGGGGAAGAACCTTTTTCCCTCGAATATCGCCGGCCTGCCTACCTGGTACACCATCCGCGCTAATAAGCATGGCTATGTTGCCCGCAAGAAAGAAATTGATTTTCTGGTGGCGATGAACCAGGAAACCGCGCGGGATGACGTAATGTCGCTGGCGCCGGGGGCGGCGGTGCTTTATGACGAGCCGCTGAACCTGAAGTCGATGCGCGATGACCTGATTTTTTATTCCGTGCCCTTCGACAAGATTGTTGCGCCGGTCTGCCCCGAGGCCAAGCTACGCAAGCTGGTCAAGAACATGATTTACGTCGGCGTCGTGGCCAAGCTGCTCGATCTCGACATGGAGGAAGTAGACAAGGCACTGCGCAAACAGTTTGCGAAAAAAGTGAAGGCCGCGAATTTGAACCTTGCCGCCGTGCAAGCTGGATTCGATTATGCGAGCGCCAGCTTGAGCAAAGGCGATCCTTTCCGCATTGAGCGGATGGATAAGAATCACGGCAAAATCATCATCGACGGGAATACCGCGTCGGCCCTGGGCTGCGTGTTTGCAGGATGCACCGTGCTGAGCTGGTATCCGATCACGCCTTCGTCATCTCTCGCCGAAAACATGATCGAATACCTGAAGCGCTTCCGCATCGGCCCGGATGGAAAAGCAACATTTGCGGTGGTTCAGGCCGAGGACGAATTGGCGGCCATCGGTATGGTGATAGGCGCCAGCTGGGCGGGAGCGCGCGCCATGACGGCTACCTCGGGGCCTGGCATTTCGCTGATGTCGGAGTTCGCCGGACTTGCCTACTATGCCGAGATTCCCGCCGTGGTGTGGGACATTCAGCGCGTCGGCCCTTCTACCGGTCTGCCCACTCGCACCTCGCAAGGTGACATTCTTTCGACGGCACTGCTTTCGCATGGTGATACCAAACACATCATGATCTTCCCTTCTTCGCCGCATGAATGTTTTGAAATGGCGATGGATGCCTTCAATCTGGCGGAAAAATTTCAGACGCCGGTGTTTGTAATGTCCGATCTTGATTTGGGCATGAACAACTGGATGTCCGATCCATTTCCGTATCCGGATAAGCCGATCGATCGAGGCAAGGTTCTGAGCAAAGAAGATCTGGACAAACTTGGCGGATTCGGGCGGTACAAAGACGTTGACGGCGATGCCATTGGCTATCGAACTTTGCCCGGCACGCAGCATCCAGCGGCTGCGTACTTCACGCGTGGCAGCGGTCACAATGCCCAGGGAATCTACAGCGAGCGCCCGGACGACTACGAAAACAACATGGAGCGGCTGCGGCGCAAGTTCGAAAATGTGCGCGCGGTGGCACCCGCTCCGGTGATCGAAGAAATGCCGAATGCCGAGATTGGGGTCATCGCCTTTGGCACCACGCATTGGGCGTTGACTGAGTCCCGCGATCAATTGCGCGATGAACACAAACTCGCCACGGATTATCTGCGTATACGCGCATTTCCGTTCAGCCACGAGGTGGCGGATTTTGTTCGCTCGCACAAGCGGGTGTACGTGGTGGAACAGAACCGTGACGCGCAAATGTTCAGCCTGCTGCGCTTGGATCTGGACGCCGAACTGCTGCTGAAGCTGCGTAGCGTGGCTCGGCTGGACGGGCTGCCGATCGACGCGCGGTCGGTAACCGACGAAATTGCAGCAATGGAGGACAAGTAAATGGCAACCACGCCCGCTCCGAAAATCAATCGCCTAGGACTGTCGGTGCTCGATTACCGTGGAGGAAAAACCACCTTGTGCGCGGGATGCGGACACAATGCGATTTCCGAGCGTATTATCGACGCGCTGTATGAAATGGGCGTGCAGCCCGAGCGGGTGGCAAAACTCAGCGGAATCGGATGCTCGTCGAAGACCCCGGCGTATTTCCTTTCCCGCGCCCACAGCTTCAATTCGGTGCACGGGCGTATGCCGTCGGTTGCGACAGGTGCGATCCTGGCGAACCGTGGAATGATGGCGCTCGGCGTCAGCGGTGACGGAGATACAGCCTCAATCGGCATCGGTCAATTCGTGCACTTGATGCGTCGCAATCTGCCCCTGATTTACATCATCGAGGACAACGGGGTTTACGGTCTGACCAAAGGACAATTTTCCGCCACTGCGGACCTAGGATCAAAGCTGAAAACGGGGGTGGTAAACGAATTACCGCCGATCGACACTTGCGAACTGGCAATTTCATTGGGCGCGACATTTGTGGGTCGTTCGTTCTCCGGCGACAAGCGACAGTTGCATGCCATGCTGAAGGCTGCGATTGCTCACAGCGGGACGGTATTGCTCGACGTGATTTCGCCTTGCGTAACTTTTAACGACCACGAGGGCTCGACTAAGTCTTACAAATATATGCTGGACCACGAAGAGCCTCTGCAGGAAATCAACTTCATTCCCGCCTTCGAAAATATTTCGGTCGACTACGATCCCGGAACGACAATTGAAGTCGAGATGCATGATGGATCCAAGCTGCGACTGCGGAAGCTCGAGGAAGATTACGATCCGACCGACAAAATTCACGCCATCACCCGCCTAAACGAGGCCAAGGAAAAGGGCGAGATGCTGACCGGTGTGCTCTATGTGAATACCAAAGTGCCCACGTTTCTCGACCTGTTGAACATCACCGAGGAGCCGCTGGCTACGTTGCCGGCATCGGTGGTTCGGCCAGGGCCGGAGGTGCTGGAGCAAGTGATGGAGGAGCTACGGTGACTTGCACGTCGTCCGTGAACGGCCTTGCTCATTAACTTTTAACTTTCTGGCACTTTCGTGCCGGGCTCTCAAATGACGCCGCCTCGCGGCTGAACCCGTCAGTTTTGATACTCTTTTCTGTTCCTCGTGCCATCGGATGGCATCAGCTTGCGAAAACTTCTTCTCATACTTTTTACTGTGCCTCTGCTGGCGGGACTGGGCTGGTGGTATTTCCACCAGCGGGAACTTGCGAACCTCGATCCCGGTTATCGCGAGTACGCCTACATCAGCAACGGCAAGAGCAATACAGTCTCGGTGATTGACCTGCGCACGTTTCGCTTGGAACGGACTCTGCATGTGGGCGGCACTCCGACGGGTATTGCAGCCAATCCAAAAAGAAATGAAGTCTACGTCGTTAACAGCGGGTCCGGGAACGTGAGCGTGATTGACGCTGAGCGCAACGCGGTGGTTGCTACAATCGGATTGCAGAGCACCCCATATTTTATTGATGTCTCGCCGGATGGCCGCCGCGGCTACATTGCGAACTCGGGGTCGAACAATGTTTCAGTGATCGATCTCGAGCAGCGCCAGGTCATGGGAAATATTCGTGTCGGGGCCGCTCCTGGACTGGCGCGGGTTTCGCCGGATGGCGCAACCATCGTGGTGAGCAATCGCGGCAGCGATTCCGCGTCGTTCATTGATGCCCGCAAACTCTCTCTGCGCGAAACCATTCCTGTTTGCCACGAACCGACCGACATCGCGATTCTTCCCGACAGCAGCAAAGTTTTTGTGGCGTGTTCAGGTTCGGCGCAAGTGGCGTCAATTGACTTGAAGAGTGGCAAGCTGCTGGCCCTGCTCGACGTGGGTAAGACACCGGTAAGCCTGACGCTCAAGCCAGACGGCGGCGAACTAGTGGTGTGCAACTTCGACTCCGACAGCATTTCGATTGTCGAAACCACCACCGATGAAGTCAGCGGCAGTTATTTGATCGGCAGGCATCCCACGCGCGGAGTCGTGACCGAGGACAACTCGCGCCTGTATGTAAGCAATTTCGGATCTGACGCGGTGGCGGTTTATGACATCGACATGGGAAAAGTTATCGCATCCTTGCCGGTGGGTAGCGCTCCCGATGGGCTTGCGCTCTCGCCAAACCAAAATTATCTACTGGTTCTGGATACGCAATCAGGGGATGCAACCGTGATTCAAAAACGCAAGCCACGAAAACTGGAGCCAGGGGAATACGGCCTGCTCACCATGATTCCGGCCGGAGCGCAGCCGAATAACGTCGTGGTAAAGGCCTTTACTTTGAAGCCGCAGCCCTAATGCTTACCTCGATCACAGCAAAGTAGCAAATCTAGCTGTTTACGCCGCAGCACTTTTTGTATTTCTTGCCAGAGCCACAGGGGCATGGATCATTGCGGCCGACCTTGGCGCTGCTGCGGACGACTCTCTGCACCGGCTGTCGATCGCCGGCCCCAGCCATGCGGGCCTGCTCAAGTTCGCGGCGCTTGCGGCGTTGGAAAGACTCTTCAAGATCATCGATAGATGTGGTCACGCCGCGCGGCGGACGGTTGCCATTACCTTCTGTGCCGGCGGGATGGAGCGCTGGACCACCGTTGTCTTGGCCTTGCAAACCTCCGCCAGCGGCGGCTGCACTCGCGTCATTACGGCTGATGATCTGCATCAGGTAGAGATATCGGCTGGTGTCTTCCTGGAAGCGCTGCATCATGGATTCGAACATGTCGAAAGACTCGCGCTTGTATTCGACCAGAGGATCTTTCTGACCATAGCCGCGAAGGCCGATGCCTTCCTTCAGGTGGTCCATATTGAGCAAGTGGTCTTTCCACAACTGATCGAGCACACTCAACATGATCATGCGCTCGTGGTAGCGCATCGCGTCTGGACCAATCAACTTTTCTTTGGCCTCATAACGCTCTTTCAGCTTTTCAAAGATTGCATCGCCGAGCTCCTGGCGACTCAGGGTTTCGGGCTTGATGCCTTCCGCAAGAATGTCCACGCCGAAGCGGGTGAAGATCGCATCCTTAATGCCCTTGATGTCCCAATCAGCTGGATGAGTTTTGACCGAGGCATGCTCGTCGAGCAAGTCGCTCAAAATTCCGGCGACGTAGTCTTCAAGAATCAGGTCCTTTTGATCAACACCCTCGAGCAACTGGCGACGCAGGCCATACACGGCCTCGCGTTGCTTGTTCATTACATCGTCGTACTCGAGCAGGTGTTTACGGGATTCGAAGTGCTGCGCCTCGACGGCTTCCTGCGCCTTCTCGATTCTTCGGCTGATGAGCTTGGACTCGATGGGCACGCCTTCTTCCATGCCGAGGCGCTCCAGCAACTTGGAAACCCACTCTTTGGCGAAGATGCGCATGAGGTCATCTTCGAGCGAAAGATAAAAGCGCGAAGCTCCGGGATCACCCTGTCGGCCAGCGCGTCCGCGCAGCTGGTTATCGATGCGGCGGGCCTCGTGCCGTTCTGTACCCAGGATGAACAATCCGCCGAGATTGGTGACCTCGTCGTGCTCTTTATCGGTTTGCTGTTTATAACGGGCCAGCGCTTCATTCCACAGCTCGGTAGGAACCACGTACTCATTGCCGGCGTAGTACCAGACGGTACTAGTCGAATCGTCCACGCCGACTTGAATCTTGCCTTGTGCGGCGCGCAAAGGTTGCGCAATTCCCTTTTGGACGCATTCCTGTTTCGCTTTGAACTCAGCATTACCACCCAGCAGAATGTCTGTGCCGCGGCCGGCCATATTGGTCGCGATCGTGACCATGCCCTTGCGGCCTGCCTGAGCAACAATCTCGGCTTCCTTCTCGTGAAATTTGGCATTGAGCACGACGTGCTTGATGCCCTTCTTCTTGAGCAGATCAGAAAGGCGCTCAGACTTCTCAATCGAAGTTGTGCCCACGAGTACAGGTTGACCGGCATCATTTAGCTTTTGAATCTCATCGGCCGAGGCAAAATACTTTTCTTTTTCGGTGCGATACACCAGGTCTGGATTTTCTACCCGCAGCAGCGGCTTATTAGTTGGAATGACCAGAACGTCGAGGTTGTAGATCTTGCTGAATTCGGTGGCTTCAGTTTCCGCAGTGCCGGTCATGCCTGCCAGTTTTTTGTACATGCGGAAATAATTCTGGAAGGTGATGGTGGCCAGCGTCTGGTTCTCACGCTCGATCTTGACGCCCTCTTTGGCTTCTACCGCCTGATGCAAACCGTCAGACCAGCGGCGGCCCGGCATCAAGCGTCCCGTGAATTCGTCGACGATGATGACTTCGCCGTCTTTAACGACGTACTCGACATCGCGGTGATAGAGCGAATGCGCTTTGACCGCAGTCTCAACGTGGTGCTTCAGGTCCCAGTTCTCGGGGTCGGCGATATTGCTGATGCCTAGAAGCTGTTCGACCTTTTCCCAGCCTTCATCCGTCACGACCGCGTTACGATGCTTCTCGTCAACCACGTAATCGCCGGTCATTTGGTCTGGTTCGCCAGCCTCCCCGGGGATTGATTCCCCCTTTTCGAGATTGGGGATAATCCGATTCACCCGCGCGTACTTGTCGGTCGATTCTTCACTTGCGCCGGAGATGATCAACGGTGTTCGCGCTTCGTCGATCAGGATCGAATCAACTTCATCGACGATGGCGAAGTTGTGCTGGCGCTGCACGCAGTCCTTTCTGTCGAACTTCATGTTGTCGCGCAGGTAGTCGAATCCGAATTCGTTGTTGGTACCGTAGGTGACGTCCGCCGCGTAGGCTTCGCGCCGCTCCTGATCGTCTAGATCGTGAACGATGACGCCTACGGTGAGCCCGAGGAAACGGTAGAGCTGGCCCATCCATTCCGAGTCGCGTTTGGCCAGGTAGTCGTTCACAGTAACTACATGAACGCCGCGTCCGCTCAGCGCGTTCAGGTAAACCGGAAGTGTGGCAACCAGCGTTTTGCCTTCGCCGGTTTTCATTTCTGAAATGATGCCGCGGTGCAGGACCATGCCGCCGATGAGCTGCACATCGAAGTGACGCATGTTCAGCACGCGGCGTCCAGCCTCGCGCACCACAGCGAATGCCTCCTCCAGGAGTTCATCGAGGATTTCATTGGTCGCATCGAGCCGTTCTTTTTCGAGTTGCTTCAGGCGTTCGGGGTCGGCGTCAGGCTCGTCGGAAATGCGGCTGACGCGATCTTGTATGCGCTTGCGGAACTCATCGGTTTTGGCGCGCAGCTGTTCGTCCGAGAGCTTTTTTGTCTCGGACTCAAGCGCATTGATCGCGGTTACACGCGGCCTGAGCCGCTTGATTTCGCGATCGTTCCTGGTCCCAAAGACCTTCCCTAAAACCGTGTTGATCAAATCTGGAATCCTTAAATGGGCACACGCCCAGTCACTAGAAGCTTACTATATTAGATGCCCAGCCTAGTGGTTCGACGCATGAAGCTCCAGGCGGCACTCCGCAGGCCTATTCTCCGAACATCGGCACCTGGCGCAGGTCGGCGGCGCCCGGGCGCTGTCGTCGGGTTGCGCCAATCACTGCCAAAACCGTGAGTGATTCCAGCGCCCCTCGTGGCACAAAGAGCCGTTGCACGTTCGAACGCAAATCAGGAGGGTTGATCAGGAATCCTTCAGCAGTGGTCAGACTGAGATCGTTCGGCATTAATCCCTCGAGTACTTCCCCGTCCTTGAATTTGATGCGCACCCACAAGCCCTCCGAACGTGGGCGCGTAGTGAAAGTTTTCCGCGGGAGCGCATCAGAATCGCCGAATTCGCGGACGAAGAACACGCACTTAATATCGTCGAGTTCAATCGCGACCACGTTGCCGGAGGTGTTGAGCAGTTCGAGTTTGCCGTCCCGCACAAAGTTCGCAGGAGCAACGTGACCGTTTACGGTGTCGCGGTCGATTTTCCGGACGATAACTTTTTTGTGGGTGGAAGGCATGAGTTATTGAGTCATTGAATCATCGGATCATTGAATCATTGAAAAAAGGTCACACCACCCTTGGCCAATGAGGCCGACCAACAGACCGGTTTTTCAATGATTTAATGTCTTAATGATTCAATGACTCAGTTCTCTTATCCTCTCATTTCCACGCCAAAATGTTCGGGTATCCAGCTACATAGTAGCCAAAACAATAACATTGTGTTATTTTTTGTAATTCACATAGCCCCTTTACATGGAACTAACCTACTCATATCTAAGTACTTAATAAGATATCCACAGGCTTCCACAGCTGGTGTTGTGGAATTCCGGAATGGCTGTTGTACCCGATCTAAGGTGCATTTGACGCAAGTCGGGGCAGTTCAAGACTTGGAATGGCTGATTACATTTACACAATGGAACTGAGGCTGACGCCCAATCAGCAAAAAGGCGTCATCCAGGTCCAGGACATCGCGCGCAATGCCGGGATGAACATCTACCTTACCGGCGGCGCTGTACGGGACATTATCAGCGGGTTTCCCATCCGCGACTTGGACTTCGCAGTACAAGGCAATCCGCTCAAACTACAGAAGGAATTTGAGCGCACTGGGGCGATCATCGGCGGCGCGGACGATGATCTGAAGATCCTCTACCTGACCCTGCCCGGCGGGGTACGCGCAGAAATCAGCTCCGCCCGAACCGAACGCTACGAAAAGACCGGCAAGCCGCCGATTATTGGTCCGGCCACAATCATCGAGGACCTTCGCCGGCGCGACTTCACGGTGAACGCAATGGCGCTTTCACTGAATCCAGGATCGCGGGGCCTTCTGCTGGATCCGTTCAATGGCGCAGCTGATATCGAGGCCAAGCTGTTTCGGGTGCTCCATAATTACGCGTTTGTGGAAGATCCATCGCGACTCATCCGGGCCTCGCGATTCTCGGCGCGCTTTCACTGGCCGCTGGAAGAGCGCACGCAGGCACGTTATGACTCGGCCAAAGAAAATAATTACATCGAGTACATCACCAACCGCGCGATCGGATACGAGATAGAGCAGTTGGCTTACGAAGACGATCCGCTGAATGTGGTGCGGGTACTGGAAAAAGAGGGTTGGCTGAAGGTGCTGAGTTCGCACTGGACGACGGCCAAAGTTGATGTGAACGGCCTCTCAGAATTGGTTCACACCCGCCAGCAGATGAATGAGTTGGGTTACACTCCGGATCCGGCGGCTGCGGTTTTACAGTTCCTTACCGCGAAACTCAGTGATAAAGAAATTTCTGATATCCGCAAACTCATTCCTCGTAAGGACCTGGTTGAGGCCTGGCGCGATATTGGCGATCACGCCAAAGAACTGGCGAAACGCCTCAGCGGCAAGGAAGCGGCCACTCCATCGCGGACCTGGAAGCTGCTCTCAAATGCCCGGCATGAAATGGTTTTGTATCTCGCCGTGACTGTGCGCCAGCAAGCCGTAGAACAGAAGATCAAGAATTTCTTTACCAAGTGGCGAGAAGTGCAGCAGAAGATCCCACTGCCGGAAATGACCGAGCTGCTGATCACGCCGCAATTGCCCGAGTATCCAAAGATTGCGGAAGAAGTGTTCATGCTCCTGTTAGATGGAAAGCTTCGCACGCGAACTGAGCGGATGAACTTCTTGAAGCCGCTGGCTCCGCCGCCTCCTCCGCCGCCTCCGCCGCCGCGAAGGGGTCGGGCAGGGAAAGCCGCCGCTCAGGCTGCGCCTGCTGCTGCGCAACCTGTTACAGGCAAGAAAGGCAAAGGAAAAACGGCCCCGATAGTAGCGGTTGCCGCTAAGCCTCCCGAAAAACCTGCTGCTCCATCCAAGCCTGCGACAAAGGCGAAGGCACAGAAACCGTTAGCGAAGCCTGCCGCTTCGGCAAAGCAAAAAGCTGTGCAAAAGAAAGCTCCCCCGAAGAAATCTGCTTCAAAGCCCAAGCCGAAATCAAAGAAGCACTAGTTTTTTATTAAGCTGTGCCCGATCAGACGCCGTCCAGCCCAAAGCTGGGATTGTGATAAGTCCCGCTGATTTTCACCGGGACGACTTTCTCGTGGCGGCCCTTCTTAAATAGAGGTTCCAACGCCT
>Ga0157372_10006553_pt1 | contig 12388 bp, 11 predicted proteins | sample C55metaG_FD_115307 | JGI IMG/M metagenome (GOLD analysis project Ga0157372, IMG submission 115307) | Corn rhizosphere microbial communities from Kellogg Biological Station, Michigan, USA - C5-5 metaG | ecosystem: Host-associated > Plants > Roots > Rhizosphere > Soil | place: USA: Michigan... | reverse complement strand
GGTGCGCGGCCGAGATCAGCGGGCCGACGGTCGTGCCGCGGGCGGCCTCGGCGAGCCGCTGCACCACGTCGTCGTACACCGCCTCGTGCGCGATCACGCGGCTGGCCGCTGTGCAGTCCTGGCCGGCGTTGTAGAACGCGGCGAACGCCACCTGCTCGACGGTCGTGCCGAGATCGGCGTCCGCGCAGATCACTACGGGCGCGTTGCCGCCGAGTTCGAGATGAACCCGGGCGAACCGATCCGCCGCCGCCCGTGCGACGGCGTGGCCCGTCCGCGGTGAGCCCGTCACGGACACCATCGCGACGTGGGGATGCGCGGCCAGTGCAGACCCGACGTTCGGGCCACCGCAGACGACGTTGACGACGGGGTCAGCTCCGATGGTTTGAGCACCACGGTGTTGCCGGCCGCGACCGCGGGCGCCCACTTCCACACCGCCATCATGAATGGGTAGTTCCACGGTGTGATCTGCCCGCACACCCCGACCGGCTCGCGGCGGATCCTCGACGTCACGCCCTCGATGTACTCACCGGTGCTGCGGCCTTCCGGCACCCGACAGACACCCGCGTAGAACTTACGACATCGATGCTGGCGGAGATCTCCTCATCGCGCGTGGCGTCCGGCGGCTTGCCGGTGTCGGCGACCTCGAGGTCGGCAAGCTCGCCGATGTGCGCCTCGAGAATGTCGGCCGCCCGCAACAGAAGTGCGGAACGCTCGGCGGGGGTGGTGGTGCGCCACGACCGGAACGCCTCACGCGCGGCGGCGACGGCGTCGTCGACGTCGGCTGCGCCCGACTCGGTGGCGACGTCGTGGCCGGTGCCGGTGGCCGGGTCGATCAGCTCGCGGTGAGCACCGTCGGCTGCAGGCATGCGGCGACCACCAATGACGTTGTGATCACGTGATTACACCCCTCCGGCGAACGGGCCGCCGATACCCGTGTCCGTGGTGGTGGTGTCGGACCGGGTCATGTAGCGGTATACGAGGAAGCCAACCACCACGGCTGTCAGTGCAGCCAGCAGCAACAGGGTTGCCAGCGCATTGAGCGCAGGCGTCGGTGCGGCGCGTGCCGTGTTGTAGATCTTCACCGAGACCGGCTCGGTGGCGGCGTTACCGGACAGATAGCGCACCAGCACGAAATCGTCGATCACGTCGGCGAACACCAGCACGGTGCTGGCGAAAATCGCCGGCAGCAGCATCGGCAGGATGATACGCCGGAGCGCGCCAAGCGGTGACGCCCCGAGATCCAGTGCGGATTCCTCGTAGTGCGGGCCGATGGTGGCGAGCCGGGCCCGCACCAGCACGGCGGGGTAGGACACCTGGAAGGTGACCAGACCGATGACCTGCGCGGTGGTTCCTAGCTCGACCGGGACCGCCACCGTAGTGATGACGAACAGCAGGGAAACGGCGAGCAGAACTTCCGGCAGTACGAACGACAGCAGCATCAGGAAGTTGGCACCCGCCGGGAGCCTGCCCCGCCAACGGTCGATGCCGATCGCGAACAGCGCACCGAGGGGAACGGTGATCAATGTTGCGATCACACCCAGCTTGATGGTCTGCAGCAATGCGGTGTGCAGCGCGGCGTTGTGCCAGACCGACAGCGAGTTGTCGCCCCAATACCAGCGGAACGAGAATCCTTGCCACGTCGTCCTGGAGCGGCCGTCGTTGAATGAATACGCCACCGCGATGATCACCGGCAGCAGCGACCACGCCAAGTACCCGGCGGTGATGGCGACGAGGAACCGCGGCGGCCGCCACGGGTCGTTCCACCACGTCACGGGAGATATTCGTGCTCCTCTCGTCCGCAGCACACTCATACCGACACCTCGTCGCGTCGGGAGGTCACTCTGATGTAGTAGAGCATCGGCAGCAGAGCTACCAGGAACACCAACATCACGAATGCGCCGGCCTGCCCCGTTTGTCCAGGCGACTGGACACTGTCGTTGATCAGGTTGCCGACCATCGCGGTCTTCGGCGATGCCGAGAGCATGTCGCTGGTGAAGTAGTCGCCGAGCATCGGCAAGCAGGTCAGCAGCACAGCGGCGACGATCGTCGGGCGACACAGCGGCAAGGTGACCCGCCAGAACGACGAAATCCGGTCGGCGCCAAGGTCACGCGACGCCTCGAGCATCGGCTGCGACAGCCGGTCGAGGCCGGCGAACAGCGGCAGGATCATGTACGGCACGTAGCCGTACACCAGTCCGAGGATCACCACCACGGGCTGGCCGGTCAGCCAATTCACCTGGGGATCGAACAGGCCGCCGAGGCGCAGCACCTTGTTGAACAGGCCGTCGTCCTGCAGCAGGTTCACCCACGCGAACATCCGCATCATGTAGCTGATCCAGAACGGCGCGATCAACAGGGCCAGCAGTAGGCCTTTGCGCTTGCCCGAGAGTCGCGCCACGTAGTAGGAGACCGGGAACGCGATCAGTAGGCACAGGCAACTGGCGACCAGCACGAAGATGAGCGTGCGAAGGATCGCGGGCCCGAATACTCCGTTCGGGCCCACGATGTGGGTCAGCACGTAGGTGAACTGAGTGGGATCCCATTCCAATGGGTTCCACACCGGCACGGGTGTCCGGAAGATCGGGTCGACCTCACCGAAGACGATGCACAGCACGACATATAGCGGAAAGATGAAAAACGCTGCGAGCCAGATGATTCCGGGAGCGGCTAGCGCTGTCCAGAGCCTGCTGCGGCGTTCGCGAGGCGGCGGCGGCGCCGCCCGCGATGGCGCGGTGACTACCGGGACCGCCACTTTACGTCAGGCCCCGCCTCCGGCCTTGAATGCGCGCCAGACGTTGTGCCACGCGGCGTCGTTGGCCGGATCGAGTTCCAGCAGCCGGTAGCCCGTGTCGAAGTATTCGGGCTTGACGACAGCGGACTTCAGGTTTTCAGGAATGAACCCGCTCGAAACGAGTGAGTCGGGGTTGATGTTGTTTTGCGGCGGCTGGTAGCCGGTCTGCGCGAAGTTCTGCTGGGCCACTTCGGGATCCAACAGATGGTTGATGAACAGGTGTGCCAGCACCGGGTTCTTGCCGCTGCGGAGCGTGATCAGCAAGTCGTTGTCCACCAAGCCTTTCCCGTCTGCGGGGAACCAGTACCGCAGGATGTCGGGGCTGACACCCTCGGGCATGTAGCTCAGCGCGCTGTTGATGATGTCGCCCGACCACATCTGGCAGAGCCCGATCTGGCCGGCAGGCATATCGGAATACATCGTGATCGTCACCTTGGGTGAGGTCGCCGCCACCAAGGCGTTGAGCTGATCACCGACGAGCTTGAGGTCCTCGGCCGATGTGGTGTTGACGTCGTTCTTGCCCGCGCGCAACAGCACCATCGCCATTGCGGTGTGCCAGTCGTCGATGATGGCGGTCTTACCCTTGTACGTCGGATCCCATAGCGAGTCATAGGGATTGGGCAAGGCACCGATGTCGGCGGGTATCTGGTCGGTCCGCCATCCGATGCCGGTGGTGTAGATGAAGTTCGGCGCCGAGAAACGCCATTCCTGGTCGTACCAGGGGTTGGTGAAGGTCGGCCACACGTTCTTGATGTTCGGGATATAGCTGTGGTTGATCGGCCGCGCCAGGCCGCCGGTCACCAACTTGCTGATCTGGTCGTAGCTCGGGAAGTAGAGGTCGTAATCGACGTTGCCTCCGCGGATCTTGGTGAGCGCCTCGTCGGTGTCGTTGAACGTCGAGATCTGGACTTTGGTGTTGTATTTCTCTTCGAACGACTTGACGGCATCCGGGCTGAGGTAGTCGGCGTAGTTGTACACCTGCAGCGTCGCGCCCTTCTCAGGCGCCAGACCGTCGGCGATCGGTTTGTTGTCCGCGGGGATGTCCCACTTCACGGGGTGGTCCGGCGCGGCGATCGTCAGGGTCGGCGCCGATGACGACGACTGTCCCGACTTGGAACAGGCCGCGATGAAACTGCCGAGGGTCGGGGCGGTCGCGGCGAGAATTGCGGCGCGCGCCAGGAACTGTCGTCGAGAAGTGGGCTCTGCCATCTGGGGCCTCCCCGTTGCTTTCACGCCTTGTTGCTGGTAGGACTCTCGCATAGACTGAATGCTCAGTCAACCGTTCGGGAGCGGAGGTTTGACCGTGTCTTCGTCGGTGGTGGAAAGCCAGGAAACCGACATCGTTAACCAGCTGATCGCGGCCGAGGAGCAGGTGTTCCTGCGCCGTCAGCCACGCAGCACTGAACTCATTGCGCAGTCCCGCGAACACCTCGCAGGCGGCGCGACGTCCAACTGGCAGATCGCCGAGCCACAGGCCGTCTGGATGAGCCACGGCAGCGGCTCGAAGGTCTACGACGTTGACGGCAACGAGTACGTCGATATGCACGGCGGCTACGGCGCTTCCATTGCTGGGCATGCGCATCCGGCGATCGTCGAAGCGGTCAGCGACCGGGTGCGTCGCGGCACGCACTTCGCGCAGCCGACCGAGGACGCCATCTGGATAGCAGGTGAGTTGTCCCGTCGCTTCGACCTTCCGCTGTGGCGCTTCGCCAACTCGGGCACCGAGGCCACCATGGACGCGGTCCACCTTGCCCGCGCCTTGACCGGACGCGATCTGATCATCAAGGTGGAGGGCTGCTATCACGGCCACCACGACTCGGTGCAGGTGTCGGTGCTCCCCGAGGCCGACGAGATCGGTCCCCGCGATCGTCCGACACCGGTACCCGGAAACTCCGGAATCGCCTCGGCGATAAGGGATCTGGTGATCGTGGTGCCGTTCAACGATGTCAGCGCCGTGGCACGTGCGCTTGCGGAGCACCGCCGGCAAGTGGCGGCCATGATCGTCGAGCCGGTGATGATGAACGCGGGCATCATCCCTCCGGACGAGGGATATCTCGAGGTCATCCGCGACCTGCTGCACGGCGAAGGCTCGCTGTTGATCTTCGACGAGGTCAAGACCGGCTTCACCACAGGGCCTGGCGGCGTCACCGCCTTATCGGGCGTCGTCCCCGACATGGTGTGCCTGGCCAAGGCGCTGGGCGGCGGCATCGCGGTTGCGGCGATAGGCGGAACTGAGACCGTGATGTCGGCGATCGCCGACGGCCGCTACGAGCAAGTCGGCACGTTCAACGGCAACCCGCTGGCAATGGCTGCCACCCGCGCCACCCTCACCGACGTGCTCACCCCGCAGGCCTATACGCACCTCGAGGCACTCGCCGCCCGGCTCCGCACCTCACTGGAAGCCGTGATCGCCAAACACGGTTTCGGATGGCACGTGGTGACCGTCGGCGCTAAGGGCTGCGTGACGTTCCGTCGCGACCGGGTCCGCGAGTTTCGCGACTTCCTCGAGATCGACGCCCGACTCGGCCACTTGCACTGGCTGATGCAGCACAATGGCGGTGTATTTCTCCCGCCATGGGGGAAGGTGGAGCAATGGCTGTTGTCGGTTCAGCACGACATGGACGATGTCGACCGGTTCGCCGCGAACTTTGCCCGGTTCGCAGAGGCGGTCCCGCGATGATTGGCCGGTTTCCATGAAGGGCGGGGCGATCAGGCTGGAGAGTCTGGTCAAGTCCTTCGCCGGAGTCCCCGCCGTCACGGGCATCGACCTTGACATCCCGGCCGGGCAGTTCTACTCGCTGCTCGGGCCGTCGGGTTGCGGTAAGACGACGACGCTGCGCATGATCGCCGGCTTCGAAAAGCCGGACTCCGGCCGCATCGAACTCGACGGCCGCGACGTCGCGGGGGATCCCCCGCACAAGCGTCCGGTCAACACCGTCTTCCAGACCTACGCGCTGTTCCCGTTCATGACGGTATGGGACAACGTCGCATTCGGGCTGAAGTACCAGAAGGCCTCGCGCGACGAGTCCAAGCGCCGCGTCGGCGAAGCGCTGGAACTGGTTCGTATGACGGACTTTTCCAACCGGCGTCCCGCGCAGCTCTCGGGCGGACAGCAGCAGAGGGTCGCATTGGCGCGTGCCCTGGTATTGCGCCCACGCGTGCTCTTGCTCGACGAGCCGCTTGGCGCGCTCGACGCCAAGCTGCGCAAACAGCTGCAGCTGGAACTGCGCGCGGTGCAGCGTGAGGTCGGCATCACGTTCGTGTACGTGACCCACGATCAAGAGGAAGCGCTCACCATGAGCGACCAGATCGCGGTGCTCGCCGAGGGCCGGGTCGAACAGATCGGACCGCCGCAGGAGATCTACTCCGCGCCTGCCACCACATTCGTTGCCGGATTCCTCGGCGCCGCCAACATATTCGAAGCCGACGTGCTCGAGGCTGGTGGCGGATCGGCGGTGTGCTCGGCGCTGGACACCCGGCTCGGCGCCGCGGTCGACTCCACGGCGATATCCGGTGCGGCCGCGATCGTCATCCGGCCGGAGCGCATCACCCTGCAGGACCCGGGTGAGCCAATCGGACCTGGCCGCAACGTCATTGGCGGCGTCGTGTCGCAGGTGGTCTATCTCGGCAACTGCACGCAGGTACACGTCGACGTCGGCGCGCCCACCGCGCTGATCGTCGAGGTCGCCAACCACGCAGGGCCAGGCTCGGTGGCCCATGAACCCGGCGCAAGGGTCAGCTGCGTATGCACCCACGACGCGGTGCGGGTGCTGCAGCGCAGCTCGGCGGTGCCGATCGCCGATCCCGTGGCCGAAGAGCTCGGCGCGCTCAGCTCTTCTTGACGGCCCTGACCTTGCCGTTCAGCCGGTTCTTCTCGGGCGGCAGGTTCAGTTCCCGCTCGGCGAAGTGCATCGCTATGTCGTAGGCCAGGTCGGAGTCGACCTCGGGATCTTCGAGGGCGACCTGGATCGACAGCCCGTCGAGCAGCGCGGAGAACTCCAGTGCGAACATTCGCTTCTCTTTCGCGCTCAATTGGGATGAATCGAGCGCGTGGACGATCATCTTGCGCCAGCGCGAGTCGGCTTCCGCCCGGCCTGCCTTGATCTCGTCGTGCCGGAACGCCTGCGCCCACAGGTCGAACCACAAGCCCCATGCGCCGGGTATCTCGTCCCATGCGCCGGGTATCTCGTCCGAGCCTTCGGGCACACATGTCCACTGGATCAGCAGCGAGAGCCGCTCGCGCAACGACGGGACCGCGGCCAGCATCTTCTCAGCCCCTTCGTAGAACGATTCTTCCGAGTAACGCAGCGCGTCGACCAGAAGGCGGTCCCGGGTGCCGAAGTAATAGATGACGAGGGCCGAGCTGACGCCTGCGCGCCTGGCGACATCGGCGATGCGGGTATCGCCGAAACCCCGCTCACAGATCAGCTCCGCTGCGGCACGGAGCATTTCGATGCGCCGGGCTTCGTTCTGCTCGGTCGCGGGCGCGGGATCGGCCATGGCGTTGTCTATTCCCTCCCAGTGCAGCACTCGCACTTGTCTGTAGCCTAACACTTGATTAGATTGAACAGTCAGTCAGGACGGAAGTGGGGCTCTCATGTCGAACACCTACGACGCTCTCGTCATCGGCGGCGGCCACAACGGTTTGGTTTCCGCCGCGTACCTCGCCCGGTCGGGAGCCAGAACACTGGTGCTCGAGGGACGTGGCTCGCTCGGGGGCGCCGCCACCACCGAATAGCCATGGGAGGACGCACCGCACCTGCGTGTCACGCGGTTGTCTTATGTGATGAGCCTGATGCCGCCGACCATCGTGCGTGAGCTCGATCTGGCCCGGCACGGCTACAAGGTCCACCCGATGGGCCCGTACTACCAGGCCTTCCCCGAGGGTGGCTCGCTGACGATCTACGAGGACGACCCGGCTCGCACGCATGAACAGCTGGCCAAGTGGTCCAAGAAGGACGCCGACGCGTGGCCCAAGTGGAACGCCTGGCTGGAGGGCATCGCGGACGTGATGGGTCCGCTGCTGACCCAGGTGCCGCCGAACATCGGCTCCCACCGGCCAGGCGACCTTCTCGACCTGGCGAAGCTGGCCTGGAGCCAGCGCGGAATCACCGTGCGGACCACCGCCGACGTAACGCGGTTGCTTACGATGAGCATCGGCGACCTGCTGGACGACTGGTTCGAATCACCCCAGATCAAGGGCGCGCTCGCGGTCAACGGCGTGATCGGTACATGGGCAGGCCCGTACGAACCGGGCACCGCCTACGTGATGGCGCATCACTCCATCGGCGATGTCGGCGACGGCCAGCTCGGCAGCTGGGGCTACCCCGAAGGCGGCATGGGTGGTGTCTCCGCAGCGATCGCGAAGTCGGCCCGCAGCTTCGGCGCCGAGATCCGCACTAACGCCCGCGTCGCGCGGCTCATCGTCCGCGGCGGCCGTGTGCACGGTGCGGTCCTCGAGAATGGCGATGAGATCCACGCGCCGTTGGTGGTCACCACGCTTCACCCGAAAATCGCCTTCCTCGACCACATTCCACGTACCGAGCTGCCCGATGACTTCGTCTCCGATATCGAGCACTGGAAGACCCGCAGCGGTGTCGTGAAGATCAACCTGGCGTTGGCTGAGCTGCCGAACTTCACCGCCGACCCGAGCAGTGGTCTGGCCGAGCACCACACCGGTTCGGTGGAAATGGCGCCGACGATGGAGTTCATCGAGGCGGCCTTCCAGGACGCCCGCGCCGGTCGGCCCGCCCTGCTGCCGTTCTCCGACGGCGTCATCCCGACCACGTTGGACAAGACGCTGAATCCCGATGGCACACACATCATGTCGTTGTTCACCCAGTGGGTGCCCGCGGACTGGTGCGAGGCACCGCACACCGAGGAGCTGGACGCCTACGCCGACCGGCTCATCGACCTCTACGACCAGGTCGCACCCAGCTTCAAGTCGTCCATCACGCATCGCGACATCGTCGGCCCATATGAGATGGAACAGGAGTACGGGTTGATCGGCGGCAACATCTTCCACGGCGAACTGTCGCTGGAGCAGCTGTTCCACATGCGGCCCGCCCCCGGCTACGCCGACTACCGCACCCCGATATCGGGGCTGTACAACGGTAGCTCGGGTACGCACGCCGGCGGCGGTGTGTGCGGTATCCCGGGCTGGCAGGCGGCCCGCGCGGCGCTCGCCGACCAGAAGCGAGGCCTGAAGCGGTTCCGGCGCGCTTGATGGACGCACGACGCCGGGCGGTTGCGACCATGCTCGGCGCCAGGTCGATCGCTGTGGTGGGCGCGAGTGCCCGCCCCGACAGCTTCGGCGCGCGAATGGTCCTCGAGGCCCAACGGGGCTCGGCCCGTGTGCATTTGGTCAATCCGCGCTACGACCACGTCGGCGCGTTACCCTGCTTGCCGACGCTCACCGATCTCGACCAGGCTGTCGACGTGGTGCTGCTCGGGGTGGCCGACTCCGCGGTGTTGGAGCAGTTGGAACTCGCGGCTGCGACCGGTGCACGGTCGGCGGTGCTGTTCGGGTCCGCGCATGGCCTACGCGAGAAGATCGCGGCGACAGCGACCGAGGCAGGCATGGCGCTGTGCGGGGCGGGCTGCATGGGATTCGTCAACAACGCGCTCGGTGTGCGGGCCCTCGGCTATCTCGAACCAGATCCGCTGCCGCAAGGCGGGATTGCACTCATCACCCATTCCGGCTCGGCGTTCTCGACGTTGCTGCGGGCGCGTCGTGGCTTCGGATTCCGCCTCGCGGTGTCCTCCGGACAGGAGGTCGTGACGGACACCGCCGACTATGTCGACTATGCGCTGGCCGACCCCGAAACACGGATCATCGCGCTGCTGATGGAGACGCCTCGCTCGGTCCCGCGACTGCGCCGGTCTCTGCTGCGCGCCGCTGAACAGGACGTGCCGGTGGTCATGCTCACCGTCGGCGGGTCGCCGCGCGGACGCGCGATGGTCGCTGCGCACTCGGGTGCGCTGGCAGGCGAACACGCGGCGTGGCAGGCCTTCTGTGCCGCCACCGGAGCGGTGCATGTGAGCGATCTGGCGGAGTTCACCGACACCCTCGAACTGTTCTCCGCGGGACGGCGGTCGCGCGGCGGCGGTGTTGCGACGGTGCACGACTCGGGGGCCGAACGCGCGCTGGTGGCCGATCTCGCGCACGAACTGGAGGTGCCGTTCGCCGATCTGGCGGCTGACACGCTCGCCGCACTCGGCGGAATGCTCGACGACGGTCTGGCGCCGACCAACCCGCTGGATGTCTGGGGCACCGGCGCCGACACCCGCAACCTGTTCGGCTCCTGTCTGCGTGCGATGGTTGCCGACCAAGGGGTCGGTGTCACGGCGCTCGCTGTCGATCTGGTCACCGAGTACGACGGTGACACCGCGTATGCCGACGCGGTACTGGACGTCGCGAACGATACCGACGCCGCGCTGGCGGTGCTCGCGTCGGTGCCGTCTGCCATCGACGCACCCACGGCGCAACGGCTGCGCGACAACGGAATCCCGGTGCTGGAAGGTTTCCGCAGCGGTTTGGCTGCGCTCGGACACCTGACGCGCTGGCCGTTGCCGGTCGACCGGCAGGATGAGCGGGGACGCCTCGAATGGCGAATCCCGAAGGGGGCCGATGCGTTCGGACTGCTGGCGGCCTACGGGATTCCGGTCGTGCAGACGCGGACCGCCGATTCGATCGGTGGAGCTCTGGCCGCGGCCGTCGAGCTCGGCTATCCGGTCGCGCTGAAAACGCTTGGTGCCCTGCACAAGAGCGACGTCGGAGGCGTCGCACTCGATCTGGCCGACGACGCCGCGCTGAGCCTGGCGTACATGGCGATGGCGCAGTCACTCGGTCCTGAGGTCACTGTGCAGCCGATGGCCGCGGAGGGCGTCGAGGTGTCGGTCGGATTCGTGAGGGACGACGCCTTCGGTCCGCTGGTGGTTGTCGCCGCAGGCGGCACCATGGTGGAGTTGGTCGCCGACCGGGTGGTCGCGTGCCCGCCGGTGTCGCACGCGGGGGCGCTGGCCCTGCTCGACCGCCTCAGAATTCGCCCCGTGCTGGCCGGCTGGCGCGGTGCGCCGGCCGTCGACGTCGACGCGCTGGCGGGTGTGATCGTGGCTTTCTCCGAGATGGCGATCGATCTCGGAGGCGTGCTGGATGCCGTCGAGGCCAATCCCGTCATCGCCTCGCCGCGCGGCGTCGTCGCGGTCGACGCACTGGCTCAGGCGCGTCGGGCAGAATCCTAGAGATGGCGTGGGACTTCTCGACCGATCCGGACTTCCAGAGCAAGCTCGACTGGGTCGACGCGTTCTGCAAGGAGGAGGTCGAGCCGCTCGAGTACGTGTTCCCGTACGCGGTCCGCTCGCCGGATCCCCACGTCAAGGCCTATGTCCGCGGCCTGCAACAGCAGATCAAGGACCAGGGGCTGTGGGCGATCTTCCTCGACGAGGAGCTGGGCGGTCCGGGCTTCGGCCAGCTGAAGCTGGCGCTGCTGAACGAAGTCATCGGGCGCTACCCGGGGGCGCCGCAGATGTTCGGCGCCGCCGCCCCCGACACCGGGAACATCGAGATGCTCGCCGCCTTCGGCACCGAGCAGCAGAAGAAGCGGTGGCTGGAGCCGCTGCTCAACCAGGACATGTTCTCGGCGTACTCGATGACCGAGCCCCAGGGCGGCTCCGACCCCAACCTGTTCAAGACCCACGCGGTGCGCGACGGCGGGGAATGGGTGATCAACGGAGAGAAGTGGTTCACCTCGGCGGGCCGCGTCGCCGACATCCTCTTCGTGATGTGTACGAACGGCATGTTCGTCGTGCCCCGCAAAACCCCGGGCGTCGAGATCCAGCCCGAGCCCCGCAACCACAACCACATCATCTACCGCGACGTCCGGGTACCGCTCGACCACCTGCTCGGCCCCGAGGACGGCGCCAAGACCCTCGCGCAGCGTCGCCTCGGCGGTGGGCGCATCCACCACGCCATGCGCACCATCGCCCAGTGCAAGCTCGCCTTCGACATGATGTGTGAGCGGGCTCTCAGCCGCGAGTCACACGGCAAGATCATCGCCGACCACCAGATGGTCCAGGAGAAGATCGCCGACTCCTACGCCGAGATCAACATGCTGCGCCTGCTCGTGCTGTGGACGGCGTGGACGATCGACAACTCCAGCACCCAGAACGCCCGCACCCAGATCGCGGCCTGCAAGTACACGTGCGCCAAGGTGCTGCGCGAGGTCAGCTACCGCGCCCTGCACATCATGGGCTCGCTGGGCACCACCGACCTGACCCCGCTGCAGGCGATGTACGCGGCCGCGCCGACGATGGCGATCGCCGACGGGGTCGACGAGGTGCACAAGGTCACCGTGGCCCGCAACGTGCTCAAGGGCTACGACCCGCACGAGGGCCCCTGGCCGACCGAGTACCTGCCCGCCAAGCGCGAGGAAGCCAGGAAGAAATTCGCGGAGCAGATCGCCGCCGACCCGGACCGGGCCGCCTGGGCCGACCGCGCCGCGCAGCCGGGGCGGCGCTGACATGCGCCCCGCGGGCTCGGTTGCGGTCGTCACCGGCGGGGCCAGCGGTATCTGCCGGGCGCTGTGCCTGGCCCTG
>Ga0157372_10006550_pt1 | contig 12389 bp, 10 predicted proteins | sample C55metaG_FD_115307 | JGI IMG/M metagenome (GOLD analysis project Ga0157372, IMG submission 115307) | Corn rhizosphere microbial communities from Kellogg Biological Station, Michigan, USA - C5-5 metaG | ecosystem: Host-associated > Plants > Roots > Rhizosphere > Soil | place: USA: Michigan... | reverse complement strand
GCGGGAATGCTACGGAGGGTTGGTCCAAGAGTCAAAGCTATAATCTTTATGGGAAGATAAAAAGAGTAAATAGGCCGCAGATGAACGCGGATTCGATCTGCGTTCATCCGCGTTCATCTGCGGCCTATTTACTCTTTTTATCTTCCCATAAAGATTATAGCTTTGACTCTTGGACCAACCCTCCGTAGCATTCCCGCTTGCTTGCCCACAGGAGGGGAACCCCATGCCACAAACCAGAGTCAGCGTCTTTGATACAACTTTGCGCGACGGCGAACAGTCGCCTGGCTGCTCGATGAACCTGACAGAGAAGGTCCGGATGGCTAATAAGCTCCAGGACCTCGGAGTCGACATCATCGAAGCCGGCTTTCCCATTGCCTCCGAAGGCGACTTCGACGCAGTGCGAGCTGTGGCCGCGCAGTGTAGAGAGGTGAAAGTTGCTGCACTCTGTAGAACGTCTGAACAGGACGTCGCACGCGCTGCCGAAGCGCTGAAATACGCCGCGCACCCGCGAATTCACACCTTCGTCGCAACTTCCGACATCCATCTCGAACACAAACTCAAGAAGACGCGCGCTGAAGTCATCGAGATGACTCGCGCGGCGATTAGGCAAGCACGCAGCTATGTTGAAGACGTCGAGTTTTCAGCGGAAGATGCGACGCGCAGTGACGTCGATTACTTGTGTGAAGTGCTTGACGTGGCAGTTGATGCAGGCGCGTCTGTGCTCAACGTGCCCGACACGGTTGGTTATACGACGCCGGTGGAGTTCACGCACCTCGTCCAACAGGTACGCGAACGAGTCGTCAGAGACAGAGACGTGATCATCAGCGTTCACTGTCACAACGATCTCGGTCTAGCGGTTGCAAACAGTCTCGCGGCAATCGAAGCAGGTGCGCGTCAGGTTGAATGCACGATCAACGGTATCGGCGAGCGCGCTGGAAATGCGTCGCTCGAAGAAATCGTGATGGCATTGCACGTGCGCGCCGACCGTCTGCCGTTTGAAACGGGAATCAAAACGCACGAGCTGTATCCGACAAGCCAACTGCTTTCGAGCATCGTCGGGTTTGAAGTGCAGCCAAACAAGGCAATCGTCGGGCGCAACGCTTTCGCGCACGAGGCGGGCATTCATCAGCACGGCGTCATCAACAATCCGCTTTGCTACGAGATCATGACTCCGGAATCTGTGGGCGTGCCGGCGAACTCGCTCGTGCTTGGTAAACATTCCGGACGCCATGCTTTGTCGCTGCGCTACACCGAGCTTGGGTACGACATCACGAGCGTTGAACTCGATGAGGCCTACAAGAGCTTTACAAATCTGGCGGATCGAAAAAAACGGATCTACGATCAAGACTTGATTTCGCTGCTCAGCACCGCTGCGCGCGCGCGTAGCGAGAAGATGGTTGGAGCGGCAGCTTAAGGAACTTTGAGCTTTGAGCTTTGTACTTAGTGCTTTGTTCGTAGTCCAAGTACAAAGCACAAAGTACAAAGTACAGAGGGTTTTATGAGATTTAAGATCACAACTCTTCCCGGCGACGGGATTGGACCAGAAGTAACAGCGGAGGCCGTACGAGTTCTCCAAACTATTGCGGGAATTCACGGACTTAAATTCGAGTTTGAAGAACACGCTATCGGTGGTGTCGCGATCAGGGAGTTTGGATCGCCGTTGCCGAGAACGACGCTTGATGCGTGTTTGTCGTCTGACGCGGTGCTACTCGGAGCCGTTGGCGCTCCGGAATACGATCGTCTCCCCCCGAACCAGCGGCCCGAGGCGGGGCTGCTGCTGATCCGAAGCGCGCTCGGCGGTTATGCGAACCTGCGTCCGGCAATTTCATACTCTTCGATTGCTGCGTGCTCGCCACTGCGGCCGGAAGTCGCTTGCGGCGCTGATATCTTAATTGTTAGAGAACTTCTCGGCGGCTTGTACTTCGGCGAACCGAGAGGTGTCTCTTCAACAAACGGGACCACTTCGGCAATCAACACGATGCGTTATTCAGTAGAAGAGATCGAACGCGTCGCTCGCGTTGCATTTGAAGCCGCGCGTAAACGTCGCGGTAAAGTGACTTCGGTCGATAAAGCGAACGTGCTCGAGACGTCGCAACTCTGGCGACAGACGGTGATTCGCGTCTCGCAGAATTATCCTGACGTCACCCTCGATCATCTCTACGTCGACGCATGCGCCATGCACTTGATCGCGAATCCGCGCCGTTTCGACGTGTTGCTGACGGAAAACCTCTTCGGCGATATTCTTTCCGACGAAGCCGCGGTGATCACAGGCTCGTTGGGCATGCTGGCATCGGCAACAATCGGCGGTGAAGTCGGACTGTACGAACCAGTACACGGCTCTGCTCCGGACATCGCGGGCCAGGGCATCGCGAACCCTTGCGGCGCGATTGCGTCAGCGGCGATGATGCTGCGGCATTCGTTCAACCTCGAGCAGGAAGCGTGCGACATCGAGCTCGCAATCGAGCACGTACTCGAAGCCGGCTATCGCACACCAGACATCGCCGCGGGAACGGGCGGTTATGTCATGAAGACCGAGGAGATCGGTGAGCTCGTCTGCCAGGCCGTTGCAGAGATCGCCGACATGCGTCACGCGTATCATGCCGTATGAAGTGCTTTGTACTTTGTACTTTGTGCTTTGGTTATGGCTGCGTGATGTAAGCGAACTATTTACAAAGTACTAAGCACCAAGTACTAAGTACATGCGACTTACTTTATTCGACAAACTCTGGCACGCGCATGTTGTGCGTGAAGCGCGTGGTGAGCCAACTCTCCTCTACATCGATCTGCACCTCATCCACGAGGTCACGTCGCCGCAAGCGTTTGATGGACTGCGCCAGGCGGGTCGAAAAGTGCGCCGCGCAGATCTCACGTTCGGCACGGTCGATCACAACGTCCCCACAACGGATCGCAGCCTGCCAATAGCTGACGCCGTCGCGGCTAATCAAGTCGACGCTCTGCGTCGAAACTGCAAAGAATTCGGCATTCAACTTTTCGACATTCACTCGCCCGAACAAGGCATCGTTCATGTGATTGGTCCCGAGCTTGGTCTAACTCGACCGGGCATGACGATCGTCTGTGGCGATAGTCACACGAGCACGCATGGTGCTTTCGGCGCGCTCGCATTTGGTATCGGCACGAGTGAAGTCGAACACGTGCTGGCCACGCAATGCTTGCCGCAAAACAAACCGCTCACGATGAAGGTGCAAACTTCCGGCGTGCTTCCCGAAGGCGTCACTGCGAAAGATCTCGCACTCGGAATCATCGGCAAAATCGGTACTGACGGAGCGACCGGATTCACGATCGAATACGCCGGTGAAGCGGTGCGATCGCTTTCGATGGAAGCTCGCATGACGCTTTGCAACATGAGCATCGAAGCGGGCGCGCGAGCCGGCATGATTGCTCCTGACGAAACGACTTTCGCATATCTGAAAGGCCGCAGGTTTTCACCGGCTGATGATGCGTGGGAGAAAGCCGTCACCTATTGGAAGACTCTGAAGAGTGACGACGATGCGGTATTCGATCGCGTCGTGGAAATCGATGCGTCACGGCTCGAGCCGTTTGTTACGTGGGGCACGAGCCCCGGGATGGTCGTGCCGGTGACTAGTCATGTACCCGATCCGGTTGACGCGGCCGCTGAGCGGGCACTCGAGTACATGGCCCTAAAACCGCGCACAAGCATTCAGGACATCTCGATCGACCGCGCGTTCATTGGTTCGTGCACAAACGCTCGCATCGAAGATCTTCGTGCTGCCGCGCGCGTCGTCAAAGGTTACCGGATCAAGTCGTCTGTCAGCGCGATGGTGGTGCCTGGATCGCAAGACGTGAAGCGCGCTGCGGAGCAGGAAGGTCTCGATCAAATTTTCAGTGAAGCGGGATTTGAATGGCGTGAAGCGGGATGTTCGATGTGTTTGGGAATGAACGCCGACGTCCTTAAACCCGGCGAGCGTTGTGCGTCGACGAGCAACAGAAACTTCGAAGGCCGCCAGGGGCGCGGCGGCCGCACACATCTCGTCAGTCCGATGATGGCGGCAGCAGCGGCGATCAAGGGGCACTTTACTGATGTGAGGACTTGGGAATTTAGATAAGACAGTTAGACAGGATTTCAAGATTTAACGGATGTACAAGATGAAATCCTGTCAATTCTGAAAATCTTGTCAATCCTGTGAAACGAAAATGAATCCATTTCGAAAGCACATCGGTCTTGTTGCTCCGCTCGATCGCGCCAACGTCGATACCGATCAGATCATTCCGAAGCAATTTCTGAAACGCATCGAGCGCACGGGCTTTGGACAGTTTGTTTTTTACGACTGGCGCTACTCGCCTGACGGCAAACCGGACCCGACCTTTGTACTCAACGAACCTCGGTACGAGGGCGCGTCGATTCTCGTGACCGATAAGAATTTCGGCTGTGGCTCATCGCGCGAGCACGCGCCGTGGGCGCTCGGTGAGTACGGCTTTCGCGTGATTATCGCGCCGTCGTTTGCAGACATCTTCGCGAATAATTGTTTCAAGAACGGCATGCTTCCGATCACACTCGACGCGGAGCAAGTGCGAGAGATTATGACGCGCGCTCAGCAACAGGAAGGCTATGAGTTGACGGTCGATCTCGAACGCCAAACGATCGAAGACTCAAGCGGCCTCTCGGTTCTGTTTGTGGTTGGCGAATTTCAGCGCTACTGCCTGCTGGAAGGATTGGACGACATCGGCCTCACGCTTCGCCACGAAGACGCCATCAAAAAGTATGAGGCTTCACATTGATTGTGTCCTTATGTGCGTTTTTGTGGCTCATTTCCCGACGACGTCGATCTCGCTGTAGAACGTATTCCCCCAGTTGTCGTGCAACTCAGTCACGTAACAATCAAACAGTAGATACCGGTACTTTCCTAAGCTGCCGCTCGCATCAGTAACACTCGCCGCGTACTGTCCACCGTCGACGCCGCGATCGGCCAGAGTGCTCACCAGCGCAATCAACTTCCAGCCTTGAGTTGCAGGATCGACGCCTCGCTTTGGATCCAGATTGAACTTCGGATCCGAGGCATCAGCGCCGTAGAGCTTGTACAACTGAGGACCGCGCGAGCCTGGATGCCATGAATACGTGTTGACTCGCAGAACCTCGATTGCTCTGCCAAAATCCATCCGGAAACGTCCACCGGAACTGCCGGAACGGAAGAAAACATTTGCGCCTGGTTCATCTTCATCACGCGGCAAACGGCCATCAGTTAGCGCGGAGAGCTCAGCGCTGCCTTCCTCCAACTCACCGTCAATCAAGGTGAGCTTCGCGTTCGCAGCCGCGTCGTCTTTCACCGGCGATGCGATGCTCTTGAACTTGAACTCCCGATTCGCAACTTCGTTAGCATTGCGTTCGAAAGCTACTTTCGCATCCGGAAACACAAGGAACCACAAAAACAATCCACAGATTACACAGGTGATTTCATTAATCATTGGTTGGTTGAAAACTTAAACACAGTCGATTGTTTATATACTTCACCTGCACGCAGCACGGTCGATGGGAAGTTCGGGTGATTCGGCGCATCGGGAAAGTGTTGCGGCTCTAAACATAACCCTGTGTATTTGCGGTAGGCCATCCCGTTCTTCCCAACCAGACTCCCATCGAGAAAATTTCCCGAATAGAACTGCATGCCTGGCTGGGTTGTCAGGATCTGAACTACCCGTCCCGTGCTCTCCTCACAAAGACGTCCAGCAGATCTCAGCGAGCCGTCGTATTTGTTCAAGACGAAATTGTGATCGTAGCCTCCAACGACGTCACTAATCTCTGCTCCAATCCTCTTACCTTGCCGGAAATCCATTGGCGTTCCTTCCACCGTGCTGATCTCACCCGTCGGGATCAGATCCTTCGAGACAGGCGTAAAACTGTGAGCATTCAACATCAGCTCATGGTCCAGGATCGTCCCTTCGCCCTTGAGATTAAAATAAGAGTGGTTCGTGAGATTCACGATCGTGTCTGTGTCCGTCGTCGCGCCGTAGTCGATACGCAGTTGATCGTCGAAAAAATGATAACTGACTACCGCGCTGACCGTGCCCGGATATTTTTCCTCACCATCTTTGCTCACGTACTCGAGCTGCAGGACTGCGGCATCACTCGTCCGCTCCTCACTCGCATTCCACACGCGTTTGTCAAAACCTTTGAAGCCGCCGTGCAGATGGTTGACGCCGTTGTTCTGGTCCAATTGATACTCGACACCGTTCAGCAAAAACCTGCCCAACGCGATGCGGTTCGCATGCCGTCCAATCAGCGCTCCAAAATAACGCGGGTTGCTGATGTACTCGTCGAGCGTTTCAAACCCGAGCACGATGTCGCCCGGCACGCCATGGCGATCCGGAACTTTGAGCGTCGTAATTGCCCCTCCATAGTTAATAATGGCGACTTCAAATCCGAGATCGTTCTTAAGGGTGTAGAGATAAATCTCGGCGCCATCCGGCATCTGGCCGAACTGTTTTCTGCTTATGTTCACAGTTTACTGAAGACTTGATTTGCCTCTTCCAGACTCTCGATCGAACCGATATCGAACCAGATGCCGGGCACTTTCCAGATGTAGAATGGCACGCGCGGATACAGCCATTGGACCAGGCGGCCCGGTTGGTCCGGATTGTTCCCGTCCGCAATATATTGATGAATCAGAGGCAGCGTCCCCTTTGGATAGTAGTAAAGTGCGATTCCGGTCAGCGTACTCTTTGGAACTTTCGGCTTCTCTTCAAAGTAAGTGATGCGATTCTGTTCGTCGATGTCGATCGCGTTGTACTTCTTGATCTCCTCGAGATCGCCGACGTCGTAAACACCCGTCACCGGTGAATTCTTCTGAAGGCAATAATCGCCGAACTCGGAAAGATCGTGGCTGAACAGATTGTCGCCACCGATGACTATGACGTCGTCGTTAATTTCGTGTTTAGTTATCACGAGATGCATATCGCCGATCGCGCCGAGCTTGTTCGAGTCGTCCGTGCTTTTGTCGTTAACGATCGTAAAGCGGAATGTGACTTTCGGATTCCGGTAGCCCTCCGCCCACTGTTCGAAATGGCTGACGAACTTCGCGTTCGTAACGATGTATGCGTGATCGATCGCGCGAACGCCGCCGATCTTGTCCAGAACGTGTTCGAGCATCGGCTTGCCCGCGACCGGAAGCAGCGGCTTGGGTTGATTCAGTGTCAGTGGATAAAGGCGCGTGGCGTAACCCGCGGCCAGAATGATTAGCTTCATGATTTTCTTGACAGGATTGACCGGATTTTCAAGATTAACAGTATAGAAATCATGTAATCATGAAAAATCTTGTTAATCCGGTCTAACCTCTTTCGCTCCGTTCGAAGCGTTGCAAACATATATCTCGGGTTTCAGTTTCATTGCCCGCTCGTAACCGTCAGTCACACGCGCGCGAAATTCTTCCGTATGTTCGACGGCCACTAAATTGACGGTGCATCCGCCAAATCCGCCGCCCGTCATCCGCGCGCCATAGACACCTTCCACGCCACCTTCCACGGTTTGCGCCAGCTCGACCATCACATCGAGTTCCGTGGAACTCACTTCATAATCGTCCCGCAGACTGCGATGTGATTCAGCCATCAATCTTCCAAACTCGTTTAGATCATGTCGCTCCAACGCGTTCGCGGCAGATAACACTCGCTCGTCCTCAGTAATCACATGCCTGCAACGACGATAAACAACCTCCGGCAGATCGCGGCCGTACTGCTCGAGCTGTTCCAACGTCACGTCGCGCAAAGCTTTCACATGCGGAAGATGGCCTTGCAGGTGTTTCACGCCCGCTTCACACTGCGCGCGCCGCTCATTGTAAGCGCTCGACGCCAACGCGTGCTTCACCATCGTGTTGCAAATTATCAAACGAACGTTGTCGGGCACCGGCAACAGCTTGAAGTCGAGTGAACGACAATCGAGCATCAGCGCTTTATGCGCCTGCCCAAACAGCGACACGAACTGGTCCATGATCCCGACACGCGCGCCTACAAATTCGTTCTCCGCCTGCCGGCAAAGGAGCGCGAGCTCGCGTTTATCGATGTTCAGACCGGAGGTCGCGGTTAAAGCACAAGCAGTGGCGACCTCGATCGCCGCCGACGAACTCAATCCAGATCCGATTGGCACTTCGCCGCGAATTTCCAGCCGTGCGCCGTGCAAACGATATCCCGCCCGCTCGAGCATCACTGCAACACCGACTGGATAGTCACTCCAACGCCCGCGCGCCGCGATGTTTGGATCGTCGAGATCAACCTCGACCTCTTCGCCATAATTTTCTGATCTGATGTGCAGTTTGCGAGAGGCGAGAGGCGAGATCTTGACCCAGGTGTAGAAATCGATGGCCGCCGGCATCACGAAGCCGTCGTTGTAATCGGTGTGTTCACCGATCAGGTTCACTCGGCCCGGGGCTCGAAAAACGCGCGTGTCGTAGTTGTCAGTGAACATTAATGACATCAAGCACAACACGCCACGCCCCACCTTGATTCCTCCAGATTCGAACGTAGCTGCCACGCTCGATCACTTTCTCTGTAGCGTCAGAGATTTGATAAGTGCCGTGCGTATAACCGAGATCACCGGCGCGAGACACGTCGCCGCCGATCGGCTCTGATTTGAACTTTCCGCTTGCTTTATTCAAAGCCTCGGCAGCGGCGGATCGACCGATGAACGGAAGATGGCCGGCTCGATAAACTCTGACTTCGGAAGAGGCATGGGACTCGAAAGCCTTCGCCAGTCCATTCTCGAACGTTGCTAAGGAGAGAATTCGATCGCGGTCCACCAGAGCTTTGACGGCCTTTGCTGTTTCGACAGTAATGGTTGTCGGTTCGATTTTTTCCGTCGGATGCCAGAGCGTCTGTGGTCCACCTGACTGGGACGGATGACTAATGCCAAGGTCGACAACGAACTTCCACGTGCCGTCGGGTTGCTTTTTCCAGACAGTTACAAAGTGACCATATCCCGACGGCTTGGCATCCTTGATGTCAGCCTTCGACTCCCATGGACCAGTCGTGAAACCCATGTCGCCCGACGCGGACATTCCGGCGAAGTTAGGCTGCCACGCGAGCAACGGTTTCTTGTCTGACGGCGGCGGCCCAGGATGCTCGAGCAACCATTTTTTTCCGTTCACCGCGCCGGGCCGGAACAGCAAACCGTCGTCGGCAATAAAAGCCAGGAACGCTTCACGCGTGGTCTTCTCCTCCGCCATCTTCGAAAACGCCTGCTCCGTCTTCACCATCTCCTCGAGTGGCGTTTGTGCTTGCGCGATCGCCGCCGCACACAAAACCACAAATATTATCGCTAACCTCATATCGGTTCCTCATCTGTGCAATCTGTGGACCCGATCGCCGTTTGCAACACTGACTCCGGAGTCCATTCGCCAATCGGACGCGCTTCGGACAAGTATCCACGACTCATGACCGCAAGTCGATCACACATGCCAAACAACTCCGGCAAATACGAACTCACCATCAACACGGCTTTGTTCTGCGCCGCACATGCTGCAATCGTTTCGTAAACCTGCGCCTTGCTGCCGATATCGATACCGCGCGTAGGTTCGTCCAGCAAAAGCACGTCCGCATCCTGGTGCAACAGCCGTGCGACGATCACCTTTTGCTGGTTGCCGCCCGACAACGATCCGACTTCCTGCCGCACGCCGCGCGTCCTGATCTTCAGTGCATTTACCAACTTTTCCGCCTGTTTCCGCTGTGCACTCAGGTCGAGCCAGCCCCACCGCGAACATGAATCGAAGCGCGTCACCGTAACGTTGTCCGCGAGTGATTGATTCAACGTCAAACCGTCGCCTTTGCGATCTTCGCTGAGATATCCGAGACCCTCAATCAAACGCATGGCCGGTGTGGTGCGTCCATTTGGCAGGTTCTTCTTTTTCACTTCGATCGTTCCACTCTCCGCGGGCTCGAGTCCAAAGATCGCGCGCAACAGTGGAGTGCGCCCCGATCCCATCAGACCGGCGATGCCGAGTATCTCGCCGCGACGAAGCTCGAAGCTTGCGCTTTTTAAGAGCGGCGGACTCGCAAGATTGCGAACGTCCAGGATCGTGTCGCCTGGTGCGGAAGTGCGAACCGGAAACAGGTTCTGATGCGCGCGGCCTACCATCTTCGCGATGAGCTCGTCGTCAGTCGTCGTTGCGATGTCGCCAGTGGCGACACTGCGACCATCTCGAAGAACGGTGAATCGATCTGAAATCTGTCGCACCTCTTCGAGAAAGTGACTGATGTAGATCACAGAGATTCCCTCGGAGCTCAGCTTTCGAATCAATGTGAACAGGTGCTCGACGTCTTCGCGTTGCAGACTGCTGGTCGGCTCGTCCATCAGGATGATGCGCGCCTGCGCCGCAATCGCCCGAGAGATCTCTACTATTTGCCGCGCCGCGACTGAGAGATCGCCGACACGTTTTTCCGGACGAATGTCTGCGTGATGAAAAGTCTTGAGTACGTCGTTGGTGCGTGCAATGAGTTTGTCGCGATCGAGCCAGCCGAAACTCGAGGACTCAATCCCCATCAGGACGTTTTCGGCGACGCTGAGATGTGGACATAAAGATAGTTCCTGGTGAATCAGCGCAATCCCGTGCGTGCGCGCGTCCAGAGGATTTGCTGGAGCGTAGACCTGGTCATGAATCTGCATCGTTCCCTGATCAGGCCGCAGCGAGCCGGCAATGACGTTCATCAGCGTGCTCTTGCCGGCGCCGTTCTCGCCGATCAGCGCATGCACTTCACCCTCCCGAAGATCGAGATCGACGCCGTCCAGCGCGATCGTTGGGCCGAAGGATTTGTGAATCTTTGAGAGCTTGAGCGCAAGCATTCTTGTTGTGCTTTGTGCTTGGTGCTTTGTACTTTGTTCCGATAACAAAGAACCAAGTACAAAGAACAAAGTTCACCTTTCCAATCTGTCGTAGAGTGGATCCGGTGACCTCACCGGCGTGCCCTCATTCGAGCCCGTGATCGCCAGGATTCGCACGTTGTCGTTGTTCGGCAGCGTCAGTGTTCTGGCATGATCCGGCACGTCGATCGTGTAGGCAAACAGGTACGAATATGCATACGCCTCATTCGTGCCGGATTGCGTGTGACGATGCGACGCAAACCACGCAACGGGCGCAAGTTTGGTGAAACCGGGCGTGATGCCAGTCATCTCGCCGTAAGGGTTAAGCCTCGTCCTTGGTCGCTGCAACTGCGCAGCGATATCCGGCGGAACGTCTGGTGGCGGAGTGCGCGGTTGGACCACCACTTCAGTCTGCTTCCATTGTCGATCGTCCCACTGTCCAATGAACCCGCTCCAATGCTGAATCTGCATCGGCACAGTTTGCGTTCCAAACTTAAAGGTAACGTTCTGATCGCCCGATGCCGACGCCGCAAGCACGTACAGTCTCTTCAATCCCGGCGGCAATGAGATCTCCTGCCCACGCGTGACGACGGCATTCGCCTTGTCTGCTGGACCGAGACGAAAGACTATGCCCGCAAAGCTCAGTTCGCGCGGCAGCATCTCTGCCGGCAACGCGAATCCCTCACCGTCAAAACCAAACTTCATCCGTTCACCATCACGATCAGCAACAGCAAGATCGTACGGCAAGTCAAACGGCATCGATCGAGGCGACGCCTGTTTCACCGGCGGCGGCGCCAACTTCACTGCAAACGTGCGCGGCTGAAAACGTCCCAGGCTCGTCACGAGCTGACCATTCACAATCTTCGCACTCCCAACCTGCCACTCCTGCCCATTCACTTCGCGCGCAGCAATCACGGGCGCGGCAAACACTATGCGCACATCCGGCGCCGCTCGCCCGTCGAGCTCCACGATTCGCACGATGACTTCGTCCGTGTCCTCAGCCTTCTTCAGCGCCAGCACACGAACCCGACTATTGTTGACTCGCAGGATTGAAAACGTCTTTCCGAGCGTTCCGGGATGCTGCGAAGTCTCGAACGGGATCAGCGGTTGATTCAGACGTTGCGCTTGCCAGTCAGTCTGCTCGCGGCGCCAATCGCCGCCATGCGCCGCGAGTCCGTAAACAATTTCATGACGGCCCCAGTCCTGCGTTGACTGATCGCCGTATCCTGAACGTGGCGCAATGCCGGGTGTGCGCAACAGAGTCAGGCGCAGCGTCTTGTCGTCAGGCTTGTCAGAACCGTACTTGCAATCGGAAAGGATCGTCACGCCAAAGCTTCCGCTTCGATCCGTGAGGTCGAACCACTGGTGCGACGGCACTTCAAACTTCCGCTCGTCGTTGTTGCCGCGTTCGATCGTTCCGATGTCCCAGTTGTAAGTCGCGTTGGCATTCGCGGCAGTGAGTGGAAACGTCGCCTTGAGGTTGGCGTTACTCGTCTTCCAATCGATCACATTACTGAACTCGACACGATTGCCGGCATCGCCCGCCGACAAACGCACCGTTTGGTGAAACTTT
>Ga0157372_10006547_pt1 | contig 12391 bp, 14 predicted proteins | sample C55metaG_FD_115307 | JGI IMG/M metagenome (GOLD analysis project Ga0157372, IMG submission 115307) | Corn rhizosphere microbial communities from Kellogg Biological Station, Michigan, USA - C5-5 metaG | ecosystem: Host-associated > Plants > Roots > Rhizosphere > Soil | place: USA: Michigan... | reverse complement strand
GTAGCGCACACCCTCGCGGCCCGCGGCGTGCACGCGGTCGATCAGCGCGCCTTCGTGATTGCTCTGGAAAGTGGCGAGCACAACGCCACGGGCTTTCGCCCGCGCGACGAGCCGCGCGTTGATCGACGCGAGCGTGTCGGCGCCGTAGATGCCGGGCTCGCGTGTGCCGAGGAGATTGAGGTTGGGACCGTGGAGCACGAGGATCGCGACTGTCGCCGATTTGCGACGTCGCGCCTGCGCGGCCGGTTCAGGTGATCGGGCCATGCGCGATCATGAGCGAAGGGATCGCGCATTATGCCATACGTTGCGGGAGGAATCAGAGGAGTTGCGATGCGATCGACGCTAGATATCGCTCATCCATCGGGCCGAGCTGGCGGCGCACGATGGCGCCCTTGCGGTCGATCACGAGGGTGAACGGCAGCGCCATCGCCGTGTTGCCGAAGGATTTCGACAGCTCGAGCGCGCCGAATCCGCCGTCGAGCGCCGGATAGTTCAGCGTCAGGCTCTTGGCGAATTGCCGCATTTTGGCGGCATCATCGATGCCGATGCCGACAACTTGCAGCCCTTTGCCGCCATAGCGGGTCTGCGCGGCGACCAATGCGGGCATCTCTTCCCGGCAGGGCGCGCACCAGGTCGCCCAGAAATTGACGACCAGCACCTTGCCGCGCCATTGGTCGAAGGCTTGGGGCTTGCCGTCGAGATCGGGCATCGACAGCGCGTACACGGCTTTGCCGTCGAGCGCGGAGCTCGTCGCAGGCCCGAACACCGCCCGCATCGCGAGCTTGCCGGCAACGACGCCCAGCAGCGCAGCTGCGGCGATGACGCCGAGCGTGACGATCCACCGGCGTCGACTGGCAGGGATGCGTGCGCTCACTTCAGCCATGCAGGCCGCCCTTCCGAAGCCATCGCGAACGGGCCCGGGCCGCCTTTGGCCGGCACGCTGACCTCGAGCGTCTGGCGTTGTGGCGGATAGCAGACGCCCGCGTCCGCGCAGCCCTGCGATTCGGTGACGAGCGTGAGCGTGCGGCCGGCCTCGGCCGCGGCGAGCGGCAGGCGGACGACGACCAGGCCACGGTAGGTCTCCGAATCGCCGAAGAATTCGTCGTGCTTCATCTTGCCGGCCGGCAACTCGGGCTTCACGCCGACGACGGTGGGCGCCGACACGTTGAACTTGAGCTTGTCGCGGTAGAGGTAGTAGCCGTCGACGACGTTGAAGCGGGCTTCGAGCGTCGAAGCGTCGAGTGCGCGCGCCGAGAGCGCGAACGCCTCGTGGGGCGGCAGGAGGTCGACCGCGATGACGGGCAGCGGCGCAAGCGCCAGGGTGGCGACCGTCCACCACGCGCCTGCCGACGCCCGTCGTCTTCGCGCGGCGCCGTCAGTCCGCGGGCTTGGTTTCCGCGGCAATCCAGCCGATATAGGGAGCGTAACCATCGATGACAGGGACGGCGAGGATCTCGGGAAGTTCATAAGGATGCGCGGCACGCAGCGCCGCCTCGACCGCGGTGTAGAGGTCGCGGCGCGTCTTGACGGTCAGCGTGACCTCGTCGGCGGTTTCGACTTTGCCCCGCCAGTGATAAATTGAGCGTGTCGCCGCGCCGATCGCGACACAGGCCGCAAGCCGCTCGCGGACCAGTGCCGACGCGATCTCCTCGGCGCGCACGCGGTCCGGCAGCGTCGTCAGGATCAGGATCGCCGCGGCCGTCAAGGAGTCGTCATGCGTTTTCTGGTGTTCGCCATTCTAGTCGCTTTCCCCTTGCTCGACCTGTACGCGAGCGTGTACCTCGCGCGCTGGTCGGGCGTGCCGCTCTGGGCGTGGCTGATGGCGTCGACGCTCGCGGGCTTCACGCTGCTGCGCGCCGAGCGCAGCGCGTTCCGCGCGCGAACCGTCGCCGTGCTGCGCGGCGACGAGCCGCTGTTCCGCGGCCTCGTCGACAGCGGCCGCAAAGTGCTGGCGGGCCTGTTGCTGATCATGCCGGGCGTGATTTCCGACGCGCTGGCGGTGGTGCTTTTGCTGCTGCCGATCAACACCAACGAGGGCTACGTGCGCTCGATGCCGGGCAACCGCGTGATCGAGGGCCGCTCCCGCCGCATCGGCTGACGGCATGTCATCCCCGCGAATGCGGGGATCCAGCCTTGGCGCCGCATCGGCTGACCGCATGTCATCCCCGCGAATGCGGGGATCCAGCCTTGGCGCCGCATCGAGGCTCCGGGCACCCATGGCTCCGTCACGACTGGATTCCCGCTTCCGCGGGAATGACGATCAGGCCGCGGGCGCAAAGTAGTTCATCCACCCGGTGATGATGTACTTGTGGTCGTGCGGCGAGACCACGCCCACGTGCGTGTGCGTGAAATCGGGCGGCCAGATCAGCGTGCGGCCACGACGCGCGTCGACCGTCGTGTCCTGGTAGACGAAGTGGGTGCCGCCGCCGTCGACGTCGTTGAGGAACGTCATCCATACGAGCATGCGCGTCGACGTGGCGAAGCTCGTGCGCTCGAAATGCTCCATCTTGAAGCCGCCGCCCGGCCGGTAGTGCTGGATCGCCGGCGATTCGGTGACGCCGAAGCGCCCCACGCGCGCGAGGATCGGGTGCGCGGCGAGGTAGCGCTCGAGGCAGCCCTGCAACGCCGCGTAGTACGCCGGAACGCCATAGTGTTCGTGCAGGTCGTCCGGGATCATCGACACCGTGACGTCGAACGAGTCCTTCTTGTCGGTGTCGACGACCGCGTCGCCGCCGCGGCCGATCGATCCGCGCCTGACGAGGCCCTTGCGGTCGCAGGCGCGGTGCAGCTCGATCAGCCGGTCGCAGATCGCGCCGTCGATCGTGTAGTCGCCTATGAATTGCACGTCAACGGCACTGCGCGTCACTTGAGCCGGTCGAGCAGCGTCGGCTGCGCGCGCCCGGCGCGCCGGTACGCCCACGCCATCATGATCACCCCGGCGACGATCATCGGCAGCGACAGCCACTGTCCCATCGTCAGGCCGAGCGCGAGGTAGCCGAGGAAATCGTCGGGCTCGCGCGCGTACTCGCAGATGAAGCGCGCCACGCCGTATCCGACCAGGAAGAGTCCCGATACCGCGCCCATCGGACGGGGACGCTTCGAGAACGTCCACAGGAGGATGAAGAGCACGATGCCCTCGAGCGCGAACTCGTAGAGCTCGGACGGATGGCGCGGCAGGTTGTCGACGTTGGGGAAGACCATCCCCCACGAGCCGTTGGTGGGCCGTCCCCACAGCTCGGCGTTGATGAAGTTGCCGATGCGTCCCGCGGCGAGGCCGAGCGGGCACAGCGGCGCGACGAAGTCCATCACGTCGAGCCAGCGCTTGCGGCGTCCCCGCGCGAAGAACCACATCGCTACCAGTACGCCGATGAAGCCGCCATGGAAGCTCATGCCGCCCTGCCACACCGCGAAGATCTCGAGCGGATGCGCGAGGTAGTACATCGGCTTGTAGAACAGCACGTAGCCCAGCCGCCCGCCGAGGATCACGCCGAACACGCCGAAATAGAGCATGTCGTCGACGTCGACGGCGCGCCAGCCGGTCAGCATGTTCTCTCGTGCGCGCTTCTTGCCGAGCACGATGACCAGCACGAACGCGACGATGTACATGATCCCGTACCAGCGGATCGCGAATGGGCCGAGCGTCATCCCGGCGATCGTGAACGGGCCGAAGGCGAGGGCGACCGGGTCGAAGCCGGGATGGGTGACGATCATGTGTGCTTGCGGGCGCGGGCGCGCGCCTCGGCGACGAACGCGCGCACGAGCGGCGGCTCGTCGCCGGCCCGTTGCGCGAGGCCGATCTCGACGGCCGGGCTTTTCTGCGCCAGCGCTCGATATACCACACCCACGCGGCGCATCCGCCGCAACGACGCCGGCACCAGCGACACGCCCATGCCCGCGGCGACGAGGCTCACGATTGTCTGCATCTGGATCGCCTCCTGCTCGATCCGGGGCGTGAAACCTTCGCGCCGGCAGAACCCGACGATGACGTCGTACATCGACGCGCCCGCGTCGCGCGGGAACAGCAGGAAGGCTTCCTCCGCGAGATCACCAAGCGAAACGCGTGCCGGCCAGCGCCGCTGCGCCGGCAGCGCGGCGACGAGCGGCTCCCACGTGAGCGGGGTATAGCGGACCGCGGGGTCGGTCGGGCCGGGAACGATGAAGCCGACATCGAGCTCGCCCGCTCGGATCGCCGCCGGCACCTGGTCCGACGTCGTCTCGCGCAGGTTGAGCGTGATGCCCGGGCGCGCGCGGCGGAAGCTGCGGATGATCTGCGGCAGCACGCCGAAGATCGCCGTGCTGATGAAGCCGATCGTCAACGTGCCGACGTCGCCTTCGGCCAGGTGGCGCGCGCCCTCCTGCAGCGCCTCGGCGTCGCGCAACAGGCGCCGCGCCTCGGGCAACAGCGCCGCGCCCACCGCGGTGAGCTGGACGCCGCGCGGCACGCGAATGAAGAGCTCGGCGCCGAGCTCCTCCTCCAGCGCGCGGATCGCCCGCGACAACGGCGGCTGCGCGATGTGCAGCACGGCGGCAGCGCGGCCGACGTTGAGCGTCTCGGCGACCGCCGTGAAATAGCGGAGGTGGCGCAGGTCCATCGATACCTTCAGGGTATCATGATCCGCCAAGTAATGTATTGGACGGTATGGATTGCGCAGCGCAAAATGCGTGCTGTCGCGGTGTGTGCCGGGCGGCTCCGGCGCCGCCCACCTGACCAGCCATGCCCACCGCCTTCGCCTTGCACGCCCAACGCCTCGCGGCCGCCATCGCGCGCCCGCTCGGCCTCCATCGCCTTTCCTCGCGCACGCTCGCGTTCATCGCGCTCGTCGTCACGTCGGCGCTGTGGGGCAGCAACGCCGTCGTCGCGCGGATGCTGCTCGACGGCATCTCGCCGACGTGGCTCGCATGGCTGCGCTGGCTGGTGGTGATCGTCATCCTCGCGCCGTTCGTGTGGCACGAGCGCGCGGCGATCGTCAAGGCGCTGCGCGAGGACCCGCGCGACTACGCGCTCTTCGCCGTGATCGGCTTCGCGCCGCAGAACGCGCTCGTCTACACGGGCCTCGCCGGCACCACCGCGATCAACATGGGCCTCCTCAACTCGGCGATCCCCGTGCTGATCGTCGCGATCGTCGCGCTGCTGCAGCGCCGCGCGCCGCGCTCGTTCGAGGCGATCGGCGTCGCGCTGTCGGTCGTCGGCGTGCTCCTGATCGCCGTGCACGGCGACCTGCGCGCGCTCGCGCGGCTCGAGCTGTCGCGCAGCGATCTCATCGTGCTGGCCGGCATGTTCATCTGGGCGGTGTACACGGTGCGTCTCGGCATCCGCGAGGCGTCGTCGCCGGCGCTGTCGTTCCCGGCGTTCTGCTTCACCGCGGGCGCGATCGGTCTCGTGCTGACGATGCCGGTGCTCGGCGTCGACGTCGCCGTGCACGGCTGGCCACGGCCGTCGTGGGGCACGGTCATCGGCATCTTCTACCTCGGCGCGCTGCCCACGCTCGTCGCCATGCTTCTCTACGGCTACGGGCTCGCGCGCGTCGGCCCCGTGCAGGGCGGCATATTCACGCACCTCGTGCCGGTATTCGCGGCGCTGTTCGCGACGATCCTGATCGGCGAGCGTCTCTTCCCGTTCCACGCCGCCGGCTTCGCGTTGATCGCCGGCGGCGCGATCCTGTGTTGTCTCACGCCGACGCCGGTGCTATCGTCGGCGCGCGAATCGCCGCACGCGTAGCCCGCGCGCCCGTCGCCGGCCCGCCGCCTTTCGGTCGTTTCCCTCGCCAGGATTTCCGTCGTGCCCAACAACCGCCGCTCACGGACCATCACCGCCGGCGTCGCCCGCTCGCCCAATCGCGCGATGTTGCGCGCCGTGGGCTTCGGCGACGGCGACTTCGACAAGCCGATCGTCGGCGTCGCCAACGGCCACAGCACGATGAACCCGTGCAACGCCGGCATCCAGCCGCTCGTCGATCGCGCCATGGATGCGCTGCGCAAGGGCGGCGCGATGCCGCAGGTGTTCGGCGTGCCGACCGTCACCGACGGCATCGGCATGGGCACCGAGGGCATGAAGTACTCGCTCGTGTCGCGCGAGGTGATCGCCGACGCGATCGAGACCGCGGTCAACGGCCAGTTGATGGACGGCGCGCTGGTCGTCGGGGGCTGCGACAAGAACATGCCGGGCGGCATGATGGCGCTCGCGCGCGTCAACGTACCGGGCATCTACGTTTACGCGGGCACGATCAAGCCGGGCCACTGGAAAGGCCAGGCGCTGACGATCGTGTCGCCGTTCGAGGCAGTCGGCGCGTACGTCGCCGGCACGATGTCGAAGGAGGACTACGACGGCATCGAGCGCAACGCTTGCCCGAGCGTGGGCGCCTGCGGCGGAATGTACACGGCCAACACGATGAGCTCGTCGTTCGAGGCGCTCGGCATGAGCCTCCTCGGCAGCTCGCAGATGGCCTCGCCCGACGCCGAGAAGGCCGACTCGGCGGCGGACTCCGCGCGCGTGCTGCTCGCGGCGATCGAGCGCGACTTGAAGCCGCGCGACATCGTCACGCGCGCGTCGATCGAGAACGCGATCGCGCTGGTGATGGCGACCGGCGGCTCGACCAACGCCGTGCTGCACTACCTCGCGATCGCCTCCGCCGCCGAGGTCGAGTGGTCGATCGACGACTTCGAGCGCGTGCGCCGGCGCGTGCCGGTGCTGTGCGACCTGAAGCCGTCCGGCCGCTACGTCGCCACCGACTTCCACGCCGCGGGCGGCGTGCCGCAGGTGCTGCGGATGCTGCTCGACAAGGGCCTCGTGGACGGCGAGTGCATGACGATCACCGGCCGTCGTCTCGGCGAGGAGCTCGCAAGCGTGCCGGTCGAGCCGCGCGCCGGCCAGGATGTCATCAGGCCGTTCGATTCGCCGATGTACGCGCACGGCCATTTGGCGATCCTGCGCGGCAATCTCGCCACCGAAGGCTGCGTCGCCAAGATCACCGGGCTCAAGAAGCCGTCGATCACCGGGCCCGCGCGGGTATTCGACAGCGAGCCCGCGTGCATGGAGGCGATCCTCGCCAAATCGATCAAGGCGGGCGACGTGATCGTCATCCGCTACGAGGGGCCGCGCGGCGGACCGGGCATGCAGGAGATGCTCGCGCCGACGTCGGCGTTGATCGGGCAGGGCCTCGGCGAGTCGGTCGGCCTCATCACCGACGGCCGCTTCTCCGGCGGCACGTGGGGGATGGTGGTCGGGCACGTCGCGCCGGAAGCGCAGGCGGGCGGCCTCATCGCGCTGGTGCACGACGGCGACTCGATCACGATCGACGCCGACAAGCGTCTCTTGCAACTCAACGTCGAAGACGCCGAGATCGCGCGCCGCCGCGCCGCGTGGAAGGCGCCGGCGCCGCGCTACACGCGTGGCGTGCTCGGCAAGTACACGCGGATCGTGTCGACCGCCAGCAAGGGCGCGATCACCGATGGCGGCTGACGCGGCGATGCGCATCCGCGGCGCAGTTGCCACGCTCGCCGTCGCGTGCTGCACGACCTCGGCGCTCGCCGACATGCCGCAAGCGAGCGCCGCGCCCGCTGCTGCCGCGACTGCGGTCACGCTCGTCAATCCGGGCTTCGAGGCGCCGGACGCCGCACCGCCGGGATTTCCGGGCTGGACGGCGTCGGTGCACTCGAATCCGCGCGCGTACGCGTTCGCCATCGACACCGGCGTCCATCACGCGGGCACGGCGAGCCTTCGCATCACGCGCGTCGGCGACGAGCCGTGGGGGATGATCACGCAGGCGCTGCCGCCGGCGGGCCTCACCGGCCGCACGATCGAGTGGAGCGCCTGGCTCAGGATCGACAAGGCGGCCGGTCCCGGCGCGGTCCTGTCGATCGCGACGACGGCGCACGGGGCGACCGATCGCGTGGTGTTCCTCGAGCCAGCGCTCGCCGGCACCAAGGACTGGACGCAGGCGCGCGTGCGTCTCGCCATCCCGCCCGGCACGAGCGTCGTCGAGGTCAGCGCGATGCTGCAGGGACCCGGCACGCTGTGGGTCGACGACGCGAAGCTCGAAGTGCTGCCGTGAGCGGGAACAAAATCCGAAGGGCCGTCCCGTGCGTCGCGGCGTGACGCCTTGAGCGCGCCCGCGACGCTGTCGCCCGCCGCCCAGCGCGTGCAGGATGCGCTCGACGCGCGCGGGGTTGCCTGCGAGGTCGTCGAGCACGCGGTCACCGCGCGCACGTCGGCCGAGGCCGCCGCGGCGCTCGGTTGCACGGTTGCCGAGATCGCCAAGTCGCTCGTGTTCCGCCGCGGCGCCGAGGGCGCGGTGCTCGTCATCGCGAGCGGCGTCAACCGCGTGGACGAGCGCAAGGTCGCGGCGCTGGTCGGCGCGCCGATCGGCAAGGCCGACGCCGCGTTCGTGCGCGCGCACACCGGCTACGCGATCGGCGGGGTGCCGCCGCTCGCGCACGCCAACGCGTCGACGACGCTGGTCGACGCGGACCTGATGCGCTTCGATCGCGTGCACGCGGCCGGCGGCATGCCCAACGCGACGTTCGCGATCCGGCCCGCCGATCTCGTCGCCGCGTGCGGCGGGCGGGTCGCCGACGTGCGCGTCGAACCGTAGCCCTCGCCCTGATCTCCTCCCGCAGGCGGGAGAGCGAGATTCATCCCACGTGACCGCGACGGCGAAGCGGCGCCGGGCGTTCAGCGCGCGACGCGAAGGCGCGCTTCGAGGAATTGGTAGAGCCGTGCGTCGGTCATGTCCGTGACCGACAGCGCGACGTCGCTCTTCGCGATCGACGCGGCGGTTTTCGGCGTCGCCATCGCCACGACATCGAGCCCGGCGGCGCGCGCCGCGGCGATGCCCGTCGCCGAATCCTCGATGGCGATGGTGCGCGCCGTATCGAGCGCGAGCGCCTCGACGGCGGCGAGGTACGGATCGGGGTGCGGCTTGCTGCGCGCGAGCTCGGCGCCGATGACCACGACGTCGAATGCATCGGCGAGGCCGAGCACGGCGACCATCAGGTCGGCGTTCTCGCGCGGCGCGTTGGTGACGAGGCCGGTGGCGAAGCCCTGCGCGCGCGCCCAGTCGATCAGCGCACGCGCGCCGGGTGTCGCGTCGACACCCGCGGCGGCAAGCTCGCGGAACGCGCGCTCCTTGTCGTCGGCGAAGCGGACGCGCCCGGCTTCGTCCATCCCCGGGAAAAAGTACGCGGTGATGTCCTCGTTCGAGCGGCCCGAAACGTGCCGCACGAACGCCGCGTGGTCGAGCGTGCGGCCGTGGTTCGCGAGGACCGCGTTGAACGCCGCGTGGTGAAGGTGCTCGGTCTGCGCGAGCGTGCCGTCGAGGTCGAACAGCACGCCGGCACGGAGAGGGGCGCCGCTCATGAAACGACGCGCCGCCCCTCGCCCGTCACTTCATCATCGCCTTCGTCTCGGACACGAGCTTGTTGAAGCCGTCGTCCGGCGAGATCTTGCCGCGCATCACCGCGTCGATGATGTCGCGCTGCGCGCGCCAGATGCGCACCGTGTCGCCGGGATAGCCCTGCCACGGCACCGCGCGGTCGGTCTCGAGCGATACCGTGCGGAAGTTCGGATTCTTGTCGTAGAACGGGCCGAGGAATTCGGGGCCGGTCGCGCGCTTGTTGGTCGGCAGGTAGCCCGTGATCTCGACGACGATCTTCTGCGCCTCCGGGCCGGTGATGAACTTCGCGTACTCCCACGCCGCCTTTTCCTTGGCGGGGTCGTGGGTGGTGATGATGATCGCACAGCCGCCCGTCGGGATGCCGCCCTTCGCCTTGTCGTCGACGGGGAACACCGCCGTGCCGAGCGTGAAGCGCGAGCCGACGGCGTCGGTGATGAGGCGCATCCGCGCCGGCGTGTCGAAGAAGATGCCGGTCTGGCCGGCGATGAACTGCTGGCGCGACGCCTCGAAGTCGAGCAGCGCCATGCCGCCTTCGGTGACGAAGCGGCGCAATTCGACCATCGTCTTCTTGCCGAGCGCGTTGTCGAACGCGATCTTGGTGCCCGACGGATCGAGCACGTTGCCGCCCGCCTGGTCGATGATCGCCTGGAAGAGCCACGTGTCGGGCCACGTGCCGACGTCGTACGCCATGCCGGCAACGCCCGGCGAGCCTTCATGGATCTTCTTGGCGAGCGCGATGATGCCTTCCCACGTGTCGGGCATGTGCGCGGGATCGCCGCCCGCCTTCTTCACGAGCTCGGTGTTGAAGTACATGATCGGCAGCGACGCATTGACCGCCATCCCGTACTGCTTGCCGTGCACCTGGCCGAGCTTGATCATCGAGTCCGTGTAGTTGGCGGCCTTCCATCCCGCCGGCTCCGCCGCCAGCAGCGGTCCCATGTCGACGATCTGGTTGCGCTTCTGCAGCACCGCCGACAGCTCCGCCAGCAGGTGGAAGCCCGGGAAATAGACGTCGGGAAGCTGGCTCGTCACCGCGGCGCGCATCATCGCCTGGTGGCCCTCGTCGTAGTCCTTCGCCGGCGCGCGGAACTTGATCTCGATATCCGGATGCGCCTTCATGAAGGCCTGCGAGATCGGCTCGTGATACTTGGCGAAGCCCGGCTGCGCGTACAGCACGTCGAGCGTGACCTTCTGCCCCCATGCCGCGCCCGCGGCGAGCGCCGCGAACACGCCGGCGACGACGAACCTCGATGCGGCGATCCACAATGCTTTCATCGGCTTTCTCCTCGTTGGCCCTCGTACCGGCGATGCCGGCCGCGGCGGTATTGTCAGTTCATTGTCCCATCATCGCACGCGTCTCGCGCGCGAGCTCGTCGAGTCCCGCCTTCGGCGTCACGTCGCCGCGCATGATCCGGTTGATGATGTCGCGCTGCGTGCGCCAGATGCGCACCGCGTCGCCGGGATAACCCTGCCACGGCAGCGCACGGTCGGCCTGCAGCGCCACCGTGCGGAAGTTGGGATTGCTGTCGTAGAAGGGGCCGAGATAGTCCGCGCCCAGCGCGCGCTTGTTCGTCGGCAGGTAGCCTGTCGTCTCGACGATGATCTTCTGCGCCTCGGGACCGGTGATGAACTTGACGTACTCCCACGCCGCCTTCCGCCTGGCGGCGTCCTGCGTGGTGATGACGACGGCGCAGCCGCCGGTGGGAATGCCACCCTTCGCCTTGTCGTCGATCGGGAAGACCGCGGTGCCGAGCGTGAAGCGCGAGCCGATGCCGTCGAGGGTCATGCGCAGGCGCGCGGGCGTCTGGAAGTAGATGCCCGTCTGGCCCGCGATGAACTGCTGCCGCGACGCCTCGCCCTCGAGCAGCGGCATGCCGCCTTCGGTCACCAGCCGGCGCAGGATGGTCATCGCCTGGAGCCCGGCCGCATCGTCGAACGCGATCTTCGTCCCCGATTCGTCGAGCACGCGCCCGCCCGCCTGGTCGACCATCGCCTGGAACATCCACGTGTCGGGCCAGGACTGCACGTCGTTGGCGATCCCGGCGACGCCCGGCGAGGTCGCCTTGATCTTCGCCGCCAGCGCGATCAGGCCGTCCCAGGTATCGGGCATGTGCGCGGGATCGCCGCCCGCCTTTTTCACGAGATCGGCGTTGAAGTACATGATCGGCAGCGAGGCGTTCACCGGCATGCCGTACTGCTTGCCGCGCACCTGACCGAGCTTCAGCATCGCGTCGGTGTAATTGGCGGCCTGCCATCCCGCCGGCGCGGCGGCGAGGAGCGGGACCATGTCGACGATCTGGCCGCGCTTTTGAAGCACCGCCGAGAGCTCGGCGAGCAGGTGGAAGCCGGGAAAATAGATGTCCGGCAACTGGTTGGTCACCGCGGCGCGCAACATCGCCTGGTGACCCTCGTCGTAGTTCTTCGCCGGCGCGCGGAACTTGATCTCGATGTCCGGGTGCGCCTTCATGAACGCCTGCGCGATCGGCTCGTGATACTTGGCGAACGCGGGCTGCGCATACAGCACGTCGAGCGTCACCTGCTCGGCCGACGCGAGGCCGGCGAACGTCGCGACGATGCCTGCGGCGATGAATCGCGCAACGGCGTTCCGGAATGCGTGCATGCTTCCTCCTCGGCGGCTCGACCCGATGGTCGAGTGCGGCGGCCCTTCGCTGTGGCCATCCGTTGAAAGATTACTCTAGCAAAGAGCGTTTGATCAGACAACAGCCGCATGCGGCTGGCTGTCGCCCATTCTGCGCCTGCACGCCACGGCCCGGTAGGGGCTTGCACGGCCGGCGGCGCGCGCAACCCTGGGAATTGCCGCGATCCGATCCCGCCCGCCGGCGCGGAATTGCTCATTCGGGGAGCCAAAGCTATGATCGCCCGATGCGCGGCCAATCCCTGGCGTCGACCCCGTGAGCGATCCCAACGGCCGCCTCGACGAGGCCGCCCGCGCCGGCTGGCTTTACTACATCGCCGGCAAGACGCAGGACGACATCGCG
>Ga0157372_10006546_pt1 | contig 12392 bp, 14 predicted proteins | sample C55metaG_FD_115307 | JGI IMG/M metagenome (GOLD analysis project Ga0157372, IMG submission 115307) | Corn rhizosphere microbial communities from Kellogg Biological Station, Michigan, USA - C5-5 metaG | ecosystem: Host-associated > Plants > Roots > Rhizosphere > Soil | place: USA: Michigan... | reverse complement strand
TGGTCAACTACCTCCAGCAGCATTGCGGCTGGGCGCCCTACCGCATGCTGACGCCGACGGGCATGTCCGAATCCGATCCTGTGGCGGACAACAGCACGCCTGAAGGTCGCGCGCAGAACCGCCGCGTGGCGGTCAACATCATGGTCAGCAAGGCCGTCGAGGGGCTTTGACCGAAGTGGGGTGGGCCTCGGCCCACCCCATCGCGCGGGACAGAGACGCCGCCTTCATCGATTCAATATACCGGGTCGGTCCCTCCTCAGTCGCAGGTCACGTTGTTGGAGTCGATCGCCGCGCCGGCCGCCGCGCCGCCGATGGCGCCCAGGATCGTGCCCAGCGTCCTCGATCCGCCCGGCGCGATGACGTTGCCGAGGACCCCGCCGGCGATGCCGCCGACGATCAGGCCGGTCGTGCCGTCCGACCGGCGGCAGTAATAGCGCCCGTCCTGCCCGCGATAGATGCGGTCGTTCGGGCCTAGGCGATAGGGACGATAGCGCGGATCGTTGCGGTAATAGCGGTCGGCGTAATAGCCGTTGTAGCGCGGATCCGGTCGATTGTAGTCATACCGGCCGTACTGGCTGTAATAGCCGCGGTCGTAGTAGCCGTAGGGGCTGTTGCCGTAGCCGGTGGTTTCGCACCCGCCGAGCGTAGCGAGGGCGGCAGTGGCGGCGAGCGCCGCAAGCATCGTCTTCATGGCCTGTCTCCAGACATGCGCCCCGCTGTCGTGGGACTAGCAAGCGAGCGAACGGCCGGGGTATCCGTAGACTTACGGGTTCAGGCGCGGGCACCTGTGGCGTCGCCGCCCCGCGATCCCCGCCGCAAATGGTCCCAATGTTCGCAGTGGCCATGGCTCCTATTCCGCCACCGTGTCCGCGAGCCCCGTCGAGCAGCGCCGGGAAGCTCTCCCGCGCCTCTGCTTGCGGATCGGCCGCGCCGCCCTTGCGCAGCTCCCACGGGGCGGCGAAGCGGCGCGGGTCGAGCCGGGCGAGCAGCCACATCGGCAGCCGGTCGCTCGGCAGGCGCTTCTCCGCGACCAGTTCGCCTTCCTGCCACACCTGCTCGGTGCGGCCGTTGATCGCGCGGTCGAAGGCGATGGCGGAAAGGCGCCCGACAGCGAGCTGGTCCTCCGTGTCCCACGCCGCGGCGAACGCGGGCGAGCGGGCCCGCAGCCGATAGGCAGAGCGCGCGGAAAGGCGCGCGGCGGCGCTGGCGAGATGGACCGACCCTGTCTCGGCGAGGTTGACCAGCAACATACGCTGCCGCTCGGCATTCCAGCCCGCGAGGCGCTTGCGGCTGTCCTCCAGCACGACGCCGTCGAACGGCATGGCCTTGTCGGATGCCGGCAACAGGTCGGTCGGCCAGACCTCGCCTCGCTTGTCCGGCGGCACCAGGGTAAGGCGCGGGCCGCCTTCTTCGTCCGCCGCCTTGCAGACTGCCTGGGACTTCCGCCTTTCTGCTTCCAGGTTGTCGTCTTCTTCGGGCGTCAATTCTCGTGGTTGGCGTCGCGCCGTGATCCTTGCTCCTTCGCGAGTTGAAAAAGGAGCGGGTCACCTAGGGCATGTCGCGGCCTGTGGGAAAACGGCCTCCGCTCTTCCGGTGCATTTTTTTGGATTTGCCCCCCAAGCCTCCCTGCCTCCGCGAGGGCGGGGACGGGTAGGATTTAGGCTACAACCGCTCCCCCGGCAGGACGGCGGCCTGGCGAACCCAATCGGCGAACTGGTCGCCGAGGTCGCCCTCGACGTAGACCTTGAGGTAGCGCGTCTGCCCTTGCGGGGAATCGATCGGCGGCATCGGCGTCAGCAGCTTGCCGTTGTGCCATCGCACCTTCACGTAGGTGTCGTAGCAGTGGAACGAGAGGAACCAGCAGCCCTGCTCCGCCCCGTAGAACGGCGAGTTCCACTTCACCGCCTTGCATACGCCGGGCACCTCGCGGCTGACGATCGCGTCGATCCGCCGGCACGCCGCGTGCTTCCACCCGCCGGAGCCGGTGGCTGGGACGGCAGCGAGAAACGCCGCTACCGGCGCCTCGCCGAAGCCCATGGGAATTTGCGGGTTGCCGCCGGCGAGGAGGATGGGGGTGGGCATTTGCTTGGATTTAGCACGTAGCGACATTGTCACGGAACCAGCAGGCCAGCTCGTCCTCAGACAGCTCGCCGGCGGCAAGGGCCAGGATGGTAACAACCAGTTCGGCGTCGCTGGCATTCAGGCGATAGCCGTTTAGCGTCAGGAAGGTTTCAGAAACCACTGCCGCCGTGCGCTTGTTGCCATCGACGAACGGATGGTTGCGAGCAATGCCGAAGGCATAGGCGGCGGCCAGCGCCGCGACATCTGACTCACCGTGGTTGGCGAGGTTCACCGGGCGAGCCATTGCGCTCTCCAGCGCCCCGGCATCGCGCACGCCCTCGCCGCCGCCGTGCTCTGCCAGTTGCTCGGCGTGCACCGCCAGCGCCACATTGGTGGCGATCCAGACCCAGTTTTGGGCCATGCTACTTCGCGAGTTCGCGCAGCGCGCGCTTGCGGCGCGCCATCACCTCCCGGGCGGCGGCCATCTGCGCTTCGAAGTCGGGCTCCTCGGCTGAAAGCTCGATCCCGCGCGGCGTAAAGACGACCGACAGCGCTCCGCCCACCGACGCCCCAAGCTGCGCCAGCACTTCCTTGGGCAGGATGATCCCGGCGGAATTGCCGATCTTGGTGATCTTGAGGGTGGTGTTCATACGAATGTTATAACACCGGCTCCCTTAATGCGCAACTCAATCCTCCCCGAGCTTGCTCGGGGAGGTGGCGCGCGCCGCAAGGCGCGTGACGGAGGGGTAGGCGCGCCCAGACCCCCTCCACCACCCGGCGGATGGTCTCCCTCCCCGAAGTAAGCTCGGGGAAGATTTAGGCGTGCGCCGCGGCGAAGGCGTTGACGCCGTCGGAGCCGGTCGCGCCGCAGATGCGGCCCTCGGCGTCGAGCATCGCCAGCGGGCCGTGGCCGACATAGAAGATCACCGTCTCTTCCACCGCGTGGGTCTTTTCGTGGTGGGCGCCGATCGCCTCGTAGCCGTAGTCGCCCACCCGCGCGGTGCCGCTGGCATAGCGCAGCTCGCCCGACAGCACGATGAACTCGCCGGCCCCGAGATGGAAATGCGGCGGCACCGCCGCCCCCGCCTCGAGCTTGAGCAGCTGCGTCCACTGCCCGGTCTTCTCGCAGCTCCTCAAGCGCTTGATCCAGCCGCCGGGAAAGGTCGGCTGCCACTCCAGCTCGTCGCATCGGACGAGGATGTCGTTCTCGTTCATGGGTCGCTCCGTGGGTTGGAGATCGCTGTGCGGGAGTGTTTCACACGATTAGGCCACGCGCCAGAGGGAGGTGTGATTGGAGGGGCTGCGGGGACGTGGCGTAGACCGCCCGGTACTGCAATGCTATCCGGATCACGTACGGTTGGGGGATGCGGCAACGGCGACGGTGGCGGAACGAGTGATCAAGTTCCTGCAAGACAAGCGGGGCAATGCTATTTGCGATGACTGTATTGCGCGTGAGATGGGATTGTCGCGTCGGCAACAGGCTTACCACGTGACGAATGTGCTTGGTCTAACGAGAGACTATGAGCGGCAAATCGGCCCGTGTTCGCACTGCAAAGAGGCTAAGTCGGTAACGGCAGCTCTATAGCCCGTCTTCCATTGAAGAATGGACATCGCACTCCGTGACAAGCAGTTTCATTCCGCGCGGGGTAAACTGCGATCCTCGCGACCAAGTCGAAGAAGTCATCCAGAAACGAGGATCGTTGGAAGCCGCCAAGGAACTCTATCGAGCGCATGGTATAACAGAAGCAGCCTTCAACATTCCGCGGAAGCCGGGAAAGTCTCGCCAAGATTTTTTCGATTTTCTTTCGGAACGTTAGGCCTTCTTTGCAGGCTATCTCCAGCAGAATTTCGGATTCTCCCTGCCCACCGATACTGCGGGTCGAGGAGGACATGGACGATGACGACGAACGATAGGCCTTAATCCGAGAAGCACGCGAACTCGGACTCTCCGGATGGCACCTCAATCGTGCTCCTGCTCGCCCGCGCCGACGTATAGCTCCGACCCAACCTCCCGAAACCGCTCGCTCATCTCCGCCATCCCGGCTTCGGCGTCGGCTAGTGTCGCGGGTGCCCCTCCACCATGCTGCGCATGGTCCCCCTCCCCGTTCCGGGGAGGATTGGCCGCCACGAAGCTCCCCACCTCCGCATTCTGCTTCGCCGCGAAATCCCGCACCTCTTGCGTGATCTTCATCGAGCAGAACTTCGGCCCGCACATGCTGCAAAAGTGCGCGGTCTTGGCGCCTTCAGCCGGCAGGGTCTGGTCGTGGTATTGCTCCGCCGTGTCGGGGTCGAGGCTGAGGTTGAACTGGTCGCGCCAGCGGAATTCGAAGCGCGCTTTCGACAGCGCGTCATCGCGCACCTTGGCGGCCGGGTGGCCCTTGGCGAGGTCGGCTGCATGGGCGGCGAGCTTGTACGTGACGACGCCGACCTTGACGTCGTCGCGGTCGGGCAGGCCAAGGTGCTCCTTGGGGGTCACATAGCAGAGCATCGCCGTGCCGTACCAGCCGATCATCGCTGCGCCGATTCCGCTGGTGATGTGGTCGTAGCCGGGCGCGATGTCGGTCACCAAGGGCCCGAGGGTATAGAACGGCGCCTCGCCGCAAGCGGCGAGCTGCTTGTCCATGTTCTCCTTGATCTTGTGCATCGGCACGTGGCCGGGACCCTCGATCATCACCTGCACGTCCTGCGCCCAGGCACGCTTCGTGAGCTCGCCCAGGGTGTAGAGCTCGGCGAACTGGGCCTCGTCGTTGGCGTCGGCGATCGAGCCGGGGCGCAGGCCATCGCCCAATGAATAGGCAATGTCGTAGGCCTTCATGATCTCGCTGATCTCGTCGAAGTGCTCGTAGAGGAACGATTCCTTGTGATGCGCGAGGCACCACTTGGCCATGATCGAGCCGCCGCGGCTGACGATGCCGGTGACGCGCTTCGCGGTGAGCGGGATGTACGGCAGGCGCACGCCGGCGTGGATCGTGAAGTAATCGACGCCCTGCTCGGCCTGCTCGATGAGGGTATCCCGGAAGATCTCCCAGGTGAGCTCCTCGGCAATGCCGCCGACTTTCTCGAGCGCCTGGTAAATCGGCACGGTACCGATCGGCACCGGGCTGTTGCGGATGATCCATTCGCGGGTGTCGTGGATGTTGCGGCCCGTGCTGAGGTCCATCACCGTGTCGGCGCCCCAGCGGATCGCCCAGACCATCTTGTCGACTTCCTGCGCGACGTCGCTGGCGACGGCGGAGTTGCCGATGTTGGCGTTGATCTTGACGAGAAAGTTGCGGCCGATCGCCATCGGCTCAGCTTCCGGGTGGTTGACGTTGGAGGGAATGATCGCGCGGCCCCGTGCCACTTCGTCGCGGACGAATTCGGGAGTGACATAGTCGGGGATTGCGGCGCCCCAATCCTGCCCGTCGCGTTCGCGGCGGAGCGCTTCGCGGCCGAGGTTCTCGCGGATCGCGACGTATTCCATCTCCGGCGTGACGATCCCGCGGCGGGCGTAGTGCATCTGGCTGAGGTTCGCGCCCGGCTTGGCGCGCAGCACGCGGCGGGCGACCTTGGGAAACGCCGGCACCCCGCCCGAGCGGTCAGGGCCGAGCTGACCGTTGTCCTCCGGGCGAATTTCGCGCGCGGCGTATGCCTCGACGTCGCCCCGCGCGAGCTGCCATTCACGCCTGAGCTGCGGCAGTCCGGCGGCGATGTCGATCGTCGCCTCGGGGTCGGTGTAGGGGCCGGAGGTGTCATAGACTCGCACCGGCGGCTCGCCGCTCGACGGCTCGAGGTCGATCTCGCGCATCGCCACCCGGCGCTCGCCCACGTAGATCTTGCGGCTGCCCCGGATCGGGCCGGTGGTGACGCCGATCTCGAGGTGGGAATTGACGTCGGCCATGTTGCGCTCCTCGGCGGGAGGAGAGAGTGCCGGACCTGCGACCGCCCACTCCCTCCGCCCGTGCTAACGGGTTCAGGTTCGACGGGTCGTGGGGCGCGAAACCCACCTCTCAGCCACCAGCTGGCTCCCCGGGGATGAGTCGGAGAGTAGGAGCCTCCGCCCCGGCCTGCAACCGCCTATCCGATGCGCGAGAACGCGGCGACGATGGCGACGAGGCCGAAGGCGATCGAGACGCCGGCCCAGGCGGTCGACGCGTTGCCGATCAGGCGCCGGGAAAGATTGAGAAAGCGGTCGCCGGCAGCGAGCAGCGCCATCCCCTCGGCCACCGCCAGTCCGCCGAGGATGTTGACGACGATCGCCAGCCAATCGCCCTCGCGCCACGGCGAGGCGAGGTAGATCGCCGCGCCGACGGCGAGACAGGCGAAGCCGGCCAGGTAGCGCAGGCCCGGGCTGCGCTCGAATTCCGCCAGCATCGCGTTCCAGCCGCCAGGGGAGCGCATCTCCCCGGCGCCCGCGGCAAGCGAATAGAGCCCGAGGAAGAAGGCGATCCAGGCGGAAATCTCGGCGGTCTGGGGCATGGCGGCGTTCCTCAAGTGCGCGTGGCCTTCGTAGCCGCCACCCACAGGCCTGTCCACGAAAGCACCGCGCCGGCGGAACCTCAAGTGCACCTAAGCGATTGACATGCCATGCCTCCAACCGAACTGAGCAAGACCGACGCGCGTCGGGCCTATCACCGCGAACTGAGGTCTGTGGCGCGCATCCTGCGCCTGACCGGCCTCGCCTTCGCGCTCATCGGGGCCGTCGGGCTGCTGCTGGGTTACGAAAGGGGCGCCTGGTGGCTGTGGCCCTCGTGGGTTTCGCTGCTGATCGGGGCGGTGCTGTTCGCTGGCGGCGTCGTCAGCCGCGTGCGCCATCGCGGCAAGCGGCCGGACGAGCTCTAGACCTAACTTTCCAAATTGGAAAGTTTTCACTTGCCGAATCGGAAAGTCACCCCTAATCACTTTCCGTCTTGGAAAGTGAAGGGCATTCCCAATGAATAGAGAAACGATGTCTCCGGCCGATGCGCGCGCGGCGCTCGACAAGGTCGGCATGACCCGCACGCAGATGGCGGCGATCTGCAACTGCCCGCCGTGGCGCCACGCCGCGTTCGGGTTGATATTCGCGGTGCTGATCGGCTCGATCAGCATCTCGGGCACCGCGCAGGTCATCGGCACGGCGGTCGTGCTGGTCCTCACCGGCCTGCTCGTCGCGCACGACCGGGTGCGCTACGGCGTCTTCGTCAACGGCTATCGCCGCGGCGCCACGCTGCCGCTGACGCTGACCTATGTGGGAGTGATGATCGTGCTCGTCGTCACGGCGATGTTCATGCGCCTCAACGGCTTTACGCTGTTGAGCAAGCTCGCCCTCGCCGCCATCGCCCTCGCGCTGGCCACGGCGGTCAGCGTCAAGTGGAGCCGCGTCTTCCGGCGCGAGCTGGAGGGCCGGCCGTGACGCCGGTCGCGCTCGATCCCCACCTGCATGCGCCGGCACGGTTGCAGATCGCAACCGTGCTGGCGAACGTCAGCAGCGCCGAGTTCGCCAAGCTGCGCGAGATCACCGCAGTCAGCGATTCCGTGCTGTCGAAGCATCTCGCGGCGCTGGTCGAGGCAGGCTACATCAGGCTGACCAAGACCCCGCTCGACGGGCGGCAGCGTACCTGGGCGAGCTTCACCCGCGCCGGACGCAAGGCCTTCGCCGCCCACATGCGCGCACTGCAGGCGCTCGTCGCCAGCGCCGAGCAGGCCGTGGCAGCGCAATAGGCGCTAGAACGTGTAGCCAACCCCGACGGCGCCCAGAAACTGGTTCGGGCTGCCACGGATTCTGGTAAGCGGACTAAGCCTCGCATCTCCCAACATGCGCGTGTAGCCCCCGAGCGCGAATATGGCCGGGCCGCCGTTAGTGAGGTCGCCGTCGAGATCGATGCCGAGCAGCAGCCGGGCGCCGACCTTGTTGAAGCCGCTCCTGGCCTTGAACACCGGCAGCCCGCTCACCAGCGAGCCCTGCGGCGTGACCGAGTAGTAATAGTCGGCAAACTTGCGGTCGCCGTATTCGGCGTTGAGCGAAAGGTTGGCGAGAATGCCCCGGCTGAGCGGCGTCGAGTAACCGATCATCGGGTCGACCACCATGCCCTTGTAGGCACCGGCGACGTCCCACAACACGTCGGTCGAGAGGGTCAGGCTGTCGTAACTGTTGAGCACGTGGGGAAACGCCAGCCCGAGCGTGGGCCCGACCTCGATGGCCGTGCCGAGCTTGCCTAGCGTGTCGACCACAGGATCATGCGCGCTGCGGGTGCGGTTCAGCCGCACTTTCCCCGCGACGCCGAGATTGAAGCCAACGCGATCCGGAGGATCGGGAATGAAGTCGAGCGCAACGCCCCCGGCGCGAGGGTCGATGCCTACGCCGCCAAGCCTTCCCTGCACCAGCGGCACGGGAAACAGGACGTAATCGTCGGACCCCTCGTAGCTGGGGGCATACCCCATGCCGACGCCGACCGCGAGATAATCGCCCGACAGCACGCCCTGGTCGCTGCCGGCATCCTGGGCAGCCGCGGGGACGGCCTCGACCAGCCCGAGGCCAACCGCCGCGAGGAATGCCCACTTCATCACCGAACCCCTGTTTGGCATGGCGTTCAAACGTGAGGCATTCCCGAGCGTTCCTGAGGCGTCAGCCCGCCGCCTGCCACTGCCGGATCGCCTCGATCGGCCAGAACAGCATGATCACGTTGAGCGTCAGGTTGTCGCGGATGACGTAGAGCGTCAGCAGTTCGAACACGACGCCGATCGCCAGGCTGAGCCACCACGGCAGGCGCGAAGCGACGAGAAAGCCGAGGATCATGCAGCCGATGTCGCCCATCGAGTTCAGCACGCTGTCTCCCGAGTAGCCGAAGCTCACCGTCACCGCACGGTAGCGGTCGATCACCGTCGGGGTGTTCTCGGTCACTTCCCACGCTGCCTCGACGAACGTCGCGATCGGCAGCGCAAAGCGCGCTGGCCGCCCGCCGAACAGCTTCCACTTGTTCCACAACAGCCAGGCGAGGAAGTACATGATCATCCCGTGGATGACGTGGCTGAGCGAATACCAGTCGGTCAGTTGCTGCGAGTTCTCGGCCGATTGCACGACGCCGTGCCACAGCTTGACCGTGCCGCACGTGCAAATCGGCACGCGGCCCATCGCCAGCAGGATCGCTGCCGCGGAGACGACGATGGCGAAGGTCGCAAAGACCGCGCGGCTATCGGGCAGCAGCGAACCCGCCTTCCCCTTGCCCGTGCGCGAACCCGTCCCGGCCATCGCCGCTGGATGCAATCAAGGGCGAGGATTGGCAAGCCGCGCCGGTTTGCAGGCCCTTTCGCACGCGCTAAGGCTCACCGCCGATGAGCGCGCGGGAATGCGATCTGGCGATAGTCGGCGGCGGGCTCGCCGGAGGGCTGATCGCGCTGGCGCTGGCGCAGTTTCGGCCGGAGCTGACGATGCGGCTTGTCGAGACCGGGCCGGCCTTGGGCGGCAATCACCGCTGGAGCTGGTTCGCCAGCGACCTTTCGGCCGAAGGCGAAGCGCTGCTGGCCGCGTTCCCCGTCAAGCGATGGGACGAAGGGTACGAGGTGCGCTTCCCCGGCTTCAGACGCCACATCCCGACGCCCTGCTGCTCGATGTCGTCGCGCGACTTCGCCGCGGTGCTCGGCATACGTCTGCCCGCGGGCTCGATCCTCGTTAACAGCCGGGTTGCCGCGCTCGACGCCGGGGGGGTGTCGCTGGCGAGCGGCGAGCGCATCAGCGCCGGCGCCGTGATCGATTGCCGCGAGTTCGCGCCGACCCCGCATCTCTCCGGCGGCTGGCAGGTGTTTCTCGGCCGGCATCTTCGCCTCGATTGGCCGCACGGCATGACCCTTCCGCTGATCATGGACGCGACGGTAGGCCAGAACGACCGCTTCCGCTTCGTCTATGTCCTGCCCCTCGGCGACAACGAGCTCATGGTGGAGGACACGTATTACCAGCTCGAGCCCGCGCTCGACCACGAGGCGCTGGCGCGCCGTCTCGACCGCTACGCCGGACGCAGGCGGTGGAGGGGCGAGCTGCTCGGCACCGAAATGGGCGTGCTGCCGGTGGTCACCGGGGGCGACTTCGCCGCGTGGCAGGATGAACGGCGGATCGAGGGCGTCGCTCGGGCCGGCGCCCACGCCGGTTTCCTCCACCCGCTCACCGGCTACACCCTGCCGGCCGCGGCGGGAACCGCCCTCGCCGTTGCCCGCGAGGCGCACCTTCCGGGCGTGCAACTGGCGGCGATGCTGGACGAGCGGGCGCGGGCGCACTGGGGCCGAACGCGCTTCTATCGCCGGCTCGGCTCGATGCTGCTCGACGGCGCGAAGCCGAGGCGGCGCTGGAAGGTGTTGGCCCGCTTCTACCGCCTGCCCGCGCCGCTGATCGAGCGCTTCCATGCCGCGAGGTCGACGCGAGGCGACCGGCTGCGCATCCTCTGCGGCAAGCCGCCGGTTTCGCCGTTCAGGGCGATGAAGGCGCTGTTAACCTCGCGGCCGCCGCTGGTGAGAACGGCATGAGCGCCGAGGGCAAGGCCGCCTGTGTGATCGGCAGCGGGTTCGGCGGCCTGGCATTGGCCATCCGCCTGCAGGCGGCGGGGGTGCAGACAACCGTCGTCGAGGCGCGCGACGAGCCGGGCGGGCGCGCCTATCACTGGCGCAAGCATGGCTTCACTTTTGATGCCGGGCCGACGGTCGTGACCGATCCTGCGGCCCTGCGCGAGCTGTGGGAGCTGACCGGGCACGACATGGCCGGCGACGTCGAGTTGATGCCGGTCGCGCCGTTCTACCGCCTCAGCTGGCCCGACGGCAGCGTGTTCGATTATTCCAGCGACGGGCAAGCGCTGCGCAGGGAAATCGCCCGCTTCGACGCGGCCGACATCGCCGGGTACGATGAATTCCTGAGCTATTCGGCGGGCGTGTTCGAGGAGGCTTATCGCAAGCTCGGCGCGGTGCCGTTCCTCGACGCGATGAGCATGGTCGAGGCCGTGCCAGGGCTCGTCCGCCATCGCGCATGGCAGTCGGTCTACGAGGCTGTCTCGAAGCACATCCGCAGCGACAAGCTGCGCCAGGCTTTCAGCTTTCACACCCTGCTGATCGGCGGAAACCCGCTGACCGCCAGCGCGATCTATGCCCTCATCCACAAGCTCGAGCAGAGCGGCGGCGTGTGGTGGCCGCGCGGCGGCACCAACCGCCTCATCGCCGGGCTGGTGCGCCAGTTCGAGCGGCTCGGCGGCACGGTGCGGCTGGGCGATTCGGCGGTGAAGGTCCACACGCTCGGCAACCGCGTGACCGAGGTCGAGACGCGCGGCGGCTGGCGCGAGCGGTTCCACGCCGTCGCCAGCAACGCCGACGTCGTCCACACCTATCGCGACCTGCTCGGCGACAACCACCGGGGGCGGGTGATGGCGCGGAGGCTGGCGAAGAAGCGCTTCAGCCCGGGCGTGTTTGTGGTCCACTTCGGACTCGAAGGCAGCTGGCCGGGCATCCCGCACCACACGATCCTGTTCGGTCCGCGTTACGAAGGGCTGCTCAAGGACATTTACGACCACGGTGTGCTGCCGCGCGATTTCGCGATCTATCTCCACCACCCGAGCGTGACCGACCCTAGCATGGCGGCCGAAGGACGGAGCACGTTCTACGCCCTCGTCCCGGTGGCGCACCTCGGCAAGCTGGCGATCGATTGGGCGGAAGTCGGCCCGGTGCTCGAGCAGCGCATTCTCGACGAGGTCTCGCGCAGGCTGATCCCCGATCTTGCCGACAGAATTGTCACAAAGTTCCATTATTCTCCGCGCGACTTCATGACCGACCTCAACGCCCATCTGGGCAGCGCCTTCTCGCTCGAGCCGATCCTGACCCAAAGCGCATGGTTCCGCCCACACAACCGCGACGACGTGATCGGCAACCTCTACCTGGTGGGTGCGGGCACACATCCCGGCGCGGGGATTCCGGGCGTGGTGGCAGGAGCGAAGGCGACGGCCGGGCTGATGCTGGAGGACCTTGCGAAATGAAGCGCCTCGCCGTCTTTTGCGGCTCGGCCACACCCGAGGACCCGCGCTATGTCGCGCTTGCCCGCGAGGTGGGCGAGGCGCTGGCGCGGCGGGGGATCGGCGTCGTGTACGGCGGCGGCAAGCTCGGGTTGATGGGGGCGCTGGCCGATGGAGCGCTGGCGGCGGGCGGCAAGGTGATCGGGGTCATCCCGGAAGGCATGGTCAAGGCCGAGGTCGTGAACCTCGCCTGCACCGAGCTGCGCGTGGTGCAGACCATGCACGAGCGCAAGCAGGCGTTCACCGATCTTGCCGACGGGTTCCTCACCCTCCCCGGCGGCGTCGGCACGATGGACGAGCTGTGGGAAGCGCTCAGCTGGGCGCAGCTCGGCT
>Ga0157372_10006544_pt1 | contig 12395 bp, 9 predicted proteins | sample C55metaG_FD_115307 | JGI IMG/M metagenome (GOLD analysis project Ga0157372, IMG submission 115307) | Corn rhizosphere microbial communities from Kellogg Biological Station, Michigan, USA - C5-5 metaG | ecosystem: Host-associated > Plants > Roots > Rhizosphere > Soil | place: USA: Michigan... | reverse complement strand
ATTTCGATCTTTTTGCCGCCGAAGTACATCACCAAATTTTCGCGGGCGTCGGCGCGGTTGGCGCTGCCGCGAATGATTGCGATCACGTTATCGAGATGATCGAGCGCAGTGAGATAGCCCTCTAAAATGTGCTCGCGGTCTTTGGCTTTCTGCAGCAGGAACGCGGTGCGGCGGCGAACAACATCGACGCGGTGGTCGATGAAGTGCTGAAGGGCCTGGACCAGCCCCATTTCCTTGGGCTGGTTGTGCACCACTGCGAGCAGGATCATGCTGAAGTTTTCCTGCATTTGGGTGTGCTTGAAAAGCTTGTTGAGCACGATCTGCGGCTCCGCGCCGCGCTTCAATTCGATCACGATGCGCATGCCGTCGCGATCGCTCTCGTCACGAATGTCGGAAATGTCTTCGATAGTTTTGTTATTAACCAGCTCGGCCATGCGCTCGATCAGGTAGCGCTTATTCACCTGATACGGAATTTCGGTAACGATGATGGCGTCACGGTCTTTCGAGAACTTTTCGATTGCGGCACGAGCGCGCATGGTGAAGCGTCCACGGCCATTCTTGTAAGCGTCGAGAATTCCCGACTTGCCGTGGATGATTCCAGCGGTGGGGAAATCCGGGCCTTTGACAATGTTCAGAATCTCGGGAAGCGTGCTCGCGGGATTGTTCACCAGCGTGATCGCGGCATCGACGATCTCGGTCAAATTGTGCGGCGGAATTTTTGTGGCCATGCCGACGGCGATTCCGTCGGAACCGTTAATAAGAAGATTGGGAACCCGAGAGGGCAGAACGTCAGGCTCAACTTCGCTGCCGTCGTAGTTCTCGCGAAAGTCAACCGTGTCTTTATCCAGATCTTCGAGCAGTGCGCTCGCAACTCGAGTGAGGCGAGCTTCGGTGTAACGATCAGCCGCCGGCGGATCCCCATCGACGGAACCAAAATTTCCCTGTCCATCCACCAGCGGATAGCGCATGGCAAACGGCTGCGCCATGCGGACCAACGCGTCATACACCGCTAGGTTCCCGTGCGGGTGGTACTTACCCATTGTTTCACCGACGATGCGGGCACATTTGCGGGTGGCGCGATTGGGCTGCAGGCCCATCTGCTGCATGGTGTACAGAATGCGGCGATGCACCGGCTTGAGCCCATCGCGAACGTCGGGCAGCGCGCGCCCAATGATTACGGAGAGCGAGTAGTCGAGATACGACCGCTTCATCTCCTCTTCAATGTTGACCGGCTGAATGTTCGCGGCGCCTGGGCCACCATCGCCGGGAGGAGGAGTTAAGGGAAGTTGGGGATTTTGATCGTCTGCCATAAAAAAAGCTCTTAGCTGTCAGCCTTTAGCTCTACGCTGAAGTGCGGAAATCTGACTCAATTTGAGTTCGCAAAAAGCTCGTAAGCAATTGCAAAATAATGGGCTTAGTGCCTGATTGCGAGTTGGTTAATTATACCACGATTGGCCCGGTTTTGACCTGCCGCAGATGGCCCTGAACCACAAAGGACACATAGGCCGAGGAGCTGAAATGCGCTCGCAATTTCATACTCCCGTGAAATCTTCGTGCCCGATTTTCAACTAGGATCATCTAGCCTTATACGAGCTTCATTGCAACCCAGCTTCGGAAAAACATAAAGTCCAAATCGACTAAACGAAATGCGCGAAAAGCGGACAGCTGCCTTTCCAGTATCTCTGGTCACATTTCTGGTTTGTATAACTGTGGGTGTTCTCTTCGCAGAAACTCGATCGCTCCAGCTCGACACCGGCGAGCACATTTATAAAACCGCATGCGTGGCTTGTCACGGCCCCGACGGCAAAGGAACACCGAAATCGATCGCCGGTTTTGAGCCGCCTGATTCTTTTCCCGACTTTACCCGCTGCGACCAAACGACCGCTGAACTGGATAATGATTACCGGGCCGTCATCGTTCATGGCGGACAATACCGCGGCTTCTCGCAGATCATGCCGTCGTTCAAGCAAGCATTAACGCAGGAGCAGATTAATAAAGTAATCGGATATTTGCGTCACTTCTGCCGAGAACAGGGGTGGCCTCGCGGCGAATTGAATCTGCCTCGAGCTATGGTCACGGAAAAGGCCTACCCGGAAGACGAAGAAGTCGTCTCGACTGCGGTGAATGCAAAAGGCGCGCCCGGAAACGAGACGCACATCATTCACGAGCAGCGTTTCGGAAAAAAGAATCAGATCGAAGTGGATGTTCCCATCACTTTTCAGGATGAGAACCACACCTGGTATGGCGGAGTTGGCGACACCACTTTCGGGGTAAAGCGGGTCTTATTTTCGAACCTTCGCTCGGGATCGATCATGGCCCTGCAGGGTAGCATGCTGGTTCCGAGCGGAAACCGGGCGCGGGGCTTTGGCAGTGGAACGACAACGTTTGAAACCTTCGCCGCATACGACCAATTGTTCAAGACAAACACTTCGATACAAACCCAATTCGGCGCCGATCTCCCCCGGCACACAGCGATCGCTCCGCAATCTATTTTCTTCAATACCGCGATCGGGCAGACCATCATGGCTGATCATGGGCTGGGGCGGGCATGGACCCCGATGTTCGAATTTCTCGCGCAGCGCGATTTGGTGGATGGCGCAAAAACTGATTGGGACGTTCTGCCGCAAATGCAGGTGACCATCAGCCATCGTCAGCACATTCGCGGTGATCTCGGCGTGCGGGTACCAGTTTCAAACACCGCGGGACGAGCAGTGCAGTTGCAACTCTATTTGCTGTGGGACTGGCAGGACGGAAAGATCAACGAAGGCTGGTGATGCGGAGAGCGATTCACAACTTGACGTTGTTGTTTGCGCTGGCGGCCATCACTGTCATGCCGAAGATGTCACCCGCCGCCGACAAGCACAAAGAGATGCAAGCAGAATTTCATACTTCTGACCGCTGCCTCGCGTGCCACAACGGTCTCACCACGCCTGACGGGAAAGATGTGTCAATCGGTTTCGACTGGCGCTCGAGCATCATGGGAAATTCGGCGCGCGATCCTTACTGGCAGGCCAGCGTGCGGCGCGAGGACATTGATCATCCAGAGTCGAAAGCGGAGATTGAAGATGGTTGCGCCGATTGTCATATGCCGATGGCGCGCTATGAAGCTAAGCAGAAAGGCAAGCTGGGAGAGGTTTTCGCCCACCTCCCGTTCGATCAAGACCCAGAGAAGAATGCATCCGCGAAAGATGGCGTGACTTGTTCAGTCTGCCATCAGATTGGAAAACAGAATTTCGGCACGCGCGAAAGCTTTAATGGCGGATTCCTGATCGAATCTCCGCAGTCTAAGGACGATCACCCTGAGTTCGGTCCATTCGCGATTCAAAGCGCGCAGGCCGGCATCATGCAGACTTCAACTGGCGGATTCCGCCCCACCGCGGCGGAACACATCCTCGATTCAGCTATGTGCGCGACCTGCCACACGCTCTATACGAAATCGCTTGCGCCGAGAGGAAAAGTGCTCGGAACTTTCCCCGAGCAAGTGCCATACCAGGAATGGCTGCATAGCGATTATCCGAACAGGAATACCTGTCAATCCTGTCACATGCCCGAAGTGCAGGGCCAGGCGCCGATCTCAGCCGTAATGGGACAACTGCGGCCTGGAGTTCGACAGCACACGTTTCTTGGCGGCAATTTCTTTGTTTTGCGATTGCTCAACGCTTATCGGAACGACTTGAGCGTCACCGCCATGCCGGTGGAACTGATCGCCGAAGCGCGCCGGACAGTTGAGTTCCTGCAAACTCAGACGGCACACGTGACGATTCGCCAGGTGAACGTCACCCCTGGAAGACTCGACGCAGACGTTTTTGTCGAGAATCTAACCGGCCACAAGTTGCCGACAGCTTTTCCTTCGCGACGCGCATGGCTGCACGTCGTAGTGCGTGATCACAACGGGGAGACGGTATTCGAGTCAGGCGCCTTGAATCCTGACGGATCAATCAACGGCAACGTGAACGACGTCGATCCATCACGCTTCGAACCGCACTTTCGCGAAATTACCAGCAGCGATCAAGTGGAAATCTACGAACCCATCTTGAAAGATCAGGATGGACACGTAACCACAGGCCTGGCGGCTGCAGTCGGATATTTAAAAGACAATCGCCTTCTACCGGCAGGATTTAATAAGCAGAACGCAGACAAAGACATTGCAGTTATCGGCGACGCCGCTGACGATCCCAACTTCACCGATGCTGGGGATTCAGTTCATTATTCGGTCACTCTGGCCGGTGCCCAGGGACCATTTCAAATCGAAGCCGAGCTATGGTATCAACCGATCGGCTTTCGCTGGGCCCACAACCTGGCTGCCTACGATGCGCCGGAGACCAAACGTATTGTGGGATATTACGATTCCATGCCGTCGGCAAGCGCGGTGGTGCTGGCGCGATCGCAAGCTAGTTATTGAAGAAGATTCGATTCAAGGCCGCAGCATGACTTCGTCGGGCCCCGAAGGCAACTCGAAATTAACCCCGCGCTTTTCATTTTGCCGCACAGTCGCCGGAATATCGAGGTCGGCGACCGGAATGGTTCGCGTCCAAACACCCGTCGTCCAATAATTCGATTTGGTATGAATAGACCCGCCGATGATGGAATAGCTGCTCAATTCCTCAGTGCGACCGTCGCGATAAACGAGAATTGCCGGCGGCAGCGGTTTGATTTTAATTTGAGTTTCAGTGGCGAGAGCGCGATCCGATGATTCTCCAAAATTCGTGACCTTGACCCATTGGCTGCCGTGCAGTTCGAGCAGCATAGGATCGGGCAATGGCTCGGTCTTCACTTGGACTTGAATTGGCGGCTGGGGCGGCTGATATTCGAAGTCGGGAGGCTCGTAATAATCCGAGTAAAAATAGGGCGTGCCGGCGTAGCCGTATGCGGGATTGAAAGCGTGGTGCTCGCGTGCAATTACGATACGGTTTCGCTGAGGATGCCCGAATCTGGCCGCAGGCCTGAAGCCGCCCATTCGAATCTGTGCCGTGGCACTCGAAGCGAGGAGCGCAACTGCCAGCGTGAGTCCAGAAAAGTTAATCACAGGGGCTAAAGCCCTCGACAGCCGTGATAGCTAACGCGGCGCTGAAGCGCCGCTCTTCCACGGCAGTCTTAGTTCAACTGCGCTTGCGCGGGAAGTTGAAACTCTACTCCGCGCTGGTCATTTTCCTTTACCGTCGCTGAAAGATCAAGATCTTCGAGCTGCAGTCTTTTCGATCGGCCATTGCTCAGGTCATAGAGCGTCGATCCGACAATGGCGTAATTCGAGATTTCCTGTTGGTGGCCATCTTTGAAGACCAGTACAGTGCTGGGCTGCGATGCAACCGGCTCGGGACTGCGCTCAGAACTCTGCTCTCTCGGCCGATCCAATGCGGCGCGATAATCCTGATCCAAAACCTGGCGATCGTCATTATTCCGGCGGTCATAGTCGCGGTAATCGCTCCCCGGATCGTCGTAGCTGGCAGAGTCACCGTAATCCTCATCGTTTAGGTAATAGGGATAAGGGTAGGGGGCATAGGAATACCCGCCGTAGTAAGGGCTGTAAACCACAAAAGGCCGATGGATGCGCCGGCGACCATGCTCGAACGGTCTCTCATGAAATCCATTGCGGGCGCCGAAACCGAATGAAGTGACGTGACCGGGAATTCCGCGGAAGTTGTTATTTGCGCCAAATCCCAGCGACGTCACACTCGCAGGAACCCCGTGAAAGCCCGGATGGCCGCCGAATCCGAAAGAAGTTACGCTGGCCGGAACCCCGCGAGGGGCAATGCCGTTTCCGTGCATTCCAGCGGTCTGCGCCGAGACAAAAGAAACCAGGAACGTGACCAGCGTCCCCAAAAGAACAGGTGCGGCAAGTCGATTACGGAGTGTGTCACGCATACCCACCTCTACTGATTAGAACGTTCAACTTGGCCGAAGGTTGCGAAACTTCTGTCAAATTTGCCGTGGTTACGAACGGCTCAATGTCCGATCCGGGCGAGCCCCACCAGATCCCAAAGGGCGTTGGCCGCCACCAAACCCACCAGAATAGCGCTAACCGACTCCAGAGACTTGGTTTCAAGCAGATCGGCGACAATCCCGGAAATGAATACGAACAGAAAAACCACAGCAGTCAGGCTGAAGACCGACCCGGTGGCATGAGGCGAAAGCACTCGTTGAAGCAGGAACAATAACGCCATGATTAGAGGTGCGACATTTCCGAAATAACGGGTTCGCGGCCATACCATGAACACAACCAGCGCTGCCGGAACCAGCAGAATCAATACCGGCCCGCTGCCGGCGACTTCTTTTACCACTTGCTTGTACGCGCCTGACATGGCGATTGAGTGCCAGTTGGCATCGAGAAAGCGAGCATGTTTCAAGCCTTGAAGAAAAAGCGCGGGATGGAAAAAATAGGAAGCGAGCAGCAAGAGCGTCGCTACGACACATGCGGCGGCGAGAATCGCAATTGCCGCGCGTTTTCGATCCGGCGCAAGATACAGCATAAAACCCAGCAACACCGGAATGACAACCGCCAACCCGAATTGCGATCCCACAGCCAACGTCAGCGATACGCCGAGAAGCGCGATCCGTCGCCAGTTCCACAACACCACTTCGCGCGGAGCATAGAGCGTATGCGAAACGGCAATGGCGGTGAACACGGCACCGAATGTTCCCCAAGCCCCGGCGACATCCGGCTCTGCCACCCACAATGTGCAGCTGCGAATCACTGCCGGAGAAAAGCAGTAGAGCGTAAGGGCAATGTAGCCTCCCGCATTTCCGTATAGCCGGCGTGCGACATACCACAACGACGCGCCTAATAGAGTCCCAAACAGAATGTAAGGAGCGCGCGTGAGCCAAAGCCAGCGCAGCGAATCTGGTGGAACATGAAATACGACGAGCGGTGCGGCAGCAATCAGCGACCAAAGCGGCGAATGATGAGGATCGTAGAGCTCAGTCGCGCCAGCTACAGACCACAGCGGCATGCGAATACTTGGGGTTCCTGCAATACCCAGGCCCCTCCATTGCGCCAGCCCCTCCTCAATGCGAGCGAGTTCGTCTTCCCCGGTGGCATTCGGATACTCGTGCGCCACCAGCCATGCGCACTCGCCGACAAAGACCAGCAGCAGCGCCGCGGCGAGAATCTGCGGTTTCCCGAAGCGTTGCGATGAAAAGATTCCAGACATAGGCAGGAGGGTTTGTTTTACCATGATGCGTCATGATGGGGGAAACTGCTCGTGAATGAACCTCGGGAAACACCATCCCCGAATTCGCTAAACGTGGAGCCGCAGCCACCACTTCCGCCAGTGGTTCCGGAAGCCAAGCCTGCGTTTTTACATTCGCTGTTCATTGGGCCTGATGGCCTCCGAGCCGGATGGCGGTTCGCGATTTATCTCGCCGCATTCTTCGGGCTTCTCTTCCTGATCTCGTTCGTCACCAAACCTTTCCTTCGCCTGCATCCTCATCAGAAGCCACCGGTATGGGTGTTTCTCTTAGGTGAGCTGGATTCGCTGGTGGCAGCTATCATTCCTGCGCTGGTCATGGCAAGACTTGAAAAACGTCCTTTCGGCATTTATGGATTGCCGTTAGGACGCGCATTCGGCAAGCAGTTCTGGCCAGGGGTTGTGTGGGGCATTTGCGCCATCACATTGTTGCTTGCGGTCATGCGTAGCGTCGGAGTCTTTTATTTCGGCGGCTTGGCGCTGCACGGTGCGCGCATTCTCAAGTTCGCCGGCTTCTGGGGCGTCCTGTTTCTGGTGGTGGGACTGTTTGAAGAATTCATTACCCGCGGATATACACAGTTCATATTGGCCCGCGGCATGGGTTTCTGGCCGGCGGCAGTGCTGCTCTCCACCGCCTTCGGCTTCATTCATCTGGGAAATAGTGGGGAGTCTTGGGCCGGCGCGCTGGGTGCGGCTTTCATCGGCCTTTTCTTCTGCCTGACGCTTCGTCGGACGGGCACTCTTTGGTTCGCCGTCGGAATGCACGCTTCATGGGACTGGGGCGAAAGTTTTCTGTATTCGGTTCCCGACAGTGGCCAGGTCGCGCCTGGCCATCTGCTGAGCTCGTCCTTTCATGGGGCGCGTTGGCTCACCGGAGGCTCGGTCGGTCCTGAGGGCAGCGTGTTCGTATTCGTAGTGATTGCCATGTTGTGGATCGCATTCGATCGCGTTTATCCTCCCGCCAATCGCCGCTCCGGCGCAACGGATGCCGTCACACCGCCAACCACCTACCAAGAATAGTGAACCGTATACGTGATCACCTGTTCGCCATTCGGCGCGACACTTACTGGAAATTCAATCGTCTGTGCGTCTTTCTTCTTGAAGTCCGCCGACTGTTGCGTAAGCTTCCAATTCGTCCAGCGATACAAATGCTCGACCGCCCGCACATCCACGGGGTCCTTCTTGTGATTGCGAATCCGGATCTCGAATGACTCATCCATCCAGTGCTGGCTTGAATCCACGTGATAGTTGGTGCGCTTACGTTCGCCAACAACATCAAAGGCGTTGCCGGTGTAGACCCGAATAGTTTCATCCTTCGGGGCGTGATCGATTGTGTTTTCGCCGACGAACTCCAGGTGGCCGTCGGTATCGCGGCGGTAGAAACGCAGTTTGCCCTTGGGCAAAGCTATTCCGAGGTGATTGGCCTCAGAATTCTTGAATTCCTCCATCACATAGACTTTTGGATTTGAAGCGGTGCCGTAATTCGCATCAGTGCGCATCTGGTCGGGATTGTAGTAGCCATACTGGGACAGTTGCGCGCCGTCATAGATAAACAACCGCTGCGCATGAATGCCGGTCGCGCCGACGAACTCCACCTGCTTGGTTTCCTCGTCGCGCAGAGTCGTCGGGCGTTGCAGCGTGTAGAGATGGAATTCGTCGAACGATTTTTCCTGGACCGCCGGGGCCATGGCAGCTTCGTCTACAGCCATGGCTTTCGCGGCATACACGCGCCCTGTAAGCGTCGGTTCCTGGATCTTGCTGACATCGCCGGCCAGTAATTTGATGCGCGCATTCTCAAACGTTTTCCCGCTCTGGTTTCGCATGGTGATCCAGCCGATCATGTCCAGTAGGTCGGTTTTTTTGCCTGGATCATCCTGCACCACCACGTTGTAATCAGATTGCCAAGTCATGCCGCCGCTGACGTAAGAAATTTCCGCATCGAATTTTCCCGGCGTGTTGGTCTCTAGCACCCAGTTCAAAGTCGGCCTAAGAATTGAATCTGCGCTGAGTGCGGGAAAAATTGGCTGCCCGGGCAGGCCAAAGCGCAGCACGCCGTCCACTTCGATAATGGGTTGGGTTGACGCCTGCTGCGGATATCCGTTGATGTAGTTTGTTGGAACATATCCGCTGCGAATTACTTTTCCCTTCTGCTTTACATCGCTTCCATCGGCATTGCGGCCCACCGAAAAATCAATCGTCTTGCCTTCGTAAAAAGAAAGCAGAAGCTCCTGCGAGATGGGATCGTTGCGATAGTTCTGCTCAAGAATTTGCAAGGCACGACCGTGAGGATCGCGCAATATCACCGAATCCGGCTCCAGGTGCGCCGCTACCCCGGTGTAGTGCGCCTCGTTCACTCCCGATTTCAGATCGAGCGGCACAAGCTCGCGCGCAACAAAGAAATTCTGATTGTAGATAGTGAGCGCCGCGGCGCCATAGTCTGCAATCTGCTCGGCTTGAGATGCATCCCGTTGTGCCGGACTTTGCGGCGATGCTGCCGATGCATTAGGCATGCGGAAATTCAATATCAGAAACAGCACGAACAAACTGGTCCCGAACAAACCCTGTCGCACCCGCGACTCACGCCACATCCCCAACACGTTCTTCATGGAGCCTCCCGAATTGCGCGGACCTGGAAGGGGAGGAAGAATTTCCGGTCCTATCCAGAGAACGTACGCCGAGGCGTGGACTTGCAAGCTATGTAGAACCTGGCAACAAAGCCAGAAAAGAGCAGGGTAAATCTCGGGATGGCGCTGCCCCGGACCGGTCAAAAACAGAACCGGCCCGGAACAGCGGGCTCAGAAGTGAATTTTGGTTGATTAGTGAACGGCAACATCAGAAGAGACTGGGCCTCCAGTGCCCTGTGTGGATGCGGTGAAGACTTCCTTAACGCGTTTATCAATCGGGACTTCCTGGGCTACGCCATTTATAGCGACTCTTTCCAGGAACCACTGCTCGCCATAGTGATGAAAACGTAGATAACTCCGCCCATCTGGCGACGGCCATGCACTGATAGCGAGAAACATGATGGGTTTCGAGTTGTTGCTGCTTAACGTGACCACGTTTCGGTCTCTGTTGAACAAGACCGTGTAGTCACCTGAAGGAGAACTTTTCCCTCCGGCCACGAACGAGAAAGGCACGGTTACCCGAGCCTGGTGCGCAATTTGTCCGTTGGCAGCGATTGCAGTTAGTAGCACGGCCAAACCTGCAAAACTTCTGATTCTTCTAGTCATTTTTGATCTTCTCCTCTTTAATTTGTGGCAACGCAGCAAGCGGTGGAGTGTCGCAGCGCTTGACCACCAACCCTCTATCGGGAGCAGGAGAAAAAGCTGTACCGTGTTTCGGGCAGAATTTAGTACAGGGCGAAAGTTGGAGAAAGTAAGGGGTGATGCGCGCGAATGGAACCGAAGAGTGGGGTTCTTGCTCAGCCAGATTGGAACATCCCTAGCCGATATTTGTCATGGTTGATGAACTAAGCCGCTTTCACATGCGGCACAAACAATACTCGCCCCGCCCAGCGCAAAATTCGCCACCCTAGAGCAGCGCCGACCAAAATCGTCGCGAGCCACAACAACACCGTCGGCAGATAAAAAAGAAAAGCAGACATGCTCGCGGCATAATCTCCCACGCTGTCTAAGCCCTGCCGTGCTGCAACTTTGAGCTGATAAAGCGGACGCCAGTTGAGGCCAAAAATTCGAGCATCCGCCTCGGCCCGCAAAGTGACTGTTAGGGCCACAGTCTCCACTTGCTTGGACAATGAGTCGAACTCCGCCTGCTGTTGCTCGATTTCGCCGCGGACCGCGTTGAGCTCATCGCTGACTTCGAGGGTATCTTTGACTGTCTTTGCTTGTTTAAGGATCCCAAGATACTGGGCCTCTTGGGCGCGTAAATTTCGCAGTCGCGCGACTTGGTCGACATACTGCTTCGTGACATCCTCTGACTGCAGTTTTTCACTTTCCACCCGTAGTCCAAGCGTGCGAATTTCGTTTCGCACTTCTTCGAACTTATTTTCCGGTATGCGAATTTGCATGGAGGCACTGGAGGCGTCTTGATTCCCAAAAATCTCATCGCTTACTAGGAACCCTCCGGCGCGTTCGGCAATTTGGCGAATTTTTTCAGAAACATCTCTTGGATTCTTCGCGATTACGTCCATTGATCCAGTTCGGATCGCTTTACGATCTTCAGTCGTGCCAATCGAGGCCTGCATAGGAACTACAGTTGTCCTTATGGCTGCTATCGCCCGTGCACGCGGCACACCTCCGACTACTCCCTTTTGCAGCATCATTGGCCGTGATCTTTTCCACACTGAACGCGACTGCCACATCGCAATTGGATCCCACTCAGGCGTGGCGAGACTGGCGAGACCTGTTGCCTTTTCGCTTGAGATTCCACGTACTCCGTCCATTGGCTGAATGGCGCCAATGTAGATCGCAACTATGGCGGCAGTGATTAGCCATCCAGCCTTCAGACGCTTGCGACTCCGTTGCCAAAACGCGCCCCAAGGAATTCTCATTTTCGGTATCCTCCCCACCAATTACAGTTAGAGCGAGGCAGGCGTGATTTTGTTCCCGCCGCCCTATTAGTGATCGTGAGTACATCGGAAACTTGCGGGAGTTTTGGAATTGCTTGATTTAACCGGCTTGTGGACCGACGGAGTGAATTGAGGCGGACGTGGACGTCCGCCCCTACATGGCCGGCTTTAGATATCTAGGTTCTTTACGTCGAGCGCGTTTTCTTCGATGAATTTGCGGCGGGCTTCGACGTCTTCGCCCATCAGTGTGGTGAAGATGGTTTCACACTCGGCGATGTCTTCGAGTCGTACCGAGAGAAGGGTGCGGCGCTCGGGATCCATGGTGGTTTCCCAGAGCTGGGGCGCGGTCATTTCGCCCAGGCCTTTGTAACGCTGCACGGTGAATTCTTTTTTACCCTCGCCGAGAACGTAATCGAACAGCTCGCGGGCGGTGGATTTTTCTACTTCTTCTTTGACGGCTTTCTTGGTCGATTTCGCAGTCTTCGGCGACGTTTTCTCGTCGGCCGGACGGGCGTGGACACCCGTTCCCACATGGCCATCGCCAGATTCTTCGTCCGGGCCCGCAGCTTCCCCATCTGCGCCGGCCCCATTGCCACTGGCTGATCCCTTGGACAGCGTTTCGACGATGAATGGTGGTTCCATGTAAGGCTCGATCTGCTTGAACTTGGCGATCATTTGCCGGT
>Ga0157372_10006543_pt1 | contig 12395 bp, 8 predicted proteins | sample C55metaG_FD_115307 | JGI IMG/M metagenome (GOLD analysis project Ga0157372, IMG submission 115307) | Corn rhizosphere microbial communities from Kellogg Biological Station, Michigan, USA - C5-5 metaG | ecosystem: Host-associated > Plants > Roots > Rhizosphere > Soil | place: USA: Michigan... | reverse complement strand
GGGCGATATTATATGCCAGAGTTAGCGTTAGTAGGAATAGACTTTTGATAAGGTTATTCATGAGTGGTTTAGACATTGTTTTTAACTACGCACATGGGTGTTTATGGGTATTTTCAATTTCGGATGTCAGATTTGAGATTTCAAAATTTCTTGTTTCAACCTATTCATTTCTGTCTTCGGTCCTCCGCCTTCCGCTTTCAAAAATCCTGCTTTTATCTCCTAGCTCTCCTCCGGCTGTTTCTCAGGTAATAAGTCCTCTTGCAGTACTTTTGGCGGCCCGTATATCGCTTCCAGCGCATCGCTTACCTTTTCATACAAAAATTTATAACCGGCTATCTGTATTTTGGCTGCCGATACCTTGGTGCTGCCCAATACTACCACACTCATTTCGCCGAGCAGCAAACGTAGCAACCATGCCGGTACATGCGGCGCCCATAAGGTTTTATGTAATTGCTGCGCGATGGCTTGGGTTAGTTGCTTATTGGTTACCGCGTTTGGTGCAACCATGTTATAAACGCCTTGCAGTTCTTCATTCTCGATAGCTAACAGGTACATGCCAATAGCATCCTGTATATGTATCCAGGGCACCCATTGGAAGCCGTCGCCTATTGCCGAACCGACGCCTAGTTTTATAGGTGTCGCCATTTGCGGTAACGCGCCGCCATCCAAAGTTAAAACCACACCCGTCCTGAATTTTACAATGCGCATATCCAGCTCCAGGCCCTCGTCAACTGCTTTTTCCCACAGCGCGCAGCACCGGCCCATAAAACTTTGTGAAGGGATGTTATCCTCATACATCAATTCTTCGCCACGATTACCATAATAACCAATAGCCGAGGCCGAAATAACATTTTTTACACTGTGGTCGGGGGTAGCCCTGAGTAAGCTATAAATAAGCGCGATCGACTTGGTGCGGCTTTCTATCAATATCTTTTTGCGTTGATCGGTCCAGCGTCTGTCAACAATGCCTTCGCCGGCCAGGTGCACTATGGTGTCTACGCCCGTTATACAATCGGGGTGGATAATATCCTGTTCCATATTCCACAAATAAGTTTTAACAGCCGGGTTCTTGCCGGGCTTGCGGCTTAAATGGCTAACGGTAAAGCCCTTTTGCAATAAAGTTTCGGTCAGGTTACGCCCAACCACACCTGTGCCGCCGGTAATTAAGATATGTCTGCTCATGCGTTATGCTAACAATACGTTAAAGGTATTGATTAACTGTAACACATGGGTATTTATGGGGCTTTTTAATTCGTATTGAGGGGTTAATGTTGAAAGGCTGGAATGTTGAAGGTTGGATGGGATAATTATTCAATCATTCAGGCATTTAACCCTCATTCATTAATTATTTGGGCGTTGCCTGCGGCCGCGCTATCCGCTCATACTGCACGACCCGTCACGATACCCATCGGGAGGCATTAGCCACAGGGCCGGTATCCGCTCCTATCGCTAACGCGGGGATAAGGCTCAAAACTTCTTGCTTCCTGACTCTTGCTTCCTGGCTCTTTTCACGAAGCTATATAACTTTCCAACTGCTGGATGGTGCGTTTCTGATCTTCGATGATAAACTTCACCACATCACCAATAGATACCATACCCGTTACCCGGTTGTTGTCGATAACTGGCAGGTGGCGTATTTTGTGGTTGCTCATCAGTTCCATGCAATGGTCTATCGAGTCGTTAAGGGCGATGGTATACAAATTAGCCGTCATGATCTCGCCGATAGGCGTATCTTTTGATGATTTACCCATCAACACCAGTTTACGCGCATAGTCGCGCTCGGTGAAGATACCTCTCAACGCTTCGTTTTCCATAATCAGTAACGAACTGATGTTCTTCTCCATCATCACCTGCAAGGCGTCATAAACAGAAGTTTCGGGAGTTACCGAGTATACCTGGTGTCCTTTGTTTTCGAGTATGTTTCTGATCTTTTTCATTACGACTAAATTTGGTAAAACAATCAAACAAAAACGCAATAAGCCTATGCAAAGAGATAATAGGGGTGGCTATGGTTTATAAAAGGTTTATAATTGGTGTTTTAAAGATAATAATTCTTTTTCAATAGCACGAATTGCCCCGCCATTATTTTAAAATTAATGGAATTGCTTTTTAATTGTTACCCCCGATTTTAGCTTTTGTTTAGTGCTGATATGATTATCAGCCCGGATCGAAGCCAGTGTTAAGGCCTGTTCGCAGGTTAGGCATATATGTTGCACGGCATCGTCTATACGATGATCTTTCATTACCGTTTCATGCGCCATGCTGTTCACAAAACTTTGTGTGTTTTGATGGCTGCCCATACTTACCAAACGCAGCCAGTATGCCGATAGCCAGGGCGATGAAAAAGGCAGCACTATTATCCGGCGTTCCATATTATGCATTTTTGCATAGGTAAGTATCAGTTCTTTAAAGCTGAATATATCAGGGCCGCCTATGTCGAAGGTTTGATTAAAGCTTTTAGGGTTGAGCAATACGCCTTCCAAATAGCTCAACACATCAGTAGTAGCAATGGGCTGGCACTTAGTTTTTACAGAGGCAGGCGCGATTATTATTGATAGTTTTTCGGCTACTTGCCGGATAACTTCGAAGGCGGGACTGCCAGAGCCAATAACAACCGACGTTCGCAGGATCGTCAATGAGGCATGGGCCTCGCACAAAATGTCTTTAACCACCCTGCGCGAGGCAGTTTGTTGCGAGGGCTGCTCCTTATTTTCGATATCGCTTAAAAATATGAGTTGTTTGCAATTGGTTAGATTAAGTGCCCTCACAAAATTATGTGCTGACAGCGCTTCCATACGGCTAAACTCTGGTGCAGCGGCCGGGCTGTTCACTAAATAATAAGCGGCATCAATATCAGGCGGAATAGGTTGTATTGAAATTTCCTTCAGCAGGTCGCCCGTGATGATCTGCACCTGGTCGCCAAAATCGCTGTTTTGCATAAAGCGGCGTTTGTTACGTACCAGGCAGGTTACTTCATGTCCTTTCTCAAGCAGTACCGGCAATAAACGTGCGCCAATATAGCTATTGACCCCTGTGATCAGTACCTTCATAAAGAATGCAACACGGGAAAGGGCCCGGGTGTTTTTAATATATAAACTATCTTGTCAGTATATCATGGTTCGTTATTATAAACTTTGCACCATAAAACCTCATTTTATTGTTGCTAAAATGTCAAACATTATTTAATTCAGCACGTAAAGAATAAAAAATTCGCATTTTTACATTTTGAAACCTCGCCTGGGGTTGTGGTGTGTTTTAATATGAGCGATAAAACGATACTCGTCTGGTTCCGAAATGATCTGCGTATACACGACAATGAAATTTTATTAGAGGCCACCCGTAAGGCCGATAAAATTTTGCCCGTGTATGTTTTCGACCCGTTTTATTTCAAAATCACATCCTTTGGCACACAAAAAACAGGCAATTTTCAGGCGCGTTTTTTAGTCGAATCGGTTGCTAACCTGCGCGAAACTTTACGTGCGGCCGGCGGCGAGCTCATCGTTCGTTACGGCAACCCAGTCGATATTATACCGCAACTGGCCCAGCAATACCAGGTTGCCGAAGTTTACCATCACCGTGAGGTAGCGTTCGAAGAAACCAATATTTCTGCCCAGGTCGAAGCCGCGTTATGGAAGATACGCCTGAACCTGAAGCACTTTATCGGCCACACCCTTTACCATAAAGAAGACCTGCCTTTCCCCATTAAGGATATCCCCGATGTTTTTAGCGTTTTTCGTAAAAAGATAGAGCGCGATAGCGATATCCGCCCATCGTTTGACACGCCGGCCAGTATCAATGTACCGATTATTGATGATGCCGGCAAAATACCCACCATCGAACAGCTTGGTTTAACTGAACCTATCGACGACCCCCGCGCGGTTATGCGTTTTAAAGGCGGCGAAACCGAAGGCTTAAAGCATATGCAGCGTTATTTTTGGGAGAGCGATCTGCTGAAAACTTATAAAATCACCCGTAACGGTTTGCTGGGCGCCGGTTACTCTTCCAAATTTTCACCCTGGCTGGCCGTGGGCTGCCTCTCAACGCGCGAGTTATACTGGGAAGTAAAACGCTATGAACAGCAACGTGGCGCAAACGACTCGACCTACTGGCTGATATTCGAACTGCTTTGGCGTGATTATTTCCGCTTTATGTTTAAAAAATACGGCAACCAGTTCTTTAAACCCGGTGGTTTTAAAGGCGAAGCGCCCGAGGTATCGCCCAACCAATCGGAACTGTTCGGGAAATGGAAAGCCGGCCAAACAGGTATGCCGTTTATTGATGCCAATATGCGCGAACTGAATGCTACCGGCTTTATGAGCAGCCGGGGCCGCCAAAACGTGGCCAGTTTTTTGGTGCACGATCTGAAGGTGAACTGGACCTGGGGCGCGGCCTATTTTGAAGAAAAGCTGATCGACTACTCGCCGGCCAGCAACTGGGGTAATTGGGCCTATGTTGCAGGAGTAGGCAACGACCCCCGCGAAAACCGCCAGTTAAATGTTTTGAAACATGCGCTCGAAGCCGACCCTAAAGGCGAATATGTAAAAACATGGCTGCCGCAACTGTCGCTTATTCCAGGTAAACAGGTGCACACGCCCTTTAGTTTAAGCGTTGCCGAAAGGGCGCTGTATCATATTAATGCGGAGATCTATCCCGATCTGATCATCACATTGCCCTGGAAAATAATTAATGAGAAGAGTGTAACCTTGGCTCATTAATAGCGTCATAATATTATAAACCCTCTTACGCCATGAACTCTTTTGAGGAATATACCGTAATCATTGGCTTGCTGGCAGTAGCTATCGAGGGTTTTGGCATTCTGGCCAAACGCATTCGCAATTTGTTTCATCATTAAATCTAATCTTAGCGCCTGTTTAAGCATCCACGCTTGAATATAGGCCAAAAGTTAGCGTCCGCACTAACAAATAAACGCTGATAATGTAAGCGAAGACGCTAATTAAAATTCATCCAGGCGAAGACACCTGGATGGGCGAGATTTAATAACATCCCTCTTCAGCGTTAGCGATTGCAGCGGATACCGGCCTGTGGCTAATGCCTTGTGTAGTATGAGCGGAAAGCGCGGCCCGGAGGGAAACGCCCAAATAATTTCTCAATTAATCCTTTAGCTTTAAAAATATCTTACCAATTCAATACATCTTATCATTTATAGTTCTACTCACACAAAAAATCTTCTGTTTTTGCCTGTATTATTTCCAATTATTAAATTAAAAGAAGTACTAAATATTACACATCATAAATAATCCCCTGTTTCATTAAGAAAATAAAAATTAAGCCAACTTGTCATAATATACCAATCGGTACAATTATTATACTTTACTTTACCTGTGCAAGTTAAAAATTATTGATTTTAGCCCAATTAAAACAAAAAATCAACTTTTTTCGAAAAGTTATTTCCAATTAAATGGGTTTTGTATGGGTTTATTGTTTTAATTTTGCAATGTTTCACTGATTTATTTCACATGGATCGTCTAAATTATGTTAACAGCGCCAACGCTGCCTATATTGATACCCTTTACCAAGCTTATCAACAAGACCCCGAATCGGTAGAATTCGGCTGGCAAAAATTCTTCGAAGGCTTTGATTTTGGCAGAGGCTCAGAGTCAGCCGAAGTGGGTGGCGCCACCGCCGCTCCCGAAAGCAACGAGCACTTTTTAAAAGAGATCAACGTACTCAACATGATCAACGGGTTCCGTTCGCGCGGGCACCTGTTTACCAAAACAAACCCGGTACGCGAACCGCAAAAGTACTTCCCCGGTAAAGAGCTTGAAACCTTTGGCTTAAGCGATGCCGACCTGGATACCGTATTTAATGCCGGTGTTGAAGTTGGCCTGGGCGCTGCAAAACTGCGCGACATACACGATCTGCTGGAGCAAACCTATTGCCAATCGATAGGGGCCGAATATAAATACATTCGTAACCCCATAAAAACCAAATGGTTTGAGGACAGGATGGAGAAAGAGCGTAACACACCGCACTTTTCAATCGACGAGAAAAAACGCATCCTGAATAAACTGAACGAAGCCGTATTATTCGAAAACTTTTTGGGTACCAAGTTCCTGGGCCAAAAACGTTTCTCGCTCGAAGGTGCCGAGGCCCTAATACCAGCTTTGGACTCGGTTATCGAAAAAGGTGCCGAGCTGGGTTTAGAGGAATTCGTGATCGGTATGGCGCACCGGGGCCGTTTAAACGTGCTGGCCAACATCATGAAAAAAAGCTACAAAGAAATTTTTAGCGAGTTTCAGGGTAAAACTTTTGAGGACGACTCGGCTTTCAGCGGCGACGTTAAATATCACCTGGGTTACTCAAATGATATCAGCACCAACAACGGCAAAAAAATACACTTAAGCCTTTGCCCTAACCCGTCGCACCTTGAAGCTGTCGACCCGGTTGTTGAAGGTTTAACTCGCGCTAAGATCGACTTTAAATACGGTAAAGATTTTAGTAAGATAGCTCCGATATTAATACATGGCGACGCTTCGATAGCCGGCCAGGGTATTGTTTACGAAGTTTTACAGATGATGAAACTGGATGGCTACCGTACCGGTGGTACCATTCACCTGGTGATCAATAACCAAATCGGTTTTACCACCAACTATAAAGACGGCCGTTCGAGCACTTACTGTACCGATGTTGCAAAAACAGTGCTTTCGCCGGTTTTCCACGTTAATGGCGACGATGCCGAAGCATTGGCTTATGTGATCAACATGGCGATGGAATATCGTCAAACTTTCCACGAGGATGTGTTTATCGATATCTTGTGCTATCGTCGTTACGGTCATAATGAGTCGGACGAGCCTAAATTCACCCAGCCATTACTGTACAAGGCAATCGAATCACACCCTAACCCGCTGCAAATCTACAATCAAAAATTGATGAATGAAGGCACTATCGGCGCTACTTTAGCTGCCGAAATGGAAAAAGCTTTCCGTGGACAGTTGCAGGGGATGCTCGACGAATCAAAAGCCGAAGAGAAATTTACACAAACCAAGCCAATGTTTGCCGGTGCCTGGAAAGGCCTGCACATCGCTGCCGAAAAAGAAATAACCGCGCAGCCCGATACTGCTATCAGCGAAAAGGAATTTTTGGAGATAGGCAATAAGATAACCGAGTTGCCAAAAGATAAGGAGTTCTTTAAAAAGATCGAAAAACTGTTTGAAGAGCGCCGCAAAATGGTAAACGAGACCCGCACTTTCGATTGGGCCATGGGCGAGCTGATCGCTTACGGTTCGTTACTGCGCGAAGGGTCACGTGTTCGCCTAAGTGGTGAAGACGTGAAACGTGGTACTTTCTCGCACCGTCACGCGGTATTAACCCTGGCTGATAGCGAGGAAGAATATACCCCGCTTAACACTTTAGATAAAGCGGCCAAGTTCGATATCTACAACTCGCACTTGTCTGAATATGGCGTTTTAGGTTTTGAATACGGCTATGCTTTGGCCGATCCATCTACATTAACTATCTGGGAAGCTCAATTCGGCGACTTCTTTAATGGCGCGCAGATCATTGTCGACCAATATATCGCCAGCGCCGAAACTAAATGGCAGCGAGGTAATGGTTTGGTAATGTTATTGCCACACGGTTACGAAGGCCAGGGCCCCGAGCACTCGTCGGCACGTATCGAGCGCTTTATGGAGCTTTGTGCCGATAACAACATACAAGTTGCCAACTGTACAACTCCGGCAAATTTCTTCCACATACTGCGCCGGCAGTTACACCGCGAATACCGCAAGCCATTGGTGATCTTTACACCGAAGAGCTTATTGCGCAGTGCTGCCTGCGTATCCGGTATCGACGAATTTACCAAGGGAAGGTTCCGCGAGCTGATCGACGATGCTTACGTTACCGAAAAGAACGTTAAGCGCGTACTGTTCTGTTCAGGTAAAATATATTACGACCTGTTGGAGAAACAACAGGCCGATAAGCGCAAGGATGTAGCCATTGTTCGTGTGGAACAATTATACCCCACCCCAATGCAGCAAATGCTGAAGATACAGGCTAAATATACCAACGCCACCGAGTTTATCTGGGTGCAGGAAGAGCCTGAAAATATGGGCGCGTGGCCGTACATGTGGCGCAAGTTCCGCAAAACCGATTTGGTGCTGGATGTTATTTCGCGCAAAGAAGCAAGCAGTACTGCTACAGGTTATGCTAAACAGCATACTTCGCAGCAATTATATATAGTGGGTAAGGCTTTCGAAGCTCCGGTTACCGAAACTGTGAAAAAAGCAGTAAAAAAGACCGTTGAAAAAATGGCCGAAACTAACGCAGATTAATTTGTTATACCATATCATATTATGAGTTTAGAAATAAAAGTTCCGCCGGTAGGCGAATCGATCACAGAGGTTACTTTATCACGTTGGATTAAAAAAGATGGCGATGTAGTGGCGATGGATGAAGTGATTGCCGAATTAGAATCAGACAAAGCCACTTTTGAGCTTACTGCCGAAAAAGCCGGGACTTTAAGAATTATTGCCAAAGAGGGCGATACCATCGCTGTTGGCGCACCTGTTTGCACTATCGAAGATGGCGGGGCTGCACCTGCAAAAGCAGAAGAACCTGCTGCCGAGCCGGCTAAACCTGCCCCGGTTGCTGATAAAGCTCCTGCCGCTGCTCCGGTAGCTGCACCGGCCGCTGGTAAAACTATCGAAGTGAAAGTTCCGCCGGTAGGCGAATCGATCACTGAGGTAACTTTATCGCGCTGGTTGAAAAAGGATGGCGACCAGGTTAACATGGACGAAGCCATTGCCGAACTGGAATCAGACAAAGCTACTTTTGAACTGACAGCCGAGCAAGCCGGTACTTTAAAAACCATTGCTAAAGAAGGCGATGTATTAGCTATAGGTACTGTAGTTTGCAGTATCACAGGCGGAGCCGGTGCTGCAAGCCAGCCTGTCGCGCAACCTGTACAAGTTGCTGCTACTGCAGCTGCCGCTACGGCAGCCCCCGCTTCAACAGCAAACTACGCATCGGGCACACCATCGCCGGCTGCCGGTAAAATATTAGCCGAAAAGGGAGTTGACCCTGCCTCGGTAAGCGGTACAGGCGTAAATGGACGCATAACTAAAGAAGACGCCCTGAACGCGCAAAAAGCTGCCCCTGCTGCCCAACCGGCAAAACCGGCCGCTGCCGCTCCGGCGCCACAGCCTGCCGCTGTACCAGTACCTGGTTCGCGGAACGAGCGTCATGAAAAAATGTCGCCGCTGCGTAAAACAGTTGCCAAGCGTTTGGTAGCCGTTAAAAATGATACCGCGATGCTGACCACCTTTAACGAGGTAGATATGTCGCCTATTATGGAGCTACGCGGCAAATACAAAGATAAATTCAAAGAAAAACACGGCGTTGGCTTAGGTTTTATGTCGTTCTTCACCAAAGCGGTTTGTGAGGCGCTGAAAGAGTGGCCTGCCGTTAATGCCCGCATCGAAGGAGAAGAGATCATCTACAGCGATTTTGTGGACGTTTCTATCGCGGTATCGGCTCCTAAAGGTCTGGTAGTTCCGGTTATCCGCAACGCTGAAGCCATGAGCCTGGCCGAGATCGAGAAAGCTATTGTAGTACTAGCCGGTAAGGCCCGCGAAAATAAATTAAGCCTTGCCGAAATGACCGGCGGTACATTCACCATCACCAATGGTGGGGTATTCGGTTCGATGATGTCGACCCCGATCATCAACTCGCCGCAATCGGCTATTTTGGGTATGCACAATATTGTTGAGCGCCCGGTTGCCGTAAACGGACAAGTGGTTATCCGCCCGATGATGTACCTGGCCCTGTCGTACGATCACCGCATCATCGATGGTCGCGAATCGGTAAGCTTCCTGGTACGTGTAAAACAGTTATTGGAAGATCCCGCACGTTTATTATTAGGCGTGTAATTTATCCTCAATATATCATAAAAAAAACCCGGTTTATCCGGGTTTTTTTTATGATATTTAAATTATGAGCAAGCAACAAAAGATATATGCGATTACCATTATATTAATTGCTGTATGTGCATTATCAGCCTACTTAATGGTATTTCAATCCTATGGTCATTATGGTGTATGGTTGGGCACTCTCTGTATATTTTTATTATTTATAGCCATACTTATACTGCAGTTTTTGTGGATTGATGTAGCTCCTGGATCTGTATGGACGTATAACGTCCGGGCGTTAGCAGTGATAATCGTGATGGTGCCGATAGTATACGGTTTAATTAAGGCCGAACATAATTATGAGGACGGATATTTGCAAAAAAATGGTATTGAAGCCACAGAGTTGATAACCTATACCTACAAAACCAGTGGCAACAATGTTGGCGTGTCATATCATGCCGTTTACCAATACGTGGTTAATGGTCAAACATATACGCATAGCCTGCGAGATTCGCACAATATTTATAAAGTTGGCGATACGGTTCGTATTGTTTACTCAAGCGAACATCCTGAAATTGACAAAGTAATAAATTATACATCTCAACGATAACTTATTACTTGCGCTCGTTTGCGGCGTGCGCTTAACCTCGGCTGGCGTTTCTAAACGCCTTATTCTTGCGCTCGTCTGTGACGAGTGCTTAAACTGGGTTGGCGTTTCTAAACGCTTCAATAGCGCGATGCAATCGCTCAACCATATTAAGCGCTCGTTATTAAACGAGCGCAATTAATTCGTCAATTCACCGGCGAAGCAGGTTTGCTCAGCATATTAATAAACAGCTTATACGCCCCCGGAACGCCCGCAGGTAATTGCCTGAAGAACGATAGCGAGGTATAAATGAACCTGCCTTTGCCATAATCGGTAATGATTAACGAACCGTTGTTCTGTGCTTCACCCGGGTCGTTCATTTGTAATGGCGCCTGGTAGCGGCTATCGGCTCCGCTGGTAAAATATAAGCCTCGTTCCTGCACCCAACCATCAAAATCAGATGGGATTATTTTGTTCGGATAATTCAGTACCGGGTTATTCGGGTCGGTAACGGTTACTTTAGCGTTCTCGTCGGTAACGCGCTGGTTCACTACACGGAATGGATATGGGCCAATATCATTCACTACAATACCCTGGTTGTTATTATACTGCACCAGCAGGTTACCGCCGTTTTTAACATATTCCATCAGTTTTGGCTGCTCAACCACCAAGCGGTTGTTAACGTTATAAGCACGTACCCCGGTAACAATCGCATCGTATTGCGATAGGTCGCCATTCATAATTTCTTTTTCATCGAGGTCGTGCACCTCGTAACCGGCCTGGCGTAAAGCATCTGGTACCAAATCGCCGGCGCCATTGATATAACCGATCTTTTTACCGGCCAGCTTTAAGTTGAGGTTTAGTAGCTGCGCCTGCGCGGGCGGAAACAACGTAATCACCGGGATATGCTCATAACTGATGGTTTTTATGCCATAGTTATAAACTGCTTTGTTCATACCACTGGTTACCTCTGCCTCAACAATACCATTTTCGGTTTGGTTACCGGTGGGGGTGATGGTAAAGTGTTCGTTCCATTCCTCACCTTTGCTTTTGTTCTTAAAGTCGATGTTTTCAGGCTCCACTTTCCAGCCTTTTGGTAGTTTTAGGTGGATGCTGCCGAACGGTTCTTTGCGAAAGCTTTTTAGCTTCACCACCAGGTTTTGCGGTATACCCGTACTAAACACATAAACAGGGCTGGCAATATTGGCCGTTACCGGCGGTGTGATAGCTACGGGCTGGTAAACCTCGCCACGCACCGGGTCTACATATTTATAAACCAATCTGCGCTCAAAGCGGATGGGTTTGCCTTCGATGATAAATTCAAAACCTACAGTGGGCAAATCAGGGTTTTCAGGATTGCCTACCAGTTGCTGATCAGGAATATTATAGCTGCCTATGCTATGCGGTGTTCCCAGCCAGTAAGGTTGGGTAAGTTTGGCAGCGAACATGCGGTTGTTCACAGTTTGTAACTGGTTGTTTTGAATAGATAAAGGCGCAGGTTTGCTAATACCATTAATAGTAATGCCAGCCAGTTTTACCTTATCAGTATACCGGTCAATGATCTGTGCCCTTACCGGGATGCTATCGCCGATGGCGTAGGCTGGTTCGGCAGCATAGGCCTCAAACCATAAGCCCGCGCAGGCAGCTATCAGGTCCTTCAACTCTTTTACTTTTTGATCGCGCCAGTACGCATCGGGTACTTTTTCTACCCGGCTCAGTAATTGCATCAGGGCTGGTACCGAACCTGAAGGATTATTCTCGTCAAAAGCCTTGCCGATGGTATTGATGGTCTGCTCTATTGCCTCGCCATCTTTTACCCGGCGCCAGGTGGTGTTTACGTCATCAAACAAGTCTGTATGTGGTGCGCTGCCTAATATAGTTTTAAAGTATTCAAAACTTTGTCCGCGTTGCTTCGCAGAGCCACAGCCCTGGCTTTTATGGTT
>Ga0157372_10006540_pt1 | contig 12398 bp, 9 predicted proteins | sample C55metaG_FD_115307 | JGI IMG/M metagenome (GOLD analysis project Ga0157372, IMG submission 115307) | Corn rhizosphere microbial communities from Kellogg Biological Station, Michigan, USA - C5-5 metaG | ecosystem: Host-associated > Plants > Roots > Rhizosphere > Soil | place: USA: Michigan... | reverse complement strand
GGAAAACAAAAGCTCAGGCGTGAGGGCTCCCATTGCGGAGGGTACAGAGGTGCCCGTCTATATTTTAGGCTCGAGCACCGACAGCGCGCATTTAGCGGCGCGCAAGGGATTGCCCTATGCTTTTGCCAGCCATTTCGCATCCACATTTTTATTGGAAGCGCTGGAGATTTACAAGCAGGAATTTAAACCTTCTGAAACATTAGGGCGGCCGTACACGATGGCGGGGATCAACGTGTATGTTGCCGATACAGATGAAGAGGCTCAAAAGCTGTTCACCAGCCTCATCCGGATGTTTGTGGGAGTGTTAACCGGGGTAAGAGCGCCTCTGCAGCCTCCGACGGAAATGACCGGGGAGCTGCAGGAAATGGTGCAGCATCCAAGTGTCTACCAGATGCTGAAATTTTCTTTTGTCGGAAGCAAGCAAACCGTAAAAAAGCAAGTGGAAGCATTTATTAATAAAACCGGTGTAAACGAGCTCATCGTTGTTTCCGCGGCATTCAGCTTAAGCGACCGGATAAAATCGATCAGGTTATTTGCGGAGATAATGGATGAATTAAACAATACCCGTGTTGAACACAGGTTTTAAAAAATTTTACTGAGGCGGGTTTTCTACATCTGTTTCGCTTGTCCGCTTAGTTTAGTATGATTATTGTTGATGATACACGCATATTAATACGAGATATATGAAACCTGAATCCCGACACCAATGCCTGATCTATGAAGGCTCACCTTCCCGGAAGCTTCCTCTCCTGGCAGCTATCATACAGGGGAAGCTGAATGAGGGCTACAGGTGCCTGTATCTCAACAGCGCTCCCATGGTTGCCGGGATAGGTTCTATACTTGCATCTGTGGGAGTGGATGTTACCTCGGAGATCGCGAGGGGGAGCCTGGTACTGTCGTCGGACCCGATAACCGCGGGCGGTGAGTTCGACAGCAGCCTGATGCTGGCCCAGCTTGAAGCAGCCCTCGATGCCGCTCTGAACGCCGGGTTTAAAGGATTATGGGCCTCAGGTGACATGACATGGGAATTCGGGCCCGGAAACGATTTTTCCAAATTGCTTGAATATGAACTGGGGCTTGAAGAGTTGCTGGGCAGGAGAAAAGAACTGTGCGGTATCTGTCAGTATCACCGGGATACACTCCCGCAGGATGCTGTGCGGCAGAGCTTGCTGGTACACTCCGGCATTGTGATCAGCGAAACGCTAACACGGATAAATCCGCTGTACCTTAAAGCTTCCTGGCCTGCCGGGCAGGCTGCAACGCAGAAGCTGGATGAGATGATCGCCTCGCTCTGCAGGGAATAAATCATTGCCAGGTGCATCCTGCCTTCCTTCAAAGCTTCATTACATGTAAGATAGATTTCGCCTGGTAAACGGCTACGGCCTGAACTGGTATGACCTCCTGTAAATAAGGAAGTTAAAGAACTTAAAGGCAAAAAAGGCTGTTTGGACGGAATGCCCCGGGGCAAAAAAAGATAAATTTTTCCCGAAATAGTTGCAGGAGAATTAAAAATAATACTACATTTGCAGCCGCTTTAATAAGTTCTTTAAAGTATAGTTCGGGGCGTAGCGTAGTTGGTTATCGCGCCTGGTTTGGGACCAGGAGGTCGCAAGTTCGAGTCTTGCCGCCCCGACTTAAATTAATGGTTAATGGTTATTTGTTATCAGTCTTACTAATAACATATTATCATTAACCATTTTTTTTATAATAAAAACTGATTCCGTATCCGCCGCGGCGGACGAATAGAGCATCCCGACTTTTGTCGGGAAGGTCGCTGTTCAGAAAGTTTTTATATAGTTTGATTCCGTAGCTCAGCTGGATAGAGCAACTGCCTTCTAAGCAGTAGGTCGCGCGTTCGAATCGCGCCGGGATCACCCGAGGGACTGAGGAAATTTCCTCAGTCCCTTTTTATTTCCTTTAAAGAACAGCTGAAATCCGATTTTGAAGTATGTATTTCAGACAGCCAGGGAAGAATTGTTGTCCGAAAATAACCTTAAATTTGATATATCTGCTTTTTCAAGCGGGATGTATTTTATCCGGGTAAATACCGGCGAAACCGTCATTTTCAGCAAGTTTATCAAAAACTAATAAATGTTCAGAAATTTAAAGCATCATTTTCTTTTAATATTAGTGAGCCTTTGGGGCATTCCTTTTGGAATGTCCCAAACATGGCTCCCGTTGGATAAAGGAATTGAATGTTTGTATGGTGGTACCCTAATAAGGGATATCGTGGTTGATACCGTCACAGATAGACTATTTGTATCAGGAACCTTTGTGGAAGATGGGAACTGTGTTATTATGAGGGGAGTGGCTCAATGGGATGGCCAACGTTGGGATTCAGTTGGAATTGGGTCGGAAGGAAATGCTACTAAATTAGGAATGACAATGTACAATGATACCTTGTACGTGACTGGTAATTTTTATGATTTAAATAATAATTTTTACTTCGGAAAATGGAATGGGACATTTTGGGATACACTACCTCATAGTCCTTATGAAGCCTGGGCTTTTGCTGAAAAGAATGGAATTCTATACATGGGAGGCCCTTTCGATTATTTGACAGGTGACTCAACCTATATGATCACGAAGTATGATGGAACTCAGTTTACAGGCGACATACCGTATTGCTTTTCGGGAGAAGGGAATTCTGTAAACGCAATGGTTTTCTATCATGATACCTTATATGTGGCAGGGTATTATGACTTGTTAACATGTAAAGGATTGGGCAGCCTTGGAAAATGGGATGGAAATGATCTTCAACTGGTCAGCCCTGAATTTGCCAATGATGGTGGCAATTGTAATATAGAAGCCATGGTCGAATACCAGGACGAATTATACATAGGAGGCTATTTCTTACAGTCGCATGGCTATGCAGGAAATTACATCATGAAATGGAACGGAAGCACTTTTTCTCCGGTTGGAACGGGAATGAACGGGCGGGTAAAATGCATGAAAGTTTATAATAATAAGCTCTACGTTGGAGGATATTTTACTGATGCAGGAGGAGTAGCATCTACCAGCTACATTGCTATGTGGGATGGCAGCAACTGGAATTCAATCACAACAGATGCTTTTGATGCCGGTGAAGCCCTTATTAGTGTAGAAGCAATCGACGTATATCGTGATTCCCTTATCATTGGTGGTTCCTTTACGTCGATAAACGGAGATACTGCCTGTCGAAAGATTGCAAAGTACAATTCGGCCTTAACAGGAATTGGGGAACGCAGCCGAAGCAATGTAATGAGTCTTTTTCCCAATCCGGCAAACGACCAAATCACAATTGAGTTTACTTCGGCATTGAATACGGTATTGGAAATAAAAAACATCTTTGGTCAAACGTTATATAATGAAACAATAAAGAGCATTCCGGCGAAACAGTCGAAAAGTATTGATATATCTGCCTTTTCAAAGGGTGTTTATTTTATCCGGATAAATTCCGGTGAAACCGTCATTTCGAGCAAGTTTATCAAGAACTAATAAATGTTCAGAAATTTAAAGCATCATTTTCTTTTAATATTAGTGAGCCTTTGGAGCATTCCTTTCGGAATGTCCCAAACATGGCTCCCTATGGACAAAGGGATTGATTGCTCTATTGGTGGCACTACGGTAAGAAACATTGTAGTTGATTCTGTAACAGATAAATTATACGTCAGCGGAATATTTTTTGAAGACGGCAACTGTAATATTATGAGGGGCGTAGCTCAATGGAATGGGCAACATTGGGACTCATTAGGCCGGGGATCGGAAGGGATTGTTCCAAAATTTGGATTGGCAATGTATAAAGACACCTTATATGCGAATGGGAATTTTTATGATTCAAATATCAATTTTTACTTAGGAAAATGGAACGGTACTTTTTGGGATACAATTCTAAAAATTCCTGAAAAAATTACGACATATATTCAAAAAGATGGAATTCTTTACATGGCTGGCACTTTCGATTATTATTTGGGCGATTCAACGTATATGATAAAAAAATTTGACGGGACAGGATTTACGGCCGAGATTCCTTATTGTTTTTCGGGCGATGGCGGAGTTGTATATTCAATGGCTTTTTACAGGGATACGTTGTATGTTGGAGGGTTTTATGATTTGCTTTCATGTAATGGATTCAGCAGCCTGGGAAAATGGAATGGAACGAACCTTCAGATGCTTAGCCCCGCGTTTGCAAACCATGGGGCAAATTGCAATATACTGGCGATGGTTGAATTTCAAGGTGAATTATACATCGGGGGGTATTTTTTACAGTCTGATGGCTATGCCGGCAATTTTATTATGAAATGGAACGGAAGCACTTTTTCCCCGGTAGGCAGCGGGATGAACAACCGCGTAAGGTGCATGAAAGTACATAACAACAAACTCTATGTTGGAGGTGACTTTACAACTGCCGGAGGGCTTGTTTCAAACTGCGTTGCCATGTGGGATGGCAGTAACTGGCATTCAATGACAACAGAGACTTTCGATGTAGTCACCGGGGCATCCCCAAGTGTAGAGGCACTGGCGGTATATCATGATACTCTTATAGTTGGGGGTTATTTTAAATCTATCAATGGCGATACAACCTGCAGAAGAGTAGCAAAATATAATGCCGCCTTAACAGGCGTCCCGGAGAGGGATCAAACCAATTCAATGCGTATTTTTCCAAACCCAGCCTGCAATCAAATCACAATTGAGTTTACTTCCTCGTTGAACACGGTATTGGAAATAAAAAACATCTTTGGTCAAACGTTATACGCTGAAGCACTAAAAGGGAGCCTCGGAAAGCGATCAGAAACAATTGACATATCGACCTTCTCAAAAGGCCTCTATTTTATTTATTTGCAGAACGAAAGAGAAAGCGTGAGTGCAAAATTTATTAAATAACTTCTTCTTTTAGCCGGTGACTTTTTTAAGGAAGCCTTCCCCCGTTACCGTTTACCGTCACGATGATGTTTCCGTCTCCAAAAACTTTTATTAAATTTACCGGTGACTGATCGGGTCGCCAGGCATTGCCATGGCGGGTTTGATTGGTTTTATTAAAATTATATGAACCGGAAGCATTTTGCCGTTTTTCTTTTTCTGATCGTGAACGTGTGCCTTTACGGGCAGAAGTTTTACATGACCAGTATCAGCACCGACGACGGCCTGCCTTCTTCCGAAACCTATGAAACGCTGCAGGATAGCAAAGGATATATCTGGATCACTACGGATGCAGGGCTGTGCCGCTTCGACGGAAAGAATATTACCACCTTTACAACCAAAGATGGCATCAGCGAAAATGTAGTGTTCCGCATTCGCGAAGATTCAAAAGGAAGAGTGTGGTTCTCCACGCTTTCAGGATACTTTTTTTACTACGATTATGCCGATGCCTCTTTTCACCGGATTGGCGCCGATTCTGAATTAAAGCATATCTGCGGGCGATACCTCGTTTACTCCTTTTTTATCGGGGCCAACGACACGTTGTTTTGCTATACGCCATCGAATTATGGCCTGCTGAAAATTCCGCCGCAGGACAATTACGGGAAAGTGATCGCTACGCGTGCGCCGGCAACCGGCTTGCGGTACATTGTTCAGAATGAAAAGAACAAGAACGAGTTTGTAACCTGCCTCAATCCCAGTGGAAGAGTGTGGGACTCACTGGAGATTTATTTCAAAGGGCGTATTTTCACCATTCCGAGGAGCGAACGTATGGCTGCGCTTACAAGCGCGAATAACCTCGTGTTTACATACCTCGACAGGAAGGATAATCTTTATCTCTTCGACTATAACGATCTGGATATTATCAACCTGAAAAGCGGAGCGGTAAGAAAACACACGTTTTCCGCTACGCTCAATACAATGTTCGTCGATAACGACGGCGATCTCTGGGTGTCCATCGGGAGGGAAGGTGTACGCTGCTACAGGAATGGCGATCTTGATTCCAGTCCTCTTACTTTTTTGCCAGGCTGCCAGGTCTCGCATTTTATGATGGACCGCGAGGGCACTGTGTGGATCAGCACTGAAAAAGGGGTGTATATGATCCTGAACAAGAACATCTTCAACGTGCCGGTGACCGGTAAAGTGGTGGATTTCTGCAAGGATGGAAATGAACTGTATGCAGGACTTGCGTCTAAAGATAAAATCAGGATCTCGGGCAATAGCCCCGACTTTGAGATCAGCTTCAAGGGAACAGGGATCAGGAGCTCCAGCCCGATGAAGACTTTTTTAATTTCCCCGGAGCTGAGCTTTTATTCAACAGAGGATGGCCTGTATGCGACCAGGGATGATCGTTCATTTTCACCGGTGACCGACCGAACCCTGCTCATCGGCCAGATCATTTCAAAGCAATTGCTTCCGCTCGACGGCGATACCCTGCTTGCCCTTAACTCCGGTCGCGTGTGCCTGTTGTACCGGGATCGTATTCTGCAGAACTGGGAACAAAAGCTCGATATTAACCTCTTCGCGCGCCTGGCCGATGGCAGGGTGCTGGCAGGCAGCAGGAACGATGAGGGACTCTTTGAATTTAAGAACGGTGAGCTAATCCCGCTGCTTTCGTCCTTCGGGCAGCTGAAGGCGCGGATCAATTGCATTGCGGAAGACGGGAAAGGCAATCTCTGGATCGGCACCAATGAAAAAGGGATCTTCTGTTTCAGTAAAAATAAATTGTATGGCTTTAACCAGAAAAACGGGCTTGAAACCGATAAGGTGAACACGATCGCTTTTGATGCCGCCGGAAGGCTTTGGCTCGGAACGGCAAGGGGGATTTCGCTGATCGATTACAGCAAAGGAATTGAGAACACGGCAATATTCAATTTTGATAAGAGCAACGGCTTGCCCGACCTGGAAGTGCAGAAGATAACAGAGTATCACGGTGCCATGTGGTGTGCTACCAAGAACGACCTTTTTTACTTTGAAAGCGGGAAGCTACAGCCCGATGTGGTTCCTCCGCTCATCTACATCAAATCAGTGAAGGTAAATAACCGCTCCATGGAGTTTTCCGGTTCACCGGTATTGGAGCACGATCAGAATAATTTTAACATCAGCTTCGACGGACTGACATACAAAAATACGGAGACGAAAGGTTATCTCTACCGGCTGGAGGGCTATAACCCGGAGTGGATGCAGACTAGCTCGGGGCAGATCCAGTTTACCAACCTTCCGGCAGGAGAATATACATTCATGGTATGCGCACTGAATAACAACAAGGTGAAAAGCAAAACACCGGCAACTTTTCACTTCATCATTTTAAAGCCGTTCTGGCTTACGTGGTGGTTTATCACACTTATGATCCTGGTTGGCATAAGCCTCGTGATCGCCTTTATTTACTGGAGAATAACCAAGATCAGGATCCGTGAAGATCAAAAGACCCTCTTCAATAAAAAGATCGCGGAGTTCCATCTCACCGCCGTGCGTGCGCAGATGAACCCGCATTTTTTATTCAACGCCATCAGCTCCATACAGCATTATATCCTTTCGAACGATGTGTATAAGTCATACGATTATCTCGCTAAGTTCTCCCTGCTGATCAGGAATGTGCTTGACAATTCACAGGAAGAATTCATCCTTCTTTCAAAAGAGATAGATACGCTTAAGCTGTACATCGAGCTGGAGCAGATCCGCTTTAACGAGCCCTTTGCCTTTGCGATCAATGTGGAAGGCGATCTCAGCACCGACAGCACATTCATTCCTACCATGCTCATCCAGCCGTACATCGAGAATGCGATCTGGCATGGCCTGATGCCGAAGCAAAGCAATTGTTCGCTTGAGCTCAGCTTTAAAAAAGCGGATCACAAGCTTCATGTGCTGATAAAGGACAATGGAGTAGGCAGAAATAAAAAGAACAAAACGGCTGCGGAGAAGCAGCATAAGTCGAAGGGGCTCGACCTCACTGCACAGCGGCTTCAGGCGCTTGGCGTAACAACCGACCGCGATTTCGAGGTGGAGATCACCGATCTTACAGACGAAGCAGGAAACGGGACCGGCACCGAAGTGCGGCTGCTGATCCCGCTGATCAGCGACCAGGAGGAAGATTAAATTAAAGCTTATATATGGAAATAACTGCAGTTATCATTGAAGACGAATTCAAAGTACGGAGCGTTTTTATTCAGCTCCTTGGAAAATTTTGTAAAGAAATCAGGGTGATTGGCGAAACCGATAATGTAAAGGATGGCTACGACATGATCCTGTTGAAAAAGCCGGATGTTGTATTCCTGGACATTGAAATGCCCCGGGGCAATGGATTTGAGCTGCTTGCGAGGTTTAAGGAGATCCTGTTCGAGGTAATCTTTGTAACATCGTACGGACATTACGCCATCAAGGCCATCAGGTTCAGCGCGCTCGATTACCTGCTGAAGCCTGTGCTGGTGAGCGACCTGCAGGAGCTGCCGGAGCGCATCAGGAAAAAAATTGAAATGAAAACACAGGCGGGGCAATACCGGGTGCTGCTGGAGAACCTCGACCGTGCCGAGCAGAAAACCCTTGTTGTGAACACCAAAACAAGAACGGATTATATTCCCGTAAGCGATATCATTTACCTGAAGGCCGATGGCAATTATACGCTTATCCATACCGCAGCTGCCAAGTTCCATGTGGCTAAAACGCTGAAGGAATATGATGAGCTGCTGTGCAGCGCCGAATCAAATTTTCTCAGGATCCACAAAGCCTGCATCATTAATACAAACTACATCAAGCAGCTGAACCGCGGAGAAAGCAGCACGGTGGTGATGTCGAACGGCGTATCGCTGGAGATCTCGAGGCGTAAGAAGCAGGAGCTTTCCGAGAGGCTGAATAATAAGCCGGGCACTGTTTAACGCGTGCAGGATACGATGAGGCATAAAAAAACCGGCAATGAATGCCGGTTTTTTCTATTTATGACCTATGCTTAGTTCATGGTCAGCTTTGGCACTAAGAGATTTTTCAGGTCTCCGAGTGATGTTTTCAGGTCTTCAATTGATTTGATGTTAAAATATTTAACGGCCTGCTGCACCAGTGCAGCACCAACCAGCAATAAAACTAACTTTTTCATGATTTCTAAATTTTACAGTTAATATTAAATTCTGAAACAAAGTTATATCAAACTCAGCAGGGGAGGGCTGCATAATCGTTCAGCGGACACAAGCAAAGGCTGAATGCTGTAAATGCGCCAATATCCATTTTATCCTGGCATGTGTCGCTGATCGTGTGGTATTACGCAAGCATTTATTGGCGCCGCTATCTGTATTGCTGTTCTCCCGGGCCATGGCATTCTTGGGCGATGAAGAGCTTCCTCCTGCCGAAATGATCGCCCTTAACACAATTTGGAGAAGTAACTTTGATTGTGAAAAGTATTACTAATTCTGAAAACCATGAAAGCACTAAACACCTTATTGATAAGTATATTTTCAATAATTACTTTTCAAGCCGCCGCACAGGAATTCATCGGATCGAATGTACGCTTGTCGAAAGACATTGAGACCGGCGGCTCATTCAGCGCAAACGAGATCGGCCTTATAAAGCTGAACGACCAGAACGATGAATTCGTATTCGACATCCGCCTTTTCCCGATCCTCACCACACCGAAGGACAACGATTCGATCGCCACTATGAATAAGAGTGTGCTGCTGCACTTTAAAACGCAATTTCCGGTAGCCGATCTCGACTTCCTCTCCAACGATGGCTCGGAAGAAACATTTACGGTGCCTGCCGAGCTTACCATCAACAATACGACCCGGGCGGTGAACATCAGGTTCGGACTTCACAGTGCGATGGTGCAAACGGATGAAGCAAGGGGGATCAAAAGTTTCCCTGCCCTTGTCAGCTTTGTGATCGAGATCAACCCTGCCGAATACAACCTTGATTTTGAAACGATCAATTTCGTCAGGACCCTGTATGTGGAGGTAAGGAACGGTACCATTAACCGTACGACCAATACATCGATAACTCAATAAGGAAACATGTTGTGGGGAAAAACATCAACACGTTTCGCTGTTTTCCGAGAGCAATTCCCCAACCCAGTTTTCTTTTGCCATTGTGTGTTGTGTAGGTGGTGTGTCGCTGAAATGCTTTGCTGGTAAGCATTTTAGCGCCTTCTTTTTTTGTTTGGCCGTATGCCCACAGCCGCGGGGCGTAAATAATCACCGATTCGGGGATGGTATGTGTTTTGTAAATACCTTATGAAACAAAAAAATCCCACAGATGAACTGTTTAATCGTTGATGACAACAAGATGGCCCGTACCGCCCTTAAGAAATTAACTGACCAGGTTGACTTTCTTTCCGTAAAGGAAGAATGCTCCAGCCCGGTTGATGCGTACAACTATTTAAAGAAGGAGTCGGTAGACCTCGTTTTTCTTGATGTTGAAATGCCCGGTATGACCGGCATCGAGCTCATCAAGAACCTGGAGAAGCGCCCGATCGTGATCCTGATCTCTGCTAAAAAAGATTATGCCGTTGAGGCATTCGAGCTGAATGTGGCAGATTACATGACCAAGCCTGTTACGCTTCCGCGCCTGATGCTTGCGATCGACCGTGCAAAAAAGCTGCATGAGAATATCGAGCTGAAGCCGGATCTGCGCGCACGCGACAAGGATTATATTTTTGTGCGCTCCAACTCTGTGCTTACAAAGATCAAGGTAAATGACATCAACTATATCCAGGCGCTGGGCGATTATGTGAATATCTTCACCCGTGAGAAACGCTACACAGCACACATCACCTTAAAGGGAATTGAGGAAAAATTACCGGTTGATAAATTCTACCGCCTGCACCGCTCATTCTTAATTTCACTCGACTCCGTGGATGGAGTGGAGGAAGGCACCGCGTATGTGGGTACTCACCCGATCCCTATCGGCAAGCAGTTCAAAAAAGAATTACTTACTAAGCTTAACCTGATTTAAAAACACTAATACGGAGGAAAAGGTCTATGGACATTTTAATTATTGAAGACGATAAGATGACTCTTAACCTGCTTCAATATTGTATCGAGAATTTAGGCCACAAAGCCCACCTGGCTGCGGACGGCGATGAGGCGATCAATATGCTGATCAACGGGAATTTCGACCTGCTGATCTGCGATGTGATGATGCCGGGAATTTCCGGCCTCTCGCTTGTGAGCGCTTTACGGACCGGCCGCCATTATACGATCCCGATCATTATGATGTCGACCCTCAATAACAAGCCATTGCTGGATGCAGCCACTGCAGCCGGAGCTGACGACTTCCTGCCAAAGCCATTTTCGGTGGAAGACCTTACCGCGAAGCTTAAGAAATACGAAAAGGCAGCCTAAATTTTATGAAAAATGAAAACCTTTTCTGCATTGATCGGCTTTACATTTCTTCTGTGCGCTACTGTAAGCGCACAGTCTGAAATAACAGAAAAGGACGCTGCCGGGATCGCGTTCTCCCAGCAAAGATTCGCCGATGCCTTACCCACATTTTTAAAAATAGTACAAGCCGATAGCAGCGACATCCTCGCAAATTATCGCGCTGCCCTTTGCTATCTCCATTCCCGTTCTCAAAAAACAAAAGCGATCCCTTTCCTCGAAAGGGCTATTGCACTCCAGGAAAAAGCCGGCTCCGCAACAGCGTTGCCTCCGGCTGCCTTTAAATTATTGGCGGATGCCTATCACCAGGCTTACCAGTTCGATAAGGCGATAGCGGGATATGAGAAGTATAAGAAATTGCTCAACCCTTCGCTTGCCGAAGAGCAAAAGGAAATAGAGGAAACGGAATGGAAGCAGGATATGTGCCGTGTCGGCAAAACGCTGGATGGCCTTGCAGCGCCGATGGTGCTGAAGCAATCCTCCAAGGAAAAAACGCCTGTAAAGCCTGTGCAGCCGGGAAGCTATTCTTCGTTCCTGTCGGCCGACCAGTCGAAGATGACCATCACCTTTAAGCGTGAAGGCAGATCCGGGATTAACGATGAAGATTCCCGCTATTACGATGCCTTGGCTGTGAAGCCCGACAGTGCTCCCAAAGCCGGGCCGGAGGTGAAATTTGAAAAGAAGAATAAGAATGAAACAACGATCGCCACTTCCGTTGACGGACAGATCGTGCTGAACTACCGTGATGAGAACGGCAGTGCCGCACTTTATACCACCTCGCTGAATGGTAATTCCTGGACCTTTCCCGAAAAGCTTGATAAACCTGTTAACTCCACGGGCTGGGAAGAGGATGAATATGTTTCAGCAGACGGCAACGTGATGTATTTCACCAGCAGCAGGAAGGGCGGCTTTGGCGGCAAGGACCTGTATGTATGTAAAAAGCAGGAAGACGGCGAGTGGGGAAAAGCACAGAATCTTGGCCCTATGATCAATACGCCGTATGATGAGGAAGCGCCTTTTATTCATCCTGACGGGATCACGCTTTATTTCAGCTCCAATGGAAGGCAAACGGTCGGCCATTACGATATTTTCTCCAGCACGCTCCGCGGCGGAAGCTGGAGCCTGCCTGTGAACGTAGGTTTC
>Ga0157372_10006539_pt1 | contig 12401 bp, 6 predicted proteins | sample C55metaG_FD_115307 | JGI IMG/M metagenome (GOLD analysis project Ga0157372, IMG submission 115307) | Corn rhizosphere microbial communities from Kellogg Biological Station, Michigan, USA - C5-5 metaG | ecosystem: Host-associated > Plants > Roots > Rhizosphere > Soil | place: USA: Michigan... | reverse complement strand
GAAAATATAAAACGACTGGTTTCCTTCGAATTTCAAATTGACTATGACAGTAGAAGCGAACAACTCTTAACGACGGAGCAGAAGTTGATGGTCTATCGTATCGTGCAGGAACAGTTGAACAACATCACCAAATACTCGGGCGCCACCCTGGTAAACATAAACATATCTATTGGTGCTGATTCAATGGTTACTATAGTACTAAAAGACAATGGTATTGGATTTGATCCATCGAATGTAAAGACCGGGATAGGTTTGAAAAACATCGCAAGTAGGCTCCAATTATATTCAGGCGATCTTAAAATAAGTTCTTCACCCGGCTCCGGCTGCGAGTTAAGTGCGCAGTTTAGTTATGTTTAGATTTACTGCTTTTGGATGATTCTCCGCATGGCCTATTTGTCTATCATTTGCCGTTCATTTGCCGTGGCGTTTAGGTACTAAAGGAATAGTGAAGGGTGTGTAAAGCGTAACCGAAGCGTACGCGCTAAAAACGGTGTTCAGCCACAAAGAAAACTTGTCGCCTCCAGCTGTACTTGTTTTATTAAGGTCTTACCCCGTGTTGATGCCCATAAGCCGTACTAAGATCCCTTCTTTTAGCGGTAGCTTCTTCCCTGCTGTGCAATCCCTGGAAAAGTACTCGGTGCGAAGATGCCGATCATGAAGGGCGGTATGTCCCATAGATGTCCCATAGATGTCCCATATATGTCCCGTATATGTCCCATATCTTTAAAGAGATGGGACATCTATGGAGCATATACGGAACGTCTATGGGCCATCCATTGATTTGGATAAGGTTGTCTAAATCGTTCCCAAGGGTCGAACGGTAGTCAGGGCCTGGTCAGGCGAGGAATAAAACATTAAGAAATTAGGAGGAATTAAGTCTTAACTATTCTTAATCGCTGACTGTTTCAAAATGGGTTGCGGATGTACAAAAGGGTTAATCGCAGCTTCAATACAGGTTAAAGCGACTTTAGTACCACTTGAATGCGTGGTTTTGGCGGTTTACCCGGCTAACAGACATGCCGGGTCAATAACTCCAGGGGGTGTAAACGGGTTCTGTTTAACGTAATGCAGGGTTGCCTATTCATGGAGTATCCATGGGTAATCTATGGGTAATCCACGAAGTTAGCTCAGCGTAGGCAGGGCGGGGGCATAAACTAAAGACCTGCCGGTACCGATTTGGTCCAGGGTGGAAGGTGTTGTGGAGTAGAAGGTGGCACAGCGCAAAAAGCTTATAATTTTACTCAGAAAGAATTGTTCAAGGATAGATTTGTACTAGCGGGGGAATCCACTTATACAGAATAAAACCGGGTCGATGATGCAAAACAGATATGTAATGAAGAGAGTTGTTTTAGTTTTTAGCTTGTTCTTTTGTTCGTTCATGCTTTTTGGACAGGGTAAACATTCGTTCCGTCTTTCTCCTGAGAATTTCCTGCTTGATGGGAAGCCTTTTCAAATCATAAGCGGTGAAATGCATCCCGCACGGATTCCAAGAGAATATTGGCGGCATCGAATTCAAATGGCAAAGGCCATGGGGTGCAACACCATTGCTGCTTATGTTTTCTGGAACTATCATGAGACTAAAGAAGGACAGTTCGATTTTACAACAGGCAACCATAACATCGCTGAATTCATTCGCATTTGCAAAGAAGAAGGAATGTGGGTCTTGTTGCGCCCGGGACCTTATGTATGTGCTGAATGGGACTTTGGGGGATTGCCAACCTATCTTTTAAAATATCCTGATATTAAGGTTCGGTGCATGGACACGAGATACATGTCGGCAGTTGCTCGTTACATAAATCGTTTGGCGCAGGAAGTCAAACCGCTTCAGTGTACAAACGGAGGGCCGATCCTGATGGTGCAGGTAGAAAACGAATACGGTAGCTACGGGAATGACAAGGATTATTTATACGCACTTAAAAAACTTTGGGTGAAGAATGGAATCACGGTTCCATTCTATACTGCGGACGGTCCGACGCAATTCATGTTGGACGCAGGGGGGGTAGAAGGTGCTGCAATAGGTTTGGACAGCGGAAGCAGTGAATCAGATTTTGAACAGGCAAAGAAGAAGAATCCCAACGTTCCTTCCTTCAGCAGTGAAACTTACCCCGGGTGGTTAACTCATTGGGGAGAGAAGTGGGCGAGGCCTGACACTAATTCACTTAAAAAAGAAATTGAGTTTTTATTGAAGGACAAAAAGTCATTCAACCTCTATGTTGTTCATGGAGGAACCAACTTTGGTTTCACTGCTGGTTCCAATTCTTTCTCGCCAACTCAATTTCAACCCGATATCACCAGTTACGACTATGACGCTCCTATTAATGAACAGGGTAGGCCAACACCTAAGTACTTTATGCTTCGAAGGTTGATTGGCGAATACGTGGATTATAAGATACCTGATGTTCCCGGGCCCATAAAGACAATAGAGATACCTTCCATTGGACTGACGAAAGCCTGGAATATCTGGAACTACAACTTGCCGCCTGTTCGGACTCCACAACCACAGCCGCTGGAAAGCTTTGGGCAGGACCAGGGACTGGCCATTTATAAGACAAAACTTGTCGGACATAAAAGTGGAAGGCTGAAGATTTGGGAGCCGCATGATTACGCATTGGTGTTTCTCAATGGGAAATTTATTGACACCGTGTATAGGGATGGCGGCAAGTGGGAGGTGGAATTACCCAAAACACCTGTCGACACTCCTGAACTGGAGATCGTCGTAGAAGCTATGGGTCACATCAACTTCGCGCAATTCATGATAGACCGTAAAGGAATCACAGACAGAGTTACCTTGAATGGCATGACCTTGATGAATTGGACAACGACTCTTATCCCATTGGATGAGGCGTTCCTCAAGACAAAAAAGCCTGACTTGAAAATAAAAGTACCGCAAGAAAAGCCCTGCAACTTCTTCACAGGCAGCTTCGACCTCTCAGAGACAGGCGACACCTATTTTGATTTGAGCAATTATTCGAAAGGAGTGTTGTACGTGAATGGACACAATCTTGGTCGTTTCTGGAATATTGGTCCCCAACAACGGTTGTTTTGTCCCGCTACATTTTTGAAGAAGGGTAGGAATGAAATAATCGTATTCGATTTGCATCAACTCAATGCCGCCAATGTTAGGTCGCTTAGTTCATTGTCTGATTAGTCAAAGATGCGCATGAAATGATTTTCCAGGTGATTCCTCATGGCATTGCGGAACAGCTCCGGCGAACCATTTTCTAAGATATCGACAAGGCCTTTGTGAGACACGAACTTTTTGAGTAAGGGTTGTTTCTTCAAAAGCCCACTATTATGCACATAGTCAAATACAGGAAGTAACAGTTTCTGAAACTTCTTTAGTGTTTCATTACCGGTTATTTCATAAAGCTTCCCATGAAAGGCAATTTCATGGTCAATATTGAACAGGTGGTAATCGGTCACTGCTGGTTCATTTCTAACGATCTCCTTCAATTCCTCCAGGTCCTCTTTCTTTATTCTTTGGAAAAGAAAATCGGCCATCCCGATTTCGAGGACCAACCGAATCTCAAACATCTCTTTTAATGTGTCCTGGTCCAGTACATGAGGGTTTAAGCTCTTCCCGAGAATACCAAAAAGATCGGGACTGGTAATGACAGCACCTTTCTTTTTCTTTGACTCAATTAGCCCCATCATCCGCAGGCGCAGGAGAGCTTCCCTCACGACTGTACGGCTGACACCCAGTGTTTTCGCCAGTTCCATTTCCGTCGGAATTGAGTCGCCCACCTTAAGTTTCTGTTGCCGAAGCAGTTCCACAAGGCTGTCTTCCACCTTGTCGACCAAAGACGTGGTATCTATTGCCTTCAGATCATGGTTTATCGCCTCAAGATTCATAATATGTAATACTTAAAAGTGCAAAATTGGGTACCCATAGGTGAATTTAGGTGGAAAAGTAAGTAAAACTTTCCGAAAAATATTTTTGGTAGATACAAATGAATGTCTTTACCTTTATTATGTCATACATAATACTTCATTAAAATCTGCTTTCATGAAATCGGCTTGCTTACAGTTGGGACTGTTCTTATCCTTGCTTTTTATTGCTCCCGGCACCTGGGCACAGACCAGGGTTACCGGTCGAGTCACCTCCGGAGACGATAATAAACCGCTTGTCGGGGTCAGTGTATCAATAAAAGGAACGACTGCCGGCACAGTGACTAATTCCAGTGGAGCGTTCACTATAAACGCCAACCCAGAGGACATTTTGGTGTTTTCTCACTCAGGTTACACTCCTGTGGAAATGCCCGCCGGCAGTTCCCAGAACCTGGACATTACCCTGAATCCGACGAACGATAAAATGAACGAAGTAGTGGTGGTCGGTTATGGAACTCAAAAGCGGAAGGAATTTACCGGGGCAGTGACTTCGGTGAATCAGTTGGCCACAAAGTTTACGCCGAGTTCCAACGTCGGGACGGCTTTACAAGGTGCGGTGCCTGGTCTTTTGGTGCAGCAGACAACGGGAGCGCCGGGTAGTACACCCTACATTGTGTTCAGGGGTGGTAGCGATTTTGACGGTTCTGGTTCGCCGCTGATCATTTTAGATGGTGTTGTCGTTCCATCGCTTTATGGTATTGACATGAATGATGTAGAGTCAATTGACGTACTGAAAGACGCAGCGTCCACCGCCATATATGGAGCAAGGGCTGCTAACGGAGTGATTATCGTTACGACCAAAAAAGGGAAGAAAGGGAAGACACAGGTGCAATACACCATCAGGGAAACCAATAACTATCCAAGGAAAATCGGTGAGGACTATTTAAGTGCGGCCGATTATATACGCATGAACAGGTTAGGGATCAGGGCCAGGTATCTTGCCGACTCTCTAGATGGCAACGCAGGAGCAGTAAACTCCGACAAAGGGCAATTAAATGGCAATTGGGGTTGGGCGTTCGGTGCCACATTTGGTAACCCGGCAACCGGCTTATATACCACTCAAAGAGTAAACAATTCGAACAGGCAGTATATAGGAGCACCCAATTGGTTCTTACTGGTTGATCCAAATCCTTTCTTTCCTTCAATGATGGACAGCATTCTGTACAAAGATCTGTCTGCGGCTGCGAGGGAGGATATGATCATGCAACAAAGTACAACACGCGAGCACAGTTTAAACTTTTCTGGTGCAAATGACCAGGGATCTTTCGCATTGGGATTAAGCGCTCTCAAAGACAATGGGACTATCATCGGTTCCCAGCTGAAAAGAGTGTCAATGAACTTTAACGGTGGACTGAATGCAGGTAAAAGTTTGAAACTGGCCTTAAATACTTCTGCTTATAGTGTAAATGTAACGGCTCCATATAATGATCCTGGCACTGTCGGTTTGGGTGTATCTGCGTTGAGCGCAACAACCGGTGGACTATTGCAACGGTTTGTAGGTGTCGCACCGACAGTTCGCTATAGCAATGATACTTCAGGAGCAGTCCTGCCGGGTCCGAATGATGTTACCTTGGGTAACCCGGCTTACTGGAGTACACTTTATGTAAACAATAATAATGAACAACGTTTTTCCGGGAGCCTGAATGCTGACTTGACGATCCTGCCATTCCTGAAAGTAATTGGAAGCGCGTCGGGTTTTATGAGGTTTGGCAATACGAATGCTTTCACCAAGGCTTACATCCAGGGGAATGGCGGATCGGTAAACTCCAACCGCCCAGGATCGTTTAGTAACTATCGGGATATACAGTATACCTATAATGGTTTCCTCGAGTTTGATAAAGCATATGGCGGCCATAAGGTAACGGTAATGGCAGGTGGCGAGTTCACTGATTATAAGAGATATATTTTCTCAGGTAGTGCTCAAGGCGCACCTACAGACCTGATACCATGGCTAATTGCAGATCCTTCCCCAACCGTTTTAAACGGGTCACTTGCTTACTCCGGGTCTGCTTCATCTGATTTCCAATATTGGGAGCGAATTGCATCCTTCATCAGTCGGGCCAATTACTCATACAAAGACAAATACACCCTGACCGGAATTGTGAGGGTTGATGGTTCAAGCCGATTGAACAGCAATAACTTCTATGGAACGTTTCCAGGAGTTTCTGCAGGATGGAATTTGCAAAACGAAAACTTCTATAAAAACTCTCATCTCAGTAATTACATTACTACCATCAGGCCTCGGATAAGCTGGGGCGCCAATGGCAACCTGCAAAGCTTTGGGAACAGTTATTTCCCAACAGCCCAGGTTTATTCGTCTGCAGGAATTTATAATGGTCTTGGTGGAACGTATGCACCCTCTTACATCAATCCTGATTTGAGGTGGGAAAGAACGAACTCATTAAACTTCGGTGCTGATCTCGGATTTCTTCATAACAGGATTACCGTTACCGGCGACTACTTCATTAGGAATGTCTTTGATAAACTGGCGAGCCTTACCATTTCAGCGCAAACAGGATTTACCGGTTATACAACAAACGTTTCTCAATTGCAGAATAGAGGCTTAGAGATATCCGCGAATGCAAAAATTATAAGGCCGACAAAAGTCAATGGGTTGAGTCTTGATTTTGGCGCGTCTTTCTATACGGTTAAGAGCTATGCGATCAAATTGCCTTATGATGGTTTGCCCGGCAACCGAACCGGGTTTGGTGGATTGAATCCATTGGAAGTATGGGATCCTTCGAATCCTGGACATACTAAGTTTGTTCGTGCGTTGATTGAAGGGCAGCGTATCGGCACTGATGAAGTATGGGCACCAAAGTGGGCCGGTGTTTATACGGATGCAGGGCAGATTGCTAAAGATGCAAATGTTTACAACGCTTTCCTGCCTTATGCGAATAAGAAATTGAAGCAATTAGGTGATGCGAAATGGTACCAGACCTATGGCAACGATACGATCGATACAAGACAATTTGTTTTCGTCGGGAGGACTACACCGAAGGGTTCAGGCAACTTCTTCTTCAATGCCGGGTACGGTGGAGTGCATTTATATGCAGCCTTTGATTATGCCTACGGTTTCGTGATCTTAAATAATGAAAAGCTAAGAGGTCTCAGCCAGGTGCAAGGTTCACAAAACGGTACTAAAGCCGTCCTGGATACGTGGACACCCAATAACCCTAATGCGACTATGCCGATTTACTACTGGGCAAACCAGGGTAGAAACTATGCAACTGATGCATCGGGCAATAATCCCCCGGCCAATATGTGGGAAAAGGGTGATTACGTGATGCTGAGAGAAATTACGTTGAGCTACGATTTCACGAGGCAGCTATTGGGGAAGGTTACCAAAAATAAAGTTCAAGGCTTAAGTTTATTCGTTACGGGTTCCAACCTTGTTTATCTGACCCAATACAGCGGCACCTTCCCGGAAGTCGGTGGCTTTGATAACGGGCGGTATCCGCTGCCAAGGAGGCTAACATTTGGAGCACAAATAACCCTGTAATTGAAACCTGTTCTAACTATTAAAAACGATAAGATGAAACTCTATAAATTCTCTTTTTTGGTTGCGCTCAGTGTTGGGATGGCTGTTTCTTTTCTTTCCTGTAAAAAGCAGCTCGAAAAGGTCGTGCCGCAGGATGCGATCAGCACGCAACTGGCATTGACTGACCCTAATGCAACCCAGACATTGTACATCGGTGTGTATGCGAGGTTGCGCGCGTACAACTCAGTTTTATTTAACCTTGGGGAGATGCGTTCTGATATTTGGACCGATGGGCTTTTCACAGAATCTGCCGATCCAACATCACAACAGCTATACACGCATAACATCAGCACCACCAACGTTCCGTATTCCAACTGGGCTGGTTTTTACAACCTGGTGTATCAAATCAACAATGTGATTTCTGTTTTGCCTAAAAGCCCTGTAACGGAGCCTAACAAATCGAAATGGTTGGCAGAAATGTATGGTTTGAGAGCTTATGTATATTACACGATGCTGAAAACATGGGGTGGCGTACCGATAACGACAGAGCCTGTTCAAACTATTGACAACGCCGCGCAGACTTATAAGGCGCGGAGCACGCCGGATTCAGTGATGCTACAAATCAAAAGCGATATTGCTCAATCACTGCAATTGTTTGGTAGCAATAACGCCTTCCCATCCGGCAACCGCGTGTATTGGAACCGGGTGGCAACGCTGACCTTGAAAGGTGATGTTTACCTCTGGTCGGGTACCAACATGAATGGAGGGAATACAGATTTAACGACGGCCAAGACAGCACTACAGGAAGTTAAGAACCTGGAGAGTGCAACGTTGAAGTTGGATGCCAACTACGCCGACATTTTTGATCCTAATAAAAAAGCGAACAATCCTGAAATCATATTCGCGCTAAGTTATGAATCAGGACAGGCAACTCAGGGAACTTTCACCAACTTTACCATCAATGGTGTGCAGGCCTCTTCGTATTCATTTTCCGCCACGGGAACGCCGACTGTAAATACGGTTTATCCTTACGTGAACGGAGCAAACAGGGTTGGTATGAACCAAACAATGATCACGAGGCTGACAACAGGTCCTGCGGATCAAAGAGTTGCCAATTCGTTCAAGATAATGTATTCCGCGGCTTCGCCTTATCCTGTGAGAGCAGTGTTTCTCACTAAGTGGGCCGGGTCAACTTCCGGTACTTCGCAGGTGTACAACAATGATTACCCGGTTTACCGTTATGCAGATGTATTGTTATTGCTGGCAGAAGCGAAAGCAAAATTGGGCGAGGATCCCACCTCAGAAATAATGCAAATACGTCAAAGAGCTTATGGAGCCAATGCACCCGCGTTTGTTAATGGTTCCGTAACCGATAATATGAATGCCATTTTAGAAGAATATCTTAGAGAGTTTATTGGCGAGGGACAGCGTTGGTGGGCATTGAGGAGGGCAGGAGACGCTTATGTGTACGCTGCTATCAAACCCGCTTACCTGTCGCCAACAACTGTGGCAAAGCTGTTATTACCAATTTCAACGTCTATGATCGCAAACGATCCTTTGCTGACACAAACACCAGGTTATTAATTGGCAGAAGTATCTCACATAGCAATCGTTCCGGGGGCCACCGGGCTCCCGGTTTTTGAAAACACAGAAAAGACTTGAAGATGAGAGTACAAAAACTAAAAGGACTTATTGCAGCTCCTTTTACCCCCATGAAAGAAGATGGATCGCTGAACCTATCGATTATCCCGAGGTATTACGAAATGCTGGTAGGGAATGGCATCACGGGCGCTTTCATTTGTGGTTCCACAGGCGAAGGTGTTTCGATGACCACAACCGAAAAAATGATGGTGGCTGAATCGTGGGCTGCCTGTACCAGGGATAACCCTGATTTTAAGGTCATGACGTTATTGGGTGGAACAAGTATTACTGACTGTAAGGAGCTGGCACACCATGCCAGGAAGATCGGGCTCTATGCAGTGTCGTTCACAGCACCCTTTTATTTTAAGCCGGCCAACGTGAAGCAATTGCAGGAATGCTGCAAGGCCATTGCAGACGAAGTTCCAGATATGCCTTTTTATTATTACCATATTCCTGTCTTGACGGGCGTTGATTTTCCAATGCTCGACCTCTTGCAGGCGGTAGATGGCACGATTCCAAACTTTGCAGGGGTCAAATACACCCACGAGGATTTTATGGATTTTCTTTCTTGCATGAATTACAAAGAAGGAAAGTATGACATGCTTTGGGGTAGAGATGAAAACATGTTATCCGCGCTGGTACTTGGTGCCCGCGGGTCCGTGGGTAGTACTTTTAATTATGCCGCACCTTTGTATTCCCAGTTGATAAGCGCTTTCGACCTGGGAGAACTTGAAACTGCCCGTAAACTGCAACAGCAGTCCATTGATATGATCCGTCTGCTTGGAAAATATGGAGGCATCGCCACCGGTAAAGCCTACATGAAAAAGATTGGAATGAATTGCGGTGAGTTCCGTTTACCTGTGAAGAATATGGACGAAGAACAATTCGAACAATTTAAGACGGATGTGAACCGACTCAATTTTGATAGTTTTTGTTCCAGGATACCTTCTGCTGTGAAAGTATAATTCATGAGTGATGTAACGATTGCTGCACTGTTGTTTCTTCTTTTTTCCACTGCTGACGCCTCAGCACAAAAAAGTAAAGTGAAGTCCATTCAATGGGATATAGCCGGCGTATTGCCTTCGACGAACGGGAAAGCCCTGGGCTTTGCCGGTCCTGTTGCTGGTGTCAGCAATGACGTGTTGGTTGTCGGCGGAGGGTCCAATTTTCCGGACAGCATGCCCTGGCTTGGTGGGAAGAAAAGATACTATGATGATATCTATGTATTTAAGAAGAATGGGCCGGACGCATTAGTGCTGTATAAATCATTCAAGCTTCCGTTTGCAGTGGCCTACTCCGCAAATGTTTCCACGAGTAATGGAGTTGTCGTAGCAGGGGGGGAGAATGAGAATGGCATTCGCAAAACAGTTCTGATAATAAATTGGGATGAAGACAAACAAGGTCTTACTATCAACCACCTTCCGGACCTTCCGCATGCGCTTTCAAACGCTTCCATTACTGCCAACCATTCGACAGTTTACCTGGCCGGTGGAGAAACAGCTAATGGCGTTTCGGACCAATTCTTTTCACTGGATTTAAATAATATTAATTCAGACTGGAAAAGTTTACCTTCTCTTCCGAAGCCAATTTCTCACGCAGTTATGGCGGTTCAGTCGAATGGTGAAAATGATTGCATTTACCTTGTTGGGGGTAGAAAGAAAAACAGCAACAATCCGAGCGAATTGTACGCTTCTAATTTGCAATATAATTTGACTACACACCAGTGGATTGAGAAAAAGTCGTTACCGCATAACCTGTCGGCCGGCACCGGGGTCGCTGTGGGCAAAACTTCCATTATGCTGTTTGGAGGAGATGAAGGTGGAACATTTCATAAGGCAGAAGAGTTGATTTTTGCGATCAATAATGAGAAAGACGAAAGCAAGAAGGTTAAACTTACTGCTGAAAAGATAAAGGTGCAATCAATGCACCCGGGTTTTTGCAGGCAGGTGCTTTTGTACGATGCAAAAAAGGATCAATGGCAAACGGTTAGCTGCATCCCTTACGATGCACCTGTGACGACAACGGCCGTACAATGGAAGGATGAAATCTTTATTCCCGGCGGCGAGATAAGGGCCGGAGTTCGGACGCCTCAAATCCTCGCGGCAAAAACTATAATCAAATGAATGTAGTGGAAACCCAAGCAGTCAAGGTTAGTGGGGCCAGGAAGGCTCTTCCCGGGAATGGATATGCCTGGGTGGTTGTCGCCTTGCTCTGGGTTGTTGCACTCTTGAATTACATGGACCGCCAAATGCTTTCTACCATGAAGCCGTCCATGCAAGTGGATATACATGAATTGCAGTCCGCTACCAACTTTGGCTACCTGATGGGAATATTTCTTTGGATCTATGGTTTGATGAGTCCCATATCAGGCATTATTGCGGACAGAGTCAATCGCAAGTGGCTCATTGTCGCCAGTCTTTTTGTTTGGAGCGGAGTCACGTATGGGATGGGCTACGCTACCACTTATAACCAGTTATATTGGCTGAGGGCAACCATGGGGATAAGTGAAGCGCTTTATATTCCGGCGGGACTTTCTTTGATTGCTGATTACCATTCAGACAAGACAAGATCATTAGCTGTTGGTATTCATATGACAGGCCTTTATGTGGGGCAGGCGCTCGGTGGCTTTGGCGCTACTATTGCTGCCAGATTCTCGTGGCATACCACCTTTCATTGGTTTGGCTTGATTGGGGTCGTTTATTCAATTGTGCTCGTATTGTTCCTGAGAGAGAAGAAGTCAGCTAGAGCAACAGGGACCCAAGAGTTGAAATCAATTGCTTCTTTGAAAGGACTTCGATCACTGCTAACTAACGTTTCTTTTTGGATCTTACTTTTCTATTTTGCGATACCATCGCTTCCTGGCTGGGGAGTTAAGAACTGGTTACCGACCCTGTTTGCCAATAATTTGAAGATTGACATGTCACAAGCCGGGCCTCTATCTACCATCACCATTGCCGCTTCTTCCTTGTTGGGCGTTCTCTTTGGAGGTATATTATCAGACCGGTGGGTTCAGAAAAACATTCGCGGAAGAGTTTACACTAGCGCAATAGGTCTTGGGCTAACGATTCCAGCACTGTTGTTGATCGGGTTTGGGCATTCGCTTTTCAATGTTGTGGGGGCAGCGTTTTGTTTCGGGTTTGGTTACGGCATCTTTGATGCTAACAACATGCCCATACTTTGCCAGTTGGTATCGCCAAAACATAGAGCGACAGGGTACGGTCTGATGAATATGGCGGGAGTATTTGCAGGGGCGTTCATTACTGATATACTTGGCAGATCCACTGACGCTTGTAGTCGCGGTACAAGCTTCGGGATGTTAAGTGGAATCGTGCTGGTTGCCCTACTGGTGCAACTGTACTTTTTGCGTCCAAAGCAACCCGATAAAACTGCT